>Ga0209056_10001644_pt1 | contig 24605 bp, 19 predicted proteins | sample GraSoiAngelo_114_FD_185876 | JGI IMG/M metagenome (GOLD analysis project Ga0209056, IMG submission 185876) | Grasslands soil microbial communities from the Angelo Coastal Reserve, California, USA - 14_0903_13_40cm (SPAdes) (version 2) | ecosystem: Environmental > Terrestrial > Soil > Grasslands... | reverse complement strand
CCACCGAAACTGGCGACGCTCGAAGCCGCGCTGGATTACGGCGTTAGGTTGCAGCGCGGGCGCGTTTTTGCTGATCTCTGGGATTTAGAGAAGTTTTCAGGTTGCGCGGAGTGTTTTGAGCGGCGACGGGCGCGGCTCCGCGAGATGAACCTGGAGCAAGTCATCTTGCCCGAAGTTGATTGCGGCCGTTGCCGGGAGGGTTAGGTTGGATATCTCTCAGAGCGGCTGACGAGTGCCGCTCACTGAAAATCGTAGCAAGGTTGGAACCTGCGCTACACGGAGCGCTGCCCTCAAGCTCTTTATTCGTGTTCATTCGTGTTCATTCGTGGTTAAACTGGTTTTGGTTGCGTCTTCGCCGCGCTGCTAAATATCCAGGTCCAGGGGCGGCAGGCGAGACGCCTGCGCTACGCTGAATGAACGCGGATTTTGACATCGCGGTCGTTGGCTCCGGTTTCGGCGGCTCGCTCATGGCGATGATTGCCAGACGACTTGGACGCTCCGTCATTTTGTTGGAGCGCGGCAAGCATCCGCGCTTTGTTATTGGCGAATCCTCCACACCGCTGGCGAACCTTTTGCTGGAAGAATTGGCGCGACGCTACGAGTTGCCGCGGTTGCTGCCACTGACAAAGTGGGGAACCTGGCAGAAAGCGTATCCGCACCTTGGCTGCGGTTTGAAACGCGGGTTTACGTTTTATCATCATCAATTTGGCCAACCGTTCCTAGCGGATCCCGAACGTCGCGATCAACTGCTCGTGGCGGCCAGTCCGCGCGATGAAATTGCCGACACGCACTGGTATCGCCCGGACTTCGATCATTTTCTCGTTCGCGAGGCGCAAAGTCTCGGCGTCGAGTATCTTGATCAGGCAAAGCTCGGAGGCGCTTCCATTGGCAGCGATAGCGTTCAGGTCGAAGGCGAGCATGCGGGAGGACGTTTTGCCATTCGAGCGCGATTCGTCGTGGATGCCAGCGGGCCGCGCGGGTTCTTGCCTCGGGCGTTGCGCCTGCCGGAAGCATCGTTCGAAAACTTCCCGCGCACGCAGGCGCTCTATGCGCATTTCACAGGCGTGAACCGGTGGGAGGGCCTGGGCGGCGTTTCACAGAAACGCCCGGGAGACGAGCCGCCGTATCCGGTGGACGACGCGGCAGTGCACCATGTTTTCGACGGCGGCTGGATCTGGGTGTTGCGGTTCAACAACGGCGTCACCAGCGCCGGCGTCGCAGCTACGGAGGAGGCCGCCAACCGACTGTGCTTGGCAGAGGGCGCGGCGGCCTGGGACCGGGTTCTGGAACGTCTGCCCACTCTGCGCGAGCAGTTCGCAGACGCAAAAGCACAATTTTCGTTCGTTCACACGCCACGACTTTCCTTCCGCACCGGAGCGGTCGTTGGCCCGCGCTGGGCGTTGTTGCCGTCGGCGGCCGGTTTTATTGACCCGCTGCTTTCGACCGGATTTCCACTGACGCTGTTGGGCGTCGCGCGACTGGCGGAGATATTGGCAACCGACTGGAACTCGCCTGAGGTTGAGGAACACCTGGAGCAATACGCGCAATGCACGCTTCAGGAGCTTGACGCGTCGGCCCGGCTGGTCGCGGCGCTTTATGCCAACATGAACGATTTCCCACTCTTCGCTGCCCTGTCGTTGCTCTACTTTGCAGCGGCAAGTTTTTCGGAGGCGGCGCGTCGGTTGGATCGGCCGGATTTGGCCAGCGGGTTCCTACTGCACGATCATCCGTGTTTCGGTCCGCTGCTTCGCTCCTGTTGCGAACGCGCATCGTGCGTCCGGGAAAATGACGGTTTAACCGCCGCGGTGCGGAATGAATTGATTGACGATATCTTTGGTGCGATCGAGCCGGTTGATGTGGCCGGCTTGAGCGACCGCAGCCGGCGCAACTGGTATCCCGTTGAGGCGCGCGACCTGTTGAACGCGGCTGGAAAGCTCGGAGTGAGAGAGTTGGACATCCAGCGATTGCTGGCCCGAGGCGGGTTTTTCCCTGCGCAGGATTTCGCCGCGGAGGGCGCGGCGGGCGCATCCTTGCGCTGCTGCCATCGGAATGAATAGTGGGCAGTGCTTCCAGCCTGCCGCGGCCAAGGCACGCAAATTCCCGCCGCCTTTCCCAGCCGGCCGAACATCGACAGGCAGGATGCCTGTCCCACTACTGTCGCAGTGCGCGCATGCGCCCGGACGCGGCCTTCGGTTGTCTTGCAGGACAGGAGGACATGCGATAGTCTTGGAGCATGAGCGTCAGATCGGCGGCGTTCCTTTTGGCAACCATTTCCTCGCTATGCGGATTCGACTTGCGCGGCAGTGAATCGGCCGGCTCCGGTCAAAAGAAGGTTTACGTCCTGCCCATTCGTGACAAAATCGCGTCGCCGATGGTTTACCTGGTCCGCCGCGGCGTCAAAGAAGCGATGGAGGCGAAAGCGGATTTGCTCCTGCTCGACATGGACACCAATGGCGGTTACGTGGATGTCACCGAGGAAATCATCGCAATCCTGAACAATTTCAAAGGACAGACCGCGACGTTCGTGAACAAAAAGGCCTTTTCCGCCGGCGCGTTCATTTCTGTCGCGACTCAAAAAATCTTCATGGCGCCGCTAAGCGTCATCGGCGCCGCCGCGCCCATCATGATGGTGCCGGGAGGAACTCCGCAGGACATGCCCGAAACGATGCAGGCTAAAATGAATTCCGCGCTTCGGGCACTGGTGCGAACTTCAGCCGAGAAAAACGGCTACAACATCGAAGTCGTCGAGGCGATGATCGATAAAAGCAAAGAGCTGAAAATCGACGGCAAGGTACTGAACGAGAAGGGCCAGATTCTTACCCTCACCAACACTGAAGCGGAGCGCGAATATGGCGAGCCACCGAAGCCGCTGCTTTCATCCGGAACAGTAGAGACCATCGAAGAGCTGTTGCAGAAGCTCGGTTATGTTGACGGGGCGCGGGTGGACATCAAACCAACCGGCGTGGAACGATTGGCGACCTGGATTAACATCATCAGTCCCTTGTTGTTGATCATCGGGATCGCCGGGATTTACATCGAGTTCAAGACGCCGGGATTCGGGTTGCCGGGGATCATCGGGATCGTCGCGTTCGCGCTCTACTTTTTCGGGGGTTACATCGCGGGGTTGTCCGGGCTGGAATGGATCGCGGTGTTCTTATTGGGACTGGCGCTGGTGGGACTGGAACTGTTCGTCTTTCCGGGAACGGTTGCGTTGGGACTGATCGGGGCGGTGTTGATGCTCGTCGCGCTGGTGATGGCGATGGTGGATGTCTATCCTGGAATGCCGGCGATTCCAACTTTCGAAAAGCTGGAGCTGCCACTGCGTGACCTGTTCGTCGCGTTTGTCGGTGGAGGTGCAGCGGTATTGTTGTTGAGCCGCTGGCTGCCGAAAACTTCGATTTACGGAAAACTCGTTTCGCAAACCGCCAGCGGCGTGAGCACGGTGGCGGAGCTTGAGCAGAAGCAAAAGTCACGCATTGGCCAGGTGGGCGTGGCCATCTCGTCGCTGCGCCCCGGTGGCAAGGCCCAGTTTGGCGACGAAATCCTGGATGTCATTTCGCAGGGAGATATGATTGACAAGGGTCAGCGCGTGAAAATTATCGGCCACAGCAGCACCGAAGCGGTGGTGGAAGCGGCGAGTTAGAGCAATTGCCAAAATAAATTTCCAAAATGAAACCGATGGTCGAATGTCCAACGGCTCTCCTCACCCTGCCCTCTCCCCTCATCGGATGAGGGGAGAGGGTGGCTTTAGCCGAGTGAGGGGAATTCCTGCACACGACATTGATCGGAAATTACTTTTGGCAACCACTCTAATTGCGGCAGTGAAGCTTTGCGAGCCGCTGCGGTCAGTCCTTTTTGCCGGTGGAAGGCGCGTTGCGCTCGTCGCGTTTGTTCCGACCGTCGTGCTGCTTCATGATCTCGGCGAATTTCTTGCGTTGTTCGGGCGTCAGTTCGTCGCGAATTTTTTGCCGCATCTCCCTGAATTCCTTCTGGCCGATTTCATCACGGAGCGTTTTCACTCGCTCCTGACTGTCGTGGATAATGGCTTCGATGCGTTCCCGCTGTTCGGGGGTCAAATCAAGCTCGGCCTGCATCCGGCGTGAAAGCTCGCGCAATTCTCTTGGCATGGCCACGGGCTTTTTCGCTACAACAGTCCCTTTGGGACGCGCAGGCTGCTTCCGCAAGTTCACCGTCAGGCCGCCGGTCACGACGCCGGCGGCGAAGATCACCAGCGCGGCGAGGATGGGTTTCCAGGTGTTCACCAGGTTTCGGTCTGGTTGTCGAGCGGCGCGTAGAGGCTGTTTTCCAGGTCGGCGGCGAGAGTCTCGCGTGAATTGTCGTTGCGCTGGGCAAAGAAAGTCCAGACGCCCAGGAACAGAGTGACGGCGAGGCACGGGGCGACGGCCTGCCAGAGGGTCCGGTTCCAGATCGCGAAGAGATCCAGCGCCGGCTTTTCGGCGAGGCGCGCCATGACGCGCTTTTCAAAGGCGTAAGGCACGTCCCAGCCGGGGGGATGCGCGCGCGCAGCGGCCAGCAGTTTCTTCCGAAGCTCGGCGAGGTTCATAGCAGGTCAATTCAACCAGACGGCATCATCAGGGCGTGGGTTACAAATACTTTTCTCGCGCCAGTTTTTCCAGGCATTTTCGCATCTCGGCGCGGGCACGAAAGGCGCGAATCTTGACGACCGACAGTGACCAGCCGGTCAAGCCGGCGATTTCCTTCACGGAGCGATCCTCGATCTCCAGCAGGGTGAGGACGAGCCGCGCCGCCGGCGAGAGTTGGGCCAGCAGGCGCTCGACCAGTTCACGCGCGGCCGCCGCATGCTCGCTGGCGTCGGATGGATCGGCGCCGAAGCGTTCGAGCCAATCGCTTTCTTCATCGGAAATATCAGCAAACGACATTTCCCGGTTGCGCCGGTGCGCGCGCAAAAAATCGTAGCAGGTGCGCACAGCCAGCCGCATGAGCCAATGCTCGAACGGCGCGTCACCGCGAAAGCTGCGCAGTTTTTGAAACGCTTTGAGGAAGACCTCCTGGACGATGTCCTCGACTTCGCTTTCACGGCGCGCGTAACGACGCGCCGTGGCGAAGACGCGCGGCTGATATTTTTTCACGAGCGGCTCAAAGCTGGCGGTCTCGCCGTTCAACACCGCCGCAATCAGCTCCGCATCGGTCCATTCCACAGCCGCGGAATCTGCCATAATTGCCGGGGGCGTCAAAGCGGAAAGCCACCGCGCGAACGCAGAATGGGTTACACTGCGCAACAACGGATTTGGCGGACTAGTCGTGCGTGATTTTCAACGATCGCTCGAGCTCTTCGGAAAACTTCTTGATTTCCTCAAGGATTTTTTGCGGCTGCTCGGTGAGATTACTGACCATGCGATCGACCATTTCCGGCTTGCGGCGGATCAGTTCCAAGGCTGCCACAATCAGGGCGAGATGATTATTGACGTTGTGTCGTAAGTCCGAGAGTTTCCGATGTAATTGAGCCACCTGCTCCGGACTGAGCGGAACAGTTTGACTGGGCAGACCCATAGCGCCTACCATGGGCTGGTTGGCCCTTGAAAGCAAGCTGGTTTAGGGGTTTTCCGGCGGCAAAACAGCTCGACGCAGCGAGCGGGACAGGACCGTTTAAAACCGTCAACTGCAAGCGACTCTTTGCACGTTGACACATTGGCCGAGCAAAACTACCCTCCTTGCCCCAGACTTGAAGGCCAAAGCGGTCAATGGTTGTCCGCCGGTGCCCGGGGGTCGCGGAGAGGAAGTGAATCTGCGTTGACAGAGATCAAACTCAAAAAGGGCGAATCGGTGGAAAAAGCGCTGCGGCGATTGAAGAAAAAGATCGACCGCGAGGGCATCCTGAAGGAAGTGCGCAACCACCGGCATTATGAAAAGCCGAGCGAACGGCGCCGTCGCAAAATGAAGATGGCCCGGTTTTCGGCCATGCTGAGCGCCCGCTATGCCGATTTGTAAATAATCGAATCCCCGGGGCCGAGTGCTGTCCAACTCGCAAACACACTCGGCCTTTTTTATGCATTCGCTTTCCACCTGCTGGAATTCACACCGCCACACGGACGGCCGCGCCATGCTTCGAGAGATTCGTGACCTCGGCTTCGAGTACGCCGAGCTGAGCCACGGCATTCGCATCAGCCTGCTGCCGGGAATCATCGAGGCCGTGGACGCCGGCGAGATCAGGATTTCCACGCTGCACAATTTCTGTCCGCTGCCGATCGGCGTCAACCAGGCCAATCCGAACCTCTTCAAATTTTCCTCACTGGACAGCCGCGAGCGGGAAAACGCGTGGCGTTATTCACTCAAAACCATTGAGGCCGCGCGGCGGTTGAAGGCGAAGCTCGTCGTGCTCCACATGGGCTGCATCGACATGAAGGACTACACTGAAAGGCTGATCGAGATGGTCGGGGCGGGCCAGCAGCACACGCCCAAATACGAAAAACTCTGCGCCGAAGTCATCGATAAGCGGGAGCAAAAAAAGGAGCGGCACATCCAGCTTGCCAACGAAATGCTCGCGCGACTGGCTGCGGAAGCCGAGGCGCGCGGAATCAAACTCGGCGTCGAAAACCGCGAAGCCCTGGAAGAAATCCCGTTGGAAAGCGACTTCACTTTGTTCTTGAAGGAATTCAACGCCCCCACCATCTGTTACTGGCACGACACCGGCCACGCCCAGATCAAGGAGAATCTCGGCTTCATTCATCACGCGATGCATCTGGGTTCGATGGCTGATCGGCTGGCGGGCTTTCATGTTCACGATGTGCAGTTCCCGGCGCGCGACCACTGCCCACCCGGTTCCGGCATGGTTGACTTTGCCGCACTGAAACCGATGGTCAAACCGGAGCACATCAAAGTATTTGAATTCGGCCCGGACGTGGCGGAGGAAGACTTGAAAAAGGGCGTCGCGCATATGAAGAGCATCTGGGGCGACGAGTGAATGCGGGGCGAAAAATCCGGAGGGCGGCCTGGCGCCTGGGAGTATGCGGGCTGCTGTTATTGTGGATTCTCCAGTCGATTTTCCTCAACGAAGGACGGCTGGCCTGGGAGCGGCAAGGACAATCGTGGCCCGGGCTGTCCCGCTGGCAACAATGGCAGGCCGCCTGGTCCAGTGGTCCGCGGGAGCTTTGGCACACGCTGACGCTGGTTGACGGGACCGCGCTGCTGCTTTCTCTGGTGTTGATGGGAGTCACGATTGTGCTGGGCGTTTTCCGCTGGCGCATGGTGTTGCGCGTTCACGGGCTTGAACTGTCTCTGGGACGCGCCGCTGAAATCTCGTTCATCGCGCATTTTTTCAATTCGTTCCTGCTGGGATCGACCGGCGGAGACCTGTTGAAAGCTTACTACGCGGCCCGCGAGACGCATCACAAAAAAACGCAGGCGGTAGTGACCGTGGTGGTTGATCGGTTGCTCGGTTTGTTCGCGATGCTGGTGTTCGCTTGTCTGATGATGGTGCCGAACCTGTCCCTGCTTCACCGGCACAAGCGACTCGCCGCGCTGGCGGGTGTTATCCTTCTGATGACGGCCGGCTGCGGCCTGGTAATCGGTCTCTCATTTTGGCGCGGCTTTTCCCGGTTGTGGCCCCGGTCACGCGCGCGGCTCCGGAAACTGCCGAAGGGCGAGCTGCTCGAACAATGCCTGGACGCCTGCCGTGAATTTGGCCGCGACCGCGCCTTTCTTTGGAAAGCGATGGGGGTGTCGGTGCTGTTGAACCTGGTCTGCGTCCTGCAGCTCCTGGCACTTGCCAACGGCTTAAAGCTGAATATATCGCCACTGGCGCTCGGTGTGATTGTACCGATGATAATTTGCGTATCCGCCCTTCCTGTCACTCCGAGCGGTCTGGGCGTGCGCGAAAATTTATACGTGCTGATGCTGGCCGTGCCGGAACTCAACGTCGCCGCGACTCAGGCCTTGTCGCTTTCGCTCCTGGCTTACGCGGGAACGCTGTTCTGGAGCCTGCTTGGCGGGATGGTTTACGCCAGTTTGAAGGAACGTCATCATTTGGCCGAAGTCGCGCAGCCGGACTCGGTCAGTGCGAATTAACAGCTTCAATGTTGTCGGTTGGTGGTAACTTTTCTTCGATGCGCGCAAGAGCCGTGGAAATCGTGCGCCGATTGAAGGCGGCGGGGCACAAAGCCTATTTCGTCGGCGGCTGCGTGCGCGACCAATTGTTGGGCAAAGAACCGCAGGACTACGACATCGCTACCTCGGCACGGCCGGAGCAGATCGAGTCTCTCTTTCCACACACCATCCCGGTCGGGCGCAAATTCGGCGTCGTGCTCGTGATTGAACAGGGAAAACAATTTCAAACGGCCACTTTCCGGGCCGAAGCGGATTACCGCGACGGTCGTCATCCGGGCCGGGTCACGTTTTGCGACGCGATGGCCGACGCGCGCCGGCGCGATTTCACGGTCAACGGACTGTTCTTTGATCCGATTGAAAACCGGCTCCACGATTGGGTGGGCGGCGAACTCGATTTGCGTTCAAGGATCATCCGGACCATCGGGAATCCGCACCAGCGGTTTGCCGAGGACCATCTGCGGTTGCTGCGCGCGGTCCGGTTCGCCGCGCAACTGAATTTTCGGATTGAGCCAAAAACGTTTGCCGGACTACGGGCGACGGCACGGGAAATTTTGAATGTGAGCGCCGAACGCATTCGGGAGGAGCTGCTCAAACTGTTTCGTCCGCCGCACGCGGCGCGCGGACTGCACTTGCTTCGGGAAAGCGGCCTGTTGTTCCCAATCCTGCCGGAGATTGCGGCCACCGTTGAATGCGAGCAGCCGCCGGAGTTTCACCCCGAAGGTTCGGTCTTTAACCATTTGATCCGGATTCTGGAACATTTGCCTGCGGAGGCGTCGCCATCGTTGATCTGGGCTGCCTTGCTGCACGACATTGGCAAGCCGGCGACCGCGTCGCGTGATCCGCATACCGGCCAGATTCATTTTTACGGCCATGAAAATGTGGGCGCTGAAATAGCGAGAAGGTTGCTGGAACGGCTGCGCTTTCCCCGGAAGCTGATTGAAGAGATCGCGGTTTGCGTGCAGTCGCACATGCAATTCAAAGATGTTTTGCGGATGCGCAAGTCCACCTTGAGGCGGATGCTGTTGCGACCGACCTTTGCGCTGGAGTTGGAACTGCACCGGCTCGATTGCCTCGGATCCCATGGTCGCCTGGATCATTATGAGTTCCTGGTCGAACAGGCGGCGCAGTTGGAGCGGCAGCCGGCCATTCGTCCGCCTTTGCTGTCGGGAAAGGATTTGTTGGCGCTGGGCATGAAACCCGGGCCGGCGATGGGCAGGTTGCTGTCGGAGGTTCGCGAAAAACAGTTGCAGGACGAGTTGAAGACGCGGCTCCAAGCGCGCGCGTGGGCGAGGCAACACCTTCAGCGCGAATGGGCGACGCCGGGTCGCGGACCGTCCGCGAACAAAAGCGGCAGGCGGAAGAAAAAGACTTAGTGGCAGTGCCGTCCTGAAGAATTTCAATGCAATTGCCGCAAAGACGCTTATCCTGTCGCCGGCTTTGAATGTTATGGAAAGGCTGCTGCTGATTGATGACGAAGCGGACGTGCAATATTCTTTCCGCCGGATTTTTAATTTGCCGGAGATTGAACTGAGCGCCGCCTCCAGCGGCGAAGAAGGGTTGAAGCTGATCGCGAGGATCAGGCCCGACCTGGTCATCATGGATGTGCGTCTGGGAGGAATGAACGGCCTGGAGACATTGCGCCGGATTCGTCAGGCGGACGCCAAACTTCCCGTGATCATGATGACCGCTTACGGCACGACACAGACGGCCATCGAAGCGATGAAACTGGGCGCTTACGATTATCTGCTCAAGCCGTTTGATGTGCCGAAACTGAAACAACTTGTTGCCGCCGGGCTCAAAGCCGCGCGTGACATGAAACAGGTCGTTTCCTATCAGCCGCTGCTGGAATCGGAGGATTACGATCTGGGCATCGTTGGCCGCAGCGAGCCGATGCAGAATGTATTCAAGCTCATCGGCCAACTCGCGGCCTCCGACGCCACCGCCCTCATCACCGGCGAAAGCGGCACCGGCAAGGAGCTGGTGGCGCGCGCGATTTACCATCACAGCCGCCTCAGCCAGCGGCCGTTCCTGGCCATCAACTGCGCGGCGATTCCTGAAAATCTGCTGGAAAGCGAGTTGTTCGGTCACGAAAAGGGAGCGTTCACCGGCGCCACCGCCCAGCGCATCGGCAAGTTTGAACAGTGCGACAAAGGGACGATTTTTCTGGACGAAATCGGCGATATGTCGCTGGCGACGCAAACGAAGATCCTGCGTGTGCTGCAATCCGGCACGTTCGAGCGCGTCGGCGGGAACCAGCCGATCAAAGTGGCTGTCCGCGTTATCGCCGCGACGAACAAGCCGCTCGAGCAGGCGCTGGCTGCGAAGCAGTTTCGCGAAGACCTGTTTTATCGCCTCAACGTCGTGCGCATTCAGGTCCCGTCGTTACGCGAGCGCCGGGAAGACATTCGACTCCTGGTGAATTATTTTTTGAGAAAGTATGCCGCAGGCCAGGGTCAACGACCCAAATCCATCTCGCCCGAAGTCGTCGGCGCCCTGGAGCAATATCCCTGGCCGGGCAACGTCCGCGAATTGGAGAACGTGATCCAGCGGGCCATCGTCGTGGCCAAAGGCGACGCCATTCTGCTGGGCGATTTGCCGTCGGAGATTGCCGGCCACCGCGGTCGGGACGGTCGGGAGATGGAGCAAACCAAAGCGGCCGGTGCCGCGGGCGCAAGCGCGGCTGATGACGTGACGGACATGGCGGTTGTGGCGCGGACTTTGTTTCGTTGGGCACGGCAGGACGACAAATTGAAAGTCATCCCGGCCGTGGAGCGGCATTTGATTATCGAGGCCCTGGCGGAAACGAAGGGTAACCAGGTGCAGGCGGCGAAGCTGTTGGGCATCACGCGCGCCACGCTCCGAAAACGCGTCGAAAAGTTCGGCATCAAGCAGGAACTTTCGATCAAATAGACGAATTGCCAAAAAGAAATTTCCGAAATGAAACCGCTTGTCGAATGTCCAACGCCTCCCCTCACCCTTCCCTCTCCCCTCATCGGATGAGGGGAGAGGGTGGCTTTAGCCGGGTGAGGGGAGTGTCCGCACACGACATTGATTGGAAATTGGCAACCACTATAACAAAAAAGCGCCCGTCAAAGACGGGCGCTTTGCTCGAAATTTCGGTCAGTGCCTATCAATAGACCGGCTTGCTCCAGTCGTGCGGTATTGCGCTGTCCAGGAGAGGGTTGGTGAACGGACCTTCGTCACTGTCCGGTTTGTCAGGAGTCGGCTTTCTCTTCAGGTAGTCGGTTGGCGTGACCTGAAAGTCATCCTCCGTGACGATGGTCGGTGTCACAAAGAGAATCAGATTGCGCTTGTCCCGGGTCTTGTTGCTGCTGCGGAAGACAGCACCCAAGCCGGGCAGGTCACCCAGGATCGGCACTTTCGTCCGACCGTGAGTAATGTTATCGCTCATCAACCCGCCCATCACCAGCGTGTTCCCACTGGGGATGAGCACTTGAGTTTCAATCTTCCGGACCGAGTATCTGTTGGCCGAAACCGAAGCCGTGCCGCCTCCGCCGCTGGTAGGGACAGACTGAGTGTCCACGCCGTCGAGCGCGGACACTTCGGGAACGACTCTGAGCTGGACTCGGTCGCTGGCGGAGATGCGCGGGGTTACCGTCAGGATGGTTCCAATGTTTGTATAACTGATATCAACCGTTGGGCCGGTTTGAGTGCCGCCGGAGGTCACCTTGAAGATGGGAAATGCCTCGCTGACGTTCAGAACAGCCGGCTGATTGTCCAGGGTCACGGTCCTTGGGGTGGAAAGCAATTCAGTCTGGTCATCTTTGTTAAACCAGGAAAGAACGCCCCTGACTCCCGTGGCATCCAAGAACGCCGTCTTCGGATTGAATCCTCTTGCGGTATCAACCAACACTTGAGGTCCGGAACTGGACAGCAGGGCTGGCAGTGCGCTATTGGTGTCTCCTCTTATATAACCAACGGCCCCGCCACCCGCCTGCGGTACCAGATTGTTACCGAACGTAAAGGTCTGATTGCCAAAAGTCCCTTCCCAATTGATGCCCTTCACGCTGCTCGGTTTTCGGGTCGTTTCGTAGATGCGGGCTTCAATGAGCACCTGTTTGGTGACCGTATCCAGCTTGTCGATTAAGGGATCGAGTTCGAGCAGTTCTTTTTCCGTTGCAAACACGATGAGTTGGCTCGTGCGACCATCGGGAATGGCCTTGCTGCGGCCGCTGCTGAAACTCGGCGTAAGAATGGCAACGAGGTTCGATGGGCTGGTGTATTTGAGCTGATAAACCTTGGTCACCAGTGGTTCGGCCTCCGTGCCTTTCATGGTGATGCGGGAAATTTTGGTCTTGGGATCCTTCTCCAGCCGGAGGCTGTTGTTGTTCAGCACGGCTTCGAGAACGTTCTGCGCGGTCACATTCTCCAGGCGGATGGTCACCGGCGGCAGTTTCGGTTTGCCATCCGGGCCGAGTTCCGTCACGCGCGGATCAAAGACAATATTCAGGTTGGCCTGGCGTGCGAGGGTTTTGATGACGTCCACCAAAGGGGCGTCCTCGAACGAAACAATCGGCAGAACGTCGCCGGTTGATTCTGCGGGAGTCGCCTCGGTTGGAGCTCCTGGCTTGGCTTCGGCCGCCGACTGGTTATACAGCTTTTGGACTTTTTCGTCCGATGCAGGTTTGTTTTGGGCCAGGCCGACCGAAAGACCGGCATTCAGCCCAACGAGTAGCAGGGTGACGAGTTTGGTTTTCATTTAGTGGTTAGGTTGACTGACTGACATTTCATCGTTGTTCTTACCGTGTTGTTGACCGCAACTTCCTCCCCCCGTTGCGGGCTGCGTCTCCATAAATCTGTTGTGACCTGCCGGGTCATTTGTTGATCGGAAGGAGTGTTTCCTGCAGCAGCAACTCTTTGGGCACCGCCGAGCCGGCAACGCTGACGGTGACTGACTTCTCACCAATTTCCAGCACGCGAATCTTTACTTTGCCATTTCCCGCTTTTACTTCTCCTTCCTCGTCTTTGGCAAAGGGGAGGTTGTTGATCAACGCGATTCGTTTTTCCGGTGGGCCGGTAATCCCCTTGAGCACCAAAAGCTGTGAAAGATCCTGCTGCACTGGTTTCTTGACCGGATCCTCCGGCGCTCTTCTTTTAGTTCGCGTTGAGTTCGGGAAAAACGGGTCCTTGCCAATATCGCCCTCCGAAACAAAAACGGACTTGGGGATCACTACTTCGGCTGGAGGACGGTTGGTTTCGGCGCCTTCAGCCAACGTCACTAAACCGAGCCAACCGGCCAAAGCCAGCCCGCCCGCTCTGAACCGGGTCGAGCGGCATCGTCTGGCGGATAAACGGATCACAAACATAAGCTTTAATGGTTTGGTTTGACCAGGGCTACAATGTCCATCTTAAAGGACAACTTTTCTTCTCCCGCCCGGGAGCCTGAGCTATCCGCTCCCGCAGTACCTTCAGAACCAGCCGTTAAGGAAAGGTTCTGAACGCGAAAGTAAGGGAATCTGTTTTCGAAGTCAGCTAAAAATTTCCCAAAGTCGTGGTAGTAAGCACTGCCGCGCACGGTGAAATTCGCTGCCGCATAAGGGAACTGGGCCAGCAGGCCGACCTCTCCCTTTCCAGGTCGGTTCACGTCGATGATCTTGACCTCCTGGCCGACACAGGCCCTTTCCATCAAAAGACGGGCCCACGAATACAGGTCTCCGGACGCCATGATATCCTCGATTGCGCTGAGCTTCGTGCTAGCGGCTTCCATATCAGCTTCTGCTTGCGCAGACCGACTGACCATCTTCCTGGCGTTTTCCAATTTTTCCATCGCTTTCTCGAGTTTGGTTTGGCTCAGGCCAATCTGTTCGCGTCTCGTTTTGACGACCCCCAACCACAGGCCGGCGATAATCGCGACGGCCCCAATCGCCACCAGGATCAGCTTGTCGCGTTTTTCTTTGGAAATCCTGATCATCTTAACGTGTTTTTTCCTTGTACCCGCATTCCAGCGTGAACGTGACGAAACGTCTTGCCGGATTGTGCGGATCGGCCTGTTCCGCCGAAACGACCATCAGCTCTGCCTTTTGCAGATTGGTCTTGAATTGGGGGTAATCGTTGATCACTCCCTGCAACTTGAAAATCTGGTCGCCCGGATGTTTGGACGAGTCTTTGGCGTCGATCGTAAACACCACTTTTTCCCGCGAGGTGGGCGGTCTCCCGCGGCTGACAACGCCAGAGGAATTGGTGGAGGGCTTGACGCCTTCAGTGATTGCATAAGTCTGTTCCGTGTTCAGTCGCAACACCTGGACGTCATCAACCTTGGTAATGACATACTGCAAGGCGTTGAGCGGCCCAGCCCAAAGGAAACGGTTGGTAGCAAGGGCCTGCAAAGCCGCCCACTTGGTCTCGGCATCCGCGGCCTTCTCGAAGTTCGCAGTGACCTTGTTGTAGTCCGACTCCAGTTTTTTCCATTCGGATTCGTACCGGTTGACCTCGCTCATCGCGCCCATCAATTTGATTTGCAGGCGACCGCTCCAGATCACCATCACGCCGACAATCAATCCAGCGACCCAAATGGCGCGCTTGACGGGGTCACGCCGACGCAAATCCTCCGCGGCCTGTTGCTCAGCCAGAAGGTTAAGGCGGATCGGCATAAGTCTTACAATACGGACAGCGCTGCTCCGATGGCCACAGCAAGCTGCGGGGCGATTTGTTCCACTTCAGCCATTTGCTGCGGAGGCAACGCCATGTTCAAAAAACTCGTCGGGTTCCAGCGTACGCACGGGAGCATTAACTCGGTCTGCAGGATTTGAATGATGTAGTCCGAGCGGGCTGATCCGCCCGAAACAAACACCTGAGCGACTGGCTTGTCCTGCTGGTGCTCGAAGAAATCAATAGACGCGCGCAGTTCCCGATCCAACGGCGCCAGCAACGTTACCATGGTGGATTGAACCTCGTCGGGCAGGCCAACTTTGATGCCCTCGGCTTCCGCGTAGCTGACACCCAACGCCTCGGCAACACCGTTGGTCAATCGGTCGCCGCCGATTCCGACCACGCGGCTGAGCATCAATTCCCCATTCAACAAAATGCTGATCGAGGAATGGTTGAAGCCGACGTCGACAAGAGCAATCACTTCCTTGTTGAAAACATCCTGGTTGGCCATCTCGAAGGCATTCGGCGGACCAATCAGGCTGGGGACGATTTGTTCGGGAACCAAGCCGCTGTTTTTCGCGGCCGCCTGCAAGTCGTCAATGAGTTGTTTTTTTGCGCCGCCGACGAGAACCCGGCACTTTTGCCCGGCTTTGGGAGCATCCGGCTTCACCCCGGACCGGGGCGGAATGACGTAACAATCGAACGCATGATCCGGGAGGTCCTGCTGGAGATAATTCTTGGAATTGAACTTCAGCATGGTGCGCATGTCGGCTACCGGCACCGCCGGCAATTCTGCGTGCCGCACCATCGAGTCGCCCACGCCGACCGCCAGCACCACCTGTTTGGCGCGGCCGCCAAGGGCTTGATTGATGGCTCCCAGATGTTCGCCCAGCAACTGTGGGGACAAACCTTTCTCGTATGCCGGCGCATCGTGTAGTGCATAGCCTAGAAAGTTTAAACCCTCGCCTTTGCGTTGAAGCTGGACTGCTTTGGTAGTACGCGCGCCTAAGTCGATGGCTGTTATCTGGTCCAATCGTCTGGCCTGGCTGCTGAGAAATGGCAACGCCATGAATCGCTTTTATATTTTCCAATTTTCAATTGCAAGTACTACTCAACGAAACCTCGGAAGCCCGGTCAAGTGAGCAACTGCTGTGCTCGCCGACCAAACTCCACAAGAAAGGCTTCAGTCAAGGCTGTTCGTCTGCCGCGCCACAAACACGCCGACTATTACTGGGGCAAAGTCGTCCAACTTCAAGACAGAGATGCGGGGCGGATTTTGGCTTTCGGAACCGGGACGGCCCGTCCAATTCCGAAGCCATGGGATGCAAAAGGGTTCGTTGACGATTTGCGGGATAGCGGATTTACTCTCTTCGCAGCGCCAGCGTAGCTCAGTGGTAGAGCAACGGTTTTGTAAACCGTCGGTCGTCGGTTCAATCCCGACCGCTGGCTCCAACCCTCACGAAACCGGCCGCTGAAAGACGCGCCCTGCCGAACTTTGGCCGCTCTTCAGCGCCTCAACGTGGAAAACCGTCTGCTGCGCGAGATCGAATCACGGCAGTGAGCCGGTCAGCTACCTCGCCACCAGGCGCTGTGGACGCGAGCGACGAAGCCGGTTTCTCCAACTCCGGCGTCCTTTCGGCGCGAGATATCAGGTTTGCATAACGCCCGAGCTTTTGCTCATAACGACGGTGGTAGAATTCGGGAAGCGAACGCGTCCGGCCCGCGTGGAAAGCAAGGAATTCCGGGTCCGTCGCCAGCATTCTCCGCAGGAGTCGAAGCGCCGCAAGGTCCTGCCGCATAGCGAAGGTTCGAAGCGCGTTGAGAACGCTGAAGCCCAGGGTTGACTCCTTCCCGAACCGCCCTTTCAACATCACATTCGATGTCATCGTCGAATACAGGTCAATGAGTTTGTCGTAATACTCAAGCGGAGGATAATGCGGCATGGTGGTGACCAAGTAGGGCGTGTAGTAAAAGCTGAATGGCATGGATTGCAAAATTTGTCCGTTAGCCAATGCGCGGTCGTAGAGTGGAGTGTTACCAAAGGGGGTGGGAATGTTGATCGTAGGCCAAACAAACGGAACCGCGCGCATAAACTCCTTGGTCAACTCAACCGGTTCCTCTCCCTGATCCGCGTCGGTGCCAAACAGGAAGTTCGCCTGGAGACCGGGTACGTACTGCCGGATTTCTCGAAAGTGCTCGACGACCTGTGTGAGCTTTGCCTTCCCCACCGTGGCGCCAACTCCGGCTTTGTTGGAGTAATTGTTCCATGACTCGACTCCCGGCGCGATAAACAGGCACTTGGTGTCTCTCAGACGCGGCAGCTTTGCTCCGCGTAAAATGGAGAGCGAGCTTTCGATGATGTAGGGACTGCGTTTTTCCTTCGGAATCTCTTCCACGATGCCCAGCACCTGATCAAACTTCACGCCAAAGTTCGGATCATGGTAGGTCACCATGACTCCAGGCCAGTTCCTGGCCAAATACTGAAGGTCGGCTTCCAACTGTTCCGGTGGGAAAAGCACATAAGGATTGCTCCAGTCCACGCAAAAATCGCAACTGTATGGGCAGCCGACACTGCTGAGCAGCGGGACTACACTCAGGCGACGCAGCCTGCCTCCGACGAGAGAGGCAGCGATTATCTCCGGCATTCGCTCTTCCGCGCTCGGAATTTCCCTTAGAGGCCGGCCACTGGTAATGACCGTGTGCCGGTCGAAATGCCCACGAAGAATGTCGTCGATCAGCGTCTTGTCGCAGTCTTTGACCGCCAGATCGAAGAAGCGGAGGCAATCCCTGGGAAAAGCTTTGGCATGAGGCCCTCCAATGACCGTCAGCGTCTTTCTCATCCGGTAGACCTTGGCCAGGGCGTATGCCAGCGCACTGGCCTGCGTGTAGCTGGCGACGAAGACCACGTCCAGTTCGTCCGGAGGCAATCTTACAGGGTCCCGTTGCCCGTAGTAGGTGGCGTACCAAACCTGGTGCCCTAACTGTCGGCACCATACTGAGACGGCCTGTGGAATTATGCTCGCATGATATTTTTTGAAAAAGGCGCGGTAGATGCGATCCGTCCAACTCTTCGATGCGGTGTCCTCAATCAGCTCGATGACTCCAATTTTCATAGTAGGAACTCGGTTTTGCAGTCGATCGGTCCGGCGTTCTGAAACTGGTGCCGCTTGTTCAGCACCAGTCCAAATGGACGGGAGATTACTCCGGTCCCCAGGTGAGGCTTGGTTGTAACCAGTGCTGTCTGGCTGAACGGACCTTTAAAAATGAAACTAACTGACTAAAAGGCCGCTCCCCAATGGATGTCGGCGCGACCCTACTCCTGCCGGGTGGAGCGTCAAGTTTTTTAACAGTATTTTGTCCTCCAGAGCCGCTCGATTCATCTGCGCAAGTCCATGGAGAAAGCCCAAAGCTCCCCTGCTCGAAGCTCAAGATAAATCCCATAAACCGGCCTCCTTGATGCCACCTGGGCCGCCGGGCTAACGGTCCAGCCTTCTCCCCGCTCGTGCCTCGCAGGGAGAGGGAGAGCTTCCACGATGGTGGTGGTATCCAGATGCGCCCGCCCGCGGTTCGTCACAGAATTGTAACTCGCCATTTACAGCCTTGTCACGGTAGTCTGCGGTCTTTCACTATGGCGACGGCGGCAAGAACCTTTGGGCCATCCCACTTCATCAATCGGGAGATGAGCTGGCTGGAATTCAACCAGCGCGTGCTCGACGAAGCGTTGGATTCCGCCACGCCGCTGCTGGAGCGTGTCAAATTTTTCTGTATCAGCAGCTCGAACCTCGACGAATTTTTTGAGATCCGCGTCGCCGGGCTCAAGCAGCAGATCGAAAGCGACGTGGTGGAGCGCAGCATTGACGGCCTCACGGCCAGCGAAACGTTTCGCGCCATCACCAAGCGCATCCGGCGGATGATCGAGCAGCAATACGCCTGCTGGCGCGAGCAGCTCGTCCCTGCGTTGGCTGGACACGGCATCCGCTTTCTGAAGTTCACCGAACTCAGCGACGCCGACCGCGCGTGGATCGAAAACCACTACCGCACGCAGGTCCGCCCGGTAGTGACGCCGCTGGCGATTGATCCGGCGCATCCGTTTCCCCAACTGCTGAACAAATCGCTGAACATGATGGTGCAACTCGAAATGGCGCAGGGCAACCAGATGTTGCGTCATCTTGCCGTGGTGCAGGTGCCGCGCGTGCTGCCGCGACTGGTGAAACTGCCATGCGACGATTCACGCCAGGATTACGTCTTCCTCGGACATCTCATCGGCCACTACCTCGCCGATTTGTTCCCGGGCACAAATATTCTTGGTTACTGGCATTTCCGCGTCACGCGCAACAGCGAGTTGTACATCGACGAAGAAGACGCCGACAATTTGCTCAAGGCGGTTGAGGACGAACTGCACAATCGCCGCAAGGGCGCGGCGGTCCGGCTTGAACTGGAAAGGGATTGCCCGCCTGAACTCCGTGCGGCGCTGCTCGGCACCCTGCATCTGACAGAAGACGACTTGTACGTCATCGACGGCCCGCTGAACCCGTCGCGCCTGATGGAAATTTACGAAGGCGACCATTCGCCGGAGCTGCGCGACCCGCCGTTCGTCGCGCCGGTCGCCTACGCGCTGCGGGACCAAACAGACTTGTTTGCAGTCATTCGCGAGCGCGACATTCTGCTGCATCATCCTTATGAAAATTTCGGCGGCGTAGTGGAGTTTCTGGAGCACGCCGCCGCGGACACCAGGGTGCTTGCCATCAAACAGACTCTCTACCGCACCGGCGGCGATCCGCGCATCGTCGGGGCGCTGATGAACGCGGTGCGCAACGGCAAGCAGGTCACCGCGGTCGTGGAATTGCGCGCCCGGTTTGACGAGGCAAACAACATTCAATGGGCGCGCCGCCTGGAGGAAGCGGGTGTCCACGTCGTTTATGGCCTGGTCGGTTACAAAATCCACGCGAAGCTGTTGCTCGTCGTGCGCAAGGACGACGATTGCATCCGCCGCTACGTGCATCTCGGCACGGGCAACTACAATCCCAACACGGCGCGACTCTACACGGACCTCAGCCTGCTGACGTGCCGCACCGACTTTGGAGAGGACGCGACCAACCTGTTCAACCTGCTGACCGGCATTTGCCAGTTCCAAGGGACGCGCCGGCTGCTGGTCGCGCCCTTTGAACTGCGCGAGCGCGTGCTGGCGCTGATCCGCCGCGAAGCCGAGCACGCGCAGCAGGGTTTGCCCGCGCGCATCGTGGCCAAAACGAACGCGCTGGTGGACCGCGAAATAATCCAGGCGCTTTATCTCGCCTCGCAGGCGGGCGTGAAGATCGACCTCATCGTGCGCGGGATTTGCTGCCTGCGACCGGGATTGGCCGGCGTCAGTGAGAACATCGCCGTGCGCAGCATTGTGGACCGGTTCCTGGAACACAGCCGGATTTATTACTTCGAGAACGCGTGCCAGCCGGAGGTGTTCTTAAGCAGCGCCGACTGGATGCCGCGCAATTTCCTCCGCCGCATCGAAGTGCTTTTCCCCATCGAAGACGGCATTTTGCGGGAGCGGGTGAAGCGGGAACTACTGGACATCCCACTGGGGGACAACGTCAAAGCCCGTTTGCTCCAGTCGGACGGTTCGCATCAACGGCCGTCCGTGAAACGCGGCACGCCCCTGCGCCGCAGTCAAACCGATTTTATCGAGCTTGCCCGGAGCAATCATGCCAACAGCGCGAAAGCGGCGAAGGAGAAGCGGCCCGCGCGGTCGAAATACTCGCGGGTAAAACTGGCCGGGAGCCCGTTCGGCAAGTGAACCATCGCTGCGCGCTTCCCACTTTTCCCCCTTTCCGCTTTAATTCGCGCATGCTTGAAACGCAGTTGGTGACGGCCCGGGAGAAACATTCCCGCCGCCTCATGATCGTGTTGCACGGACTGGGCGACAGCATGGAAGGGTATCGCTGGCTGCCGCCGGCGCTGGGTTTGTCCTGGCTGAATTATCTGCTGGTCAACGCGCCCGATCCTTACTTCGGCGGTTATGCGTGGTATGACTTTTCCGGCGACGCAGGAACCGGCGTGGAGCGCAGCCGCGCGCTGCTGTTCGAGCTGCTGGACGAGCAACGCAAACGAGGGTGGCCTGCGGAACAAACAATCCTGTTCGGCTTTTCACAAGGATGTTTGATGACGATCGAGGTCGGCCTGCGTTACCCGCACCTGTTCTCCGGGCTGGTCGGCATCAGCGGCTATGTGCATGAGCCGGAGAGGTTGGTCCGTGAACTGTCGCCGGTGGCGTTGCAACAGCGCTTTCTCATCACGCACGGCACGGACGATCCACTCATCCCATTCGCGGCCGTGCGGGAACAGATCAACGTCCTGAAAGCGGAACGAATCCACATCGAATGGCACGCATTTGTCAAAGCTCACACGATCGCTGGCGACGCGGAGCTGACTGTTATCCGGGATTTCGTCTGCGCGCGATACGGATGTTGATTTCTCTCCTCGGAACTCCGGCAGTGTCCTAATTTGCTTCAGGTGGGTGCGCCGCTGCCGCGGCGCACGGGCGGTGCCGCAGCACCGCCGCCACCAAACTAGGACGCTACCGGAACTCCGGCTGGATTGACTTTTGTCGTTTGTTCTGGTCTAATGGCGGCATTGGTTTTTGAGAAGGCTCGGGAGCGATAACATCACCTTGGAAGTCCTGAACACAATGCGCCGGAGAAGTCTACGGTTCGCCGGGGCGCTGGCTCTGATTCTTCAGATTTACCTGGCCGGGCCGGTCACTTGGGCGGCACCCATCGTCAGCAGTTTTTCACCCGCCACGGGCAGGCCCGGCACGCAGGTCGTCATCAACGGGTCGGGCTTTTCGACGGCGACACAGGTGAAGTTCGACACGACAATCGCGGATTTCAACGTCACCTCGGACGCTCGAATGCAAGCGACGGTGCCGTTGGACGCGACGAGCGGACAAATCCGCGTGACGAATCCGACCGGCACCGGCGTCAGCAGCGGCAATTTTCTGGTCGCGCCGCGCATTTCCGGTTTTTCGCCCCTGCGCAGCGCGACGAACACCGGGGTGACCATCCATGGGTTCAATTTCGTCGGCACGACCAACGTGCTGTTCAACAACAAGCCCACGACGTTTGCGGTCACCGCAGTGACCCAAATCCAGGCAACGGTGCCGACCGGCGCGACCAATGGCCCGATCACGGTTCAAACAACAGCCGGGAGCGCGACCACGACCAACGACTTCATCATAATTGGCCCGGCACCGATCATTGATGATTTCTCGCCCGGCGTGGGCGCGCCAGGAGTGGGTGTCATCATCAGCGGCGTCAACTTCAGCGGCCCTGTGACAGTAAAATTCAACGGTGTGACCGATCCCATGGCCGCGGTGACTGCGCCGACGCAAATCAGCGCGCAGGTGCCCGCCGCCGCCACCACCGGCAAGATTTCAGTGACGACCCCGGCCGGCACCGCGACGAGCTCAAACACCTTCTTCGTGACGAAAGCGCCGGTGATTACCGATTTCTTCCCCAGTCGCGGCCAAACGAACTTTACCCGGGTCACGATCGAAGGGATCAACTTCAACATTGCGCCGGTTTCCGGCGTCGGGTTTAACGGCAAGGGTGTGACCGGCATCTCGACCCCGGCAGCCAATCAAATTGTTGTTACCGTTCCCAACGCAGCCACCACCGGACCCATCACGGTCACCAACAGCTTTGGCGTCGGCACGAGCAGCAACGACTTCGTCATCACTCGTGCCCCGATCATCGATTGGTTTGACCCCGTCGTGGGACCGCCTGGCACGCCGGTGACGATCTCCGGCGTGAACCTGAGCAATGGCCCGACGGTTTTAAAATTTAACGGCGTGAACGCAGGGTTTACCGTGACGGGCCAGAGCGGAACCCAGATCCGAACCGCCGTGCCGGGCGGAGCCACGAGCGGTCCCATCACGATGACAAACGCGTACGGCGGCTTTGCCACGACCAGCAACTTCTTCGTCACCGGCTCGGCCCCCTACGTTAGTGCTCTTTCGCCGGGCGCCGGCCCGCGCGGGACGACCGTGCTGATCACAGGTGGCAACTTCACAAATCCAGTGGCGGTGAAATTCAACGGCATGACCGACCCCGCAGCCACGGCAACCGCGCTCACCCAGATTCAGACGACGGTGCCCGCCAATGCCACGACCGGCCCGCTGACCGTCACCACGAGTTACGGTACGAGCGCCAACAATCCGATCTTTTATGTTCCGCCGCGGCTGACCGGTTTTTCTCCGACGAACGGAATCGTGGGCAGCAGCGTGGTCATCACAGGCGCCAACTTCACCAGCGCCAGCAGCGCTCTGTTCAACCTGGCCGCCGCGAATTTCACCGTCACAGCGTCGAACACGATTTCCGCTGTCGTGCCCGCCAACGCCACCACCGGTCCGTTGACCGTCACCACGCCGGGCGGAGTCATCATCAGCACCAACAATTTTCGCGTGCAGCCGAACATCAGCAGCTTCTCGCCGACGCTCGGCCCCGTGGGAACGCCCGTCACGATTCTGGGCACCAGCTTCTTCAACGTCACAAACGTTTCGTTCAGCAACACCAGCGCCGCGAGCTTCAACGTTATTTCTCCGACCGAGATCCGGACGACCGTGCCGTCCGGCGCCAGCACCGGACCCATTCGCGTTTCAACACCGGACGGCACCGCGGTCAGCGCCACCAACTTCTACGTCACCAGGAGCAGCGATCTCGCCGTCGGCGTGACAGCTTCGGCGGCGTTGCAGACGCCGGGCCAATCGCTGACTTATGCGCTGGTGGTGACGAACAAAGGTCCCTCGATTGTGACCGGAGTGACGCTGACCAATACGCTTCCGCCGGGAGTCACTTTCGTTACCGCCAATTCCAGCCGCGGAAGCTGCACGTTCAGCAACGGCAAGGTGACGTGCCCCATGGGTGTCCTGATCAACGGCACAGGAGAGACCGCCACCATCACGGTCATCGCGCCCAACGAAGGCGTGCTGACCGACACCGCGATGGTTACCGCTGTGGAACCTGACCTCAACCCTGCCGATAACACGGCGTTGGCGGTGACGACGGTCGTTTCGGACGCGTCGCGGACGCTCCGGATCGGTCTGGCGCCCGGCAGTCGGGCGGTCATTTCGTGGCCGACTTCCGCCGTGCCCTTCACGCTGCAATTCCTCAATTTCTTTGCCGGGTCGAATAACTTCTGGCAGCCGGTAACGAACCCGCCGGCCATCGTCAACGGACGCAACTCGGTCACAAACAACGCGTCGAGCGGAGACAAATTTTTCCGCCTGCAAAAACCGTAGCTGCCGACGGCTGCCATGACGCTCCTTTCCCGGTTCACTTGCGGCGCGCGAAGCTGGTGTGGAGATGTTTGTTCTCCCGGCGAAACTTTTCCTTCCTTCAGGTTATTGACTTTGAACAAATTGATCTGCCCCGCCGATGTCAAAAGTTAACCTCTTTGCCGGCTTTGTTTTCCGCCCTGTGGGGCCGCCTCTCTTGGCATTCCTCGCCTCCTGGCTGATTTGCGTTTCACCAGCCGCGCAGACAACAAACGGTGTCGTCGATTGCAGCGAAAGCGGTCTCCGCTCTGCCTTCGGTCGCGGCGGCGGGCCGTACACCTTCAACTGCGGCGGTACGAACACAATTACACTGACAAATACGATTGTCGTCTCAAAGAATACCATTTTGGATGGAACCGGCCAGACCCTGGCCATTAGCGGGGGAAATCTCGTGCGTCTTTTCACGGTTAATCCCGGAGTCAAGTGCACTCTGATGAATCTGGCGCTTATCAGCGGTGAGGACAGCGGTACCAGCGGCACCAATGGCGCTCCCGGCCTCAGTGGCAGCGGCGGAGCGATCTATAACAACGCCGGGAACGTCACTCTTGTCTCCTGCACGCTCTCCAATCACACCGCCGCCGGC
>Ga0209056_10001642_pt1 | contig 24615 bp, 21 predicted proteins | sample GraSoiAngelo_114_FD_185876 | JGI IMG/M metagenome (GOLD analysis project Ga0209056, IMG submission 185876) | Grasslands soil microbial communities from the Angelo Coastal Reserve, California, USA - 14_0903_13_40cm (SPAdes) (version 2) | ecosystem: Environmental > Terrestrial > Soil > Grasslands... | reverse complement strand
GGGAGTGGGAGTCGGGGTAGGAGTTGGAGTCGGCGTCGGGGTTGGAGTTGGCGTCGGTGTAGGCGTTGGAGTAGGCGTGGGCGAAGCTGCCGGCGTGGATCTCATCACCTCGTTCGAGTCAGAACTCTCAAGACTTCCTTTGTACGCCACTACCGTATAGTAATACGTGCTACCAGTAGGAGGTGCTACGACGGTTACACTCGTTCCTGTTCCCAGGAAATCGGCATGCTGGCTGTAGTTCCCAGAGCTGGTTCCATAATAGACCCGATAGCCATCGATATTTGGGCTCGAAGGGCTTGCCTGCCACGACAACGCTAGGCCGGTAGCGGCGGCGGCGGCATGTAGAAAAAGTCCGCTATAGAGCAGCACCGCCATTGCAACAGCGGCACGGGCGACAATTCTTGTCGGACTATGGAAGTTATGGTTAATACAGTAGTGTTAAGCACGGACCGTGCCGGGACTCGCTTCGAGATTAATCCGGGCCCGCAACGCATCAAAAACTCACCATTTAAGGGCAAGCGGGTGAAGGGAATCGAACCCTCGTGTCCAGCTTGGGAAGCTGGCGTTCTGCCATTGAACTACACCCGCCTTTGAAGAATCTCAGACTTTAGATTTCGAATTGCCGATTAGCAACCGGCGCAATCATTACCAAGATAAAACATCGTCCGACGCCTGACATTTTCATCGCCATTTTTTTGCCTTGTTTGCCGTCTTTCCCTAACATTCCGCAAAACACACCCGGGAATGGGTCGAGACATCTCTGACTTTATTCTCATCAATAGTTTGGGATTCCTCGGCTTTCGCTCGAAATGACAAAAAAGGGCTCCGTACCGACAAGGAAGGAGGATTGGAACGATGTTTTTACCATCTCCGCAATTGCTCCGGTAACGGACAGCTCGCGCAATCGGAGGCATCGCGCAGGCAAAAATCTTCGTAGATTTGGAGCAATCCCTGTTGTCCGACCAAGGAGCGCACGAAGTCGCGTTGCCGCGGATCGCCGGCAAAAAGTCGCGCCGCCGCGATGCGCGCCGCTTGATTGGAAAGTTGGGCACGCAAATTTTTGTAATCATTCCAGATTTCGCGATCGTCATTGACTGCCAGTGGATAAACTAAATTGGCGAGAATCTCCGCGGCGCGGGAATTGCCGATGAGCGCGAGTGAAGAAGACGCGCTCGCGGCCGCGAGGCTATAGTGACGACTCCAAAAATCGTGCCTCAAATCGGTGAGAAATGATACCAGCGGTATGGCCTTGCTCGCGCCAGCGAGTGCCGAAAATGTTTTCCACTCCGCTACCATCACGGCCAGAGCGCCGAGCCGGCGATGCGGATGATTGAGTGGACGTGCGCCGCTCGTTTTCCAAAGTTTCGCTGGTAGGACCAACCGCGAAAACTGTTCACGATATTTCCACCAGCGGTCCCATAACGAACGCAGATAGCTGCGGGTCGATTTTCGTTGCCGGTCCAAATCGGGCGCGTCGAGAAATCCTGCGAAACCGAAGAGCAACGCCTCGGCGTCTTCTCGCCGTTTTCGCAAAAAAGCCAACGGCAAACGCTGGGCCAGCAGAGTAAACGGCAGTCGGTTTTGTTTGTAACCGAGCGCCTCGGCGATCGCCTGGAATAACGCCTCATCGCGTCCATGCACTTCGATGCGCTGGCGGAGTCGATTGGCCTTTTGTCGTAACCGAAACTTCGCCGCTGCCTCCAAAACACTTGTGACGCGCTCTGCCTCCAGATTCCTCAACGGCGCAACACAACGACCGGCGTGAGCGAGCGGAACCATCCCGGCGGCGGCATCTCGGATCGCGGCCAGATCGAGTTGAATTTGGGGCACATTTCGATGAGTGCTGGTGCGGGCAAAAAATTCAACGCCACTTCGTTCTAGAAAAACGTGCAGAATAGCGTCGTCGAACGCAGGATTAATAGCATGGCCGTGCAATTCCCAATTGCGATCGAGCAAATCGATTTCGATCGGGCCGCGCAAGATTGGCCCGCCGGCGAGTCGAATGGCGGCATCCTGAAAATCGGGACCGGCCTCGCGATTCCAAAAACCAAACTGAACGATCTCAACCAATTCTCCAACAAGCGTTTGGAATTTTCGGCCAAATTCACCGGCGAACCAGCGCGCCTGCAGTTCGAGCTCGTTAGGAATCTTGGGTGCCGCGAGCAACGGTCGTTCGCGTACCCGAGCGGTTTGCTTCCGTATCTCTGCATAGCGATCCATTGAATGCATCCCCGAAGTCTCCTAGCGTAATCTTCAAGGAACGGCGATCTCGAAATCGCGGACTGTCCCTAAAATCGGCTCCAGCCCCTCTGTCTTCTGTCATCCCGAGCGGCGCAGACGACGAAGGATCTCTCGAAGTTCATGTGATAATCGACCTGTCGTGTGGTCCCTCGGTCCGAGCCGGACTGGCGTGTCTCCGCGGCTCGGGATGACGGCGACGCCCTAGGCGGCGCTGGAAGTAGCAGTCGCTCCTTGAAGTGGCGTTTCGGTCGCCGGCGGAAAGCTAAGATTTTGGCGGAGATAATCGCCGATCCTCTCGACCTCCGCCGCGCGCGAACGCGGGAAGATGAAAGAATATTTCTGGCCGCGTCCCTCCGCTTGAAAGATGACGAGATTTTCGGAAAGAAACTTCGGCTCGCGCGCGATGGTCATACCATCGAGCTCGATCGTTTGTGCGACTGGTTTGGATCCTTTCCGCCCGACGAAAGTCAACTTGCGCGGTTCTTCGTTGGTGGCGACGAGGGCGCCGAAAAGATTGGGCGGGATGCGGCGGCCACGGCCGCTCACGCAGGGAACAGCCCAGGCGATGGTTTCGCCGAGCAAGTTTTGCTTACTGAAAACAGGCGCCAGTTTTGCCGGCAGGTTCAGCGGTAATGTCGCTTCGCGATGGAAAAAGGCTGGTTCGTTTAGCTTTCGCCAAACCAGCCAGAGTTTCACTTTGGTCGCACGCAAGATTTTTGGCGCAAAATAAAAGAAGGCAGCGAGAGCGATTAAAAAAATCGAGAACGCGATAATTGGGTGATAGTGCAGCAGCGCGAGCCCGCCGATGACTGCTGCATCCTCGCCGACGCTGAGCGCAATATTTGAGAAGGGCTCCGGCGATGTGTTTGAAAGGAGCCTGGTCGTAGCCTTGGCCGTGTGCGTCGCGAGCGCCGTGGTGCCGGCGAGCAGCACAACGATCACATCCAGCGTCGGGCTGGAATGTCCAAGCACCTGGGTGGCGAGAAGCGCGCCTCCGATCGGTCGAATGATGGTATGGACTGCGTCCCAGATGGAATCAATCCACGGAATTTTATCGGCGAAAAATTCGAGCAGGAAAAGAACACCGGAAATGGTGATAACGATTGGCTGGCCCAGGATAGCGAGCGATTGATATTGAGGCGCAAGAACGATCCAGTGGAAATGAATGGCAAGGCCGGTGGCGAAAACGGTTAGGTAAAGATTTAGTCCCGCCAGACAGGCAAGGCCGAGCGCGACACTGAGGAGATTCAACCTATCCACTTCCAACCATTACCGGTCATCCCGAGCGAAGTCGAGGGATCCCGTGGAAGTTACCGTAAAGCTATCGCAAGGGGATCCCTCGACTAGGCTCGGGATGACATGCATTGTCGAAGCGAAGGTCCCGGCCGTGCAACGGCAGGTACGGATTTGCACACCTGCCACGTCGCTGATATTCCAACGCCGTGCTCGATATTCGAATCGTTCGCGAACAACCAGATTTTGTGAAGACCCGTTTGGCGCTTCGTGGCGGCGGTGACGAAGCGAAGATCGATGAATTGCTGCGAGTCGATGCGGAACGGCGCAAAGCGGAGACTGCACTGCAGGCGCTCAACGCCGAGCGCAAGAAACTAAGCAAAGAGATCGGCGGAATGCGGAGTCGCGGGCAGGATTCTCCCGAGTTGGAGAATCGGGTTCGCAAAATTGGGGAAGAGATCGCGCGCTTAAACGAAGACGTAAACCTGGTAGACACGCAACAGAAAGAAATGCTTCTGGAGATTCCTAATCTGCCGCATTTCAAAGTGCCGGTCGGGAAGGACGCCAGCGCCAATCCGGTGGTGCGTTCGTGGGGATCGAAACCGAAACTCGACGATGCGTTGGATCACGTCAGCATTGGTACGAATCTCAAACTCTTTGATCTGGAACGCGCGTCAAAGTTGAGCGGGAGCGGTTTCATTTGTTTTACCGGCGCCGGCGCGCGGTTGGAGCGAAGCTTGATCCAGTTCATGCTCGATCTGCACACGCGCGAGCATGGTTACGAAGAAATGAGCCCGCCCTTTTTAGTGCGGCGCGAGTGCATGATCGGAACATCGCAGCTCCCAAAATTTGAAACCGACATGTATGGGCTCGAAAATAATCAACTTTTTCTCGCCCCGACCGCAGAAGTGCCGGTAACAAATTTCCATCGCGAAGAAATTTTGAGTGCGAGTGAACTGCCGAAAAAGTATGTCGCTTATACGCCTTGTTTTCGACGAGAAGCGGGTTCAGCTGGCCGTGAAACGCGCGGGATCATTCGCGTTCATCAATTCGACAAGGTGGAATTGGTTAAAATTACAACCCCGGAGAGTTCCTACGAGGAGCATGAGACCCTGACAGCCGATGCCGAGAGAATTTTGCAATCGCTCGAGTTGCATTACCGCGTGATTGAACTTTGTGCGGGTGATCTCGGCTTTGGTGCGACCAAGACCTACGACATCGAGGTTTGGTCGCCGGGACAAAATACCTATCTGGAAGTTTCGAGTTGCTCGAACTTCTCGGATTTTCAGGCGCGGCGGATGAATCTGCGGTTCAAGGATGCGGAAGGCAAAAACCGTTTTTGTCATACCCTGAATTGTTCAGGTCTGGCCTTACCACGATTGTTTGCCGCATTGATCGAGAATGGTCAGCAGGAAGACGGTTCGGTGCGACTGCCGGAAAAATTGCTGCCCTATTTTGGCGCTGAGCAGATTCGGTAGGATTAGAAGGCGCGCCCACTCGCCGCTCCTTCGAATAAATTGTAGGGCAGGCGCTCCCGCCTGCCGACTAAAGAGAGCGGCAATCCAGCGCGGTCGCCTTATAATTGCAGATCGAGTTGCTTGCGATCTCCCTCGGAAGTTATCGCTTCACTGGAGGGCAACGGGAGCTCGTAGCCCAGACGCTCGGCCAGCCGTTGCGCACTCTCCGGAGCGAACCCTTCGAAATGATTGTTCACGTAGGCATAGACGGCGCGAATATCAGAAAGTTGTCGCTCGATCTTTAAGGCCCAGCTTTCCAGCGCGGCTTCGCGTTTCCAAAGCAGTTTTCCGTAGCGATGCCGGTGTTTGCCGTCCCGGTCGTATTTTGTGGTGTAATCACCGAGCAACCGGACATACAGAAAGTCGGTTGTACGCGGCTGAAATTCGAAAGGCGCAAGATTCCGCTCGTTCAGTGGCGAAGTATCCGCCCAAACCCAGCAGATCCGATGTTTTTCCAAAAGATGAATGAACTGCGGCCGATGCCAGCCGGGATGCCGAAATTCGATGGCAAAACGAAAATCCCGCGGCAATTGCTCGACGAATGTCCGAAGCGGCACTTTCCCATCTCTTGGGAGAAATGACGGCGGCAATTGGACGAGGATGATGTGTAACTTGGGTGCGAGCGGTTCAACCGCGCGCAGAAACCCGCTCAACTCTGCTGAGCAATCGCGCAGTTTGCATTGGTGCGTGATCTCGCGTGGCAGTTTGCATGAAAAACGAAAGTGCGAAGGAGTAAGATCGAGCCAACGGCGCACCGAATCAGACCCCGGAGCTGCGTAGAATGTCGAATCAATCTCAACCGTGGGAAAATAGCGCGCGTAAAATTCCAGCCAGTGCGATTGAGGCAGGTCGCGCGGATAAAAAATCTCGCGCCAATCCTCGAAGCTCCAGGCACAAGCCCCAATCCGGATTTTCTGTTGGTCATTAAGGTTCACCGCCTCCAAGTTACTTCAGACTTGGGCGAACGAAAAAGCACCAACGTTGTCTAAGAACCAGCCCTCCGGGAGTCTCGTTTTTTGGGCCGGGCTAGTTTGACTGGGTCACGGAGGCAAGTACCCTGCCACGTTTCATGCGAATGCGACTGCTTATTATTGTAATTGGAGGGCTCTGTCTCGCCGATGCCGGACAGGCATCGATCATTTTCCGGCCGGGAGAAAAAGTAAAATATGTCGCTCCCGGGGAAGAGGAAATCAGCGGAAACGCGCAACAGCTTTTCGACAAGGCACAAGAGGCGGAGAAACAAGGAAATATGGGCCGCGCAATCAAGGTTTATACTCACCTTTTGCGGAAGTATCCCAAGGATGCCCTGGCTCCAGGCGCCACTTATCGGGCGGCGCAATTGCTCGAGTTCGAGGGTGATTATATGAAAGGGGCAAACACTTATCGCTGGCTGGTGGAGAGATATCCCAGTAGCCCCAATTTCGACGAAGCGATCGAAGGCCAGTTTCGCATTGGCGAAATGTACCTTTCGGGAAAGAAGATAAAGCTGCTGGGAATTCCGATTGGGACCTCGATGGATCGTGCAGTTGAAATCTTCGCGGCGATCGTGCGGACCGCACCTTTTGGCAGATATACAGCCCGGGCACAGTTCGATATCGGTCTGGCCCGGCAGAAACAGTCTGCGAATGATGCCGCGATTCAGGCCTACCAAGCGGTGATCGACAAATTCCCGAACGATGCAATTGCGGCCGATGCGCAATATCAAATCGGGTATATTTGGTACGAAGCGGCGCGTCTCGGGACTAATGACCAGGCTGCGACCCAAAACGCCAGGACCGCATTCGAGGATTTCCTGTTTCGTTACCCGAGGAGCGAGAAGGCGCCCCAAGCGCGCGAAAATCTTCAGCGTCTGCAACAGAAATCGACTGGTGATGCCATGAAGGTTGCCAAATTTTATGATAAATCGAAAGCCTATCGCGCGGCCGTTATTTACTATAGCCAGGTAATTCGGGAACAGCCCGGGTCATCTGCGAGCGCGGAGGCCCAAAAACGGATCGATCAAATTCGCGCGAAGGTGGGCCCAACAGCTTTGACGCCCGCCCTTGCGGTGAATGAGCCGAAGAAAAAGCAAGTGGTTTCCCGAGCTCCTGCCGGCAATTCTCGACCTGCATTTCGCAACAGCGACGCCGAAGTTGCTCCACTCCCGCCGGCGGAACAAGATTCGAACTTGCCGCCGCCGGCTTCTCTTTTGCCGCCGACAACGACTGCGCCGGAGCCGTCTCCGAGCCCGGGGTCATCGCCCGCTCCAGAGGCCGCTGCTACGCCCGAGCCCACTGCCTCGCCTGATTCTGCCGCGTCGCCGGCACCGTGAAAAATCTTCTCGCCGCGGTCGGTTTGATTCTTACCGGTTGCCTCGGCTACCAGGTGGGGCCGGTGAAGCCTGGCGTTCTGCGCGATGTCCACCTTGTTGCGGTGCCAACATTTGAAAACAAAACCTTACTGCCGCGCATCGAAGTACTGGTCACCGACAGTGTTATCAAACAAATCCAACAAGATGGCACTTACAAGATCGCCGAAAAAGATAATGCCGATGCCGTCTTAAAGGCTGAGATCCTCGAAATCAGTCGCACCCCGGCGCGATCGGTGCGCGGAAACGTCCTTGCGACGACGGAGTTTAACCTCACCATGCACGTAAGGTATAAACTGGACACACGCAGCGGTACTTCGCTCTTGCCCTACGCCGAAGTGGTGGGCACCACCAGTTTTTTCGTTGGGACTGATGTTACGACCGACGAGCGACAGGCCTTGCCCTTGGCGGCCGAGGAGCTCGCGACCCATCTTGTGACCCAATTGAGTGAAGGTTGGTGATTCCCCATGAAAGGCGAGGAGCACCTTTGGGGAGTCCTCAATGACAAGCTTGATACTCTGCGCGCGACCAATCACATGGCCGAAGCGATCCGGGTAGGCCAAAGCGCGCTGGAAATCGCCAAACGCAGCTTCGGAGCAGGGGACGTTAGACTGGCGCTCAGTTACGAGAAACTTGGTTTGTTGCATGAGCAGAACGGCGATCGCGTGGGAGCAAAGGCTTATCTGGTCAATGCTCACCGGCTACTGGCCAGGATGCGACCCGCCGATGATGAAGCTGTTTTTCGGTCTTCCCGGCGACTGGGGCAGCTCTGCAACGAGCTTGGCCATACTGAGGAAGCGATCGACTTTTATGAGCAAGCAGTCGCAGCGACTCTTCAGCTGCCCAACCTACCGTTTTCTGATCTCGGCGCACTGCTGAACAATGTTGCTCTTATCTGTCGCAAAGCCGGCCGCGCCACGGCGGCTGAACCATACTACCTGCGCGCTCTCCAAATTTACGAAGCGCAACTCGGGCCGGAACATCCCGATGTCGCCTCGGTGCTGAACAATCTCGGCGTCTTTTACACAAACGAGAAGCGTTTTACCGAAGCAGAACAGGTTCATCTCCGCGCCCTCGCAATTCGCGAAAAAGCATTTTCCGCGAACCATCCCGACATCGCGCAATCGAAATGCAATCTCGCGGTCGTTTATCACTCGCGTGGCGATTACGAACGCGCTTCCGAACTTTATCGCGCATCACTTCAGGCCTGGGAGGAAGCGATGGCCAAACCGCCTGAAGAATACGAAATCGTGGCGGCGAACTACGCCGATCTTCTGCGGTCACTCGGCAAAGCCCGCAAGGCGCACGCGCTCGAAAGTCGGGTGCACAAGAAACGACACGGTTGATTGCGGTTGCGCCGCTCGCGCAGATAAGTCAGCTTTCTTCCGCCAATTTTTCGAGCTCACGTGGCGGAACTGGCAGACGCGTACGGCTCAGGACCGTATGGGGCAACCCGTGGAGGTTCGAGTCCTCTCGTGAGCATTCCCGGCCCTGGGAGCTGAGCACCTTTGGACACTGGATGGCCCGATCCACCTCAGCGGCAAAGGCGATCAGGGATTCATTTCGCCGCAGGCCAGCCCGCTCGGCGGGATTCTTGCTCTGTAAGACAGGGCTGATGAAAATCTCCGTCGTTATCCCCTGTTATAACGAGCGTGATACCGTTGCCGAAATCGTTTCGGCCGTCCGGACCGCGCCCCTACAAAACATCGAGATCATCGTCGTGGATGATGGTTCGACCGACGGCAGCCGCACGATCTTGAAACGCAATGTCGAACCGATTGCCGATCGCGTCATTTACCACGGCCTTAATCGCGGCAAAGGCGCGGCCCTGCGCAGTGGTTTCGCGGCCGCCACCGGTGACATCATTCTCATCCAGGATGCCGACCTCGAATACAATCCCGAGGAATACCCTCGCTTGCTTGAGCCAATCTTAAGCGGCAAAGCAGATGTCGTTTTCGGTTCGCGCTTCATGGGTGGAGGCCCGCACCGTGTCGTTTATTTCTGGCACATGATTGGGAACAAACTGCTCACTTTGCTCTCAAACATGTGCACAAACGTCAACCTCACCGACATGGAAACCTGCTACAAGGCATTCCGCGGTTCCGTTATCAGGAACCTTGACTTGCGCGAAAACCGCTTCGGATTCGAACCCGAAATTACCGCCAAAGTAGCCCGCGCCCGCTGCCGGATTTACGAAGTCGGTATCTCTTACGACGGCCGTACCTATGAAGAAGGAAAGAAAATTACCTGGCGCGATGGAATTCGCGCCTTCTACGCCATCATCAAATACAATTTTTTTGTTCGCGGTAGTGGCGCCATTTTTTCTAACGAGAATTTGTTGAACGAATCGGCTGATACTGTTGAGTTCGGACCGCGCCTGAAGCATTCCTGATGACGTGCCGCTTTTCTTACGGGCGCATTGCGCACGTAATGCTTTGGTGCGGGTTGGCAGTCGCGTCACTTTCGGTAAGCATTCCCAAAATTTATTCCGGCGTGACCGAATTCCCGCTTCGTCCCACTGGCCCTCTCCATACGAGCGATAGCTACCTGAAATTTGCCACCGGCGTATCCGGTTTATCGAAGAATCTGATCTCAATCTTTCAATCCACGAATGCGTCCAAGCGCGTCATTATCTTCACTCGCAAGGATGACACGTTTAGTTGCGGCTTGGGAATGACCATCGCATATCTCGCCTCGCCGCATCTTGTCCGTGTATTCGAGATCAACGGAACGCATCCGGATAATGAACTCTCGAAAATGAATCCCCATGAGGTTGCCGCGGTGGTTTTTTGTCGTACTAACCGCCCTGCCTGGTTACCGGCCGGGAAAGTATTTGGCTCGGGACTTGAAGTAGTCTCGATGACGGAAAAAGTGCGACGATGAGTGCGCTCATTTTGCTGGGCGCATTCGGGACACTTCTTCTCGCCGGCTATGGTGTCTTGGCTTTGCTGGTTCGCCAGAAGACGCGATTAACTCTCACGGAGCAAATCGCTTTCTCCTGGTTACTTGGAATCGGGGTGGTTTCACTGCTTCTCTGGATCTTTGGTCTTTTTGTTCAAGGGGTGTTACTACCCGGTCTCGTTAGCATCATTTGCCTTTCACTGGGATTTGTTGGTTGGAGACAAACGGTGCCGCTTTCACTCGGGCGGCGCGGACCGAAGCCTTTCGAAATTCTTCTCGGGATAATTGTCGTCATTGAAATTGCGAGCGTCTTCTATCTTTCATTTGTTCATACTCTTGGTTGGGACGGATTGCTCAACTGGGAAATCAAAGCTCGCTACGCCTTTGCCAATGGCGGCATTATTCCCGCAACCTATTTTAGCGACAGCGGCCGCGCCTTCAGTCACCCGGAATATCCGCTTGCCATTCCTTTCACCGAGCTGTGGCTATACTTTTGGCTCGGTCAAGCTGACCAATTTTGCGCAAAGACAATCTTTCCGGCTTTCTATGTCGTGGGAATATTTTTGCTGGTCGCACTTGGACGACGTCTTGCCGGAAGAACATGGATTGGACTGCTCGTGGCGGCATTTTTGTTTTTTGTGCCACAGATCACGGTTGAAGTCGGCAGTGCAATCGCTGGTTACACAGACTTTCCTCTAAGCGTCTTTTATCTTGCAACAATCGGATACCTTTTCTGCGCCGCTAAACCAAAAAACGACGCCCTTTTTCGCCTCTACGCCGCGTGCCTCGCGCTGCTTCCATGGGTAAAACGCGATGGCGTAATCCTGTGGACGGTCGCGGCGGCTTGCGGAGTATTTGTTATTTTAGCGACGAGAAAATCATATCGGTCGTTATTGGCCTTCTTCCCGGGACTCCTGATCATTTGCGGCTGGCGCTTTTATTTAAACGCCATGCACGCGCCGCAGGGGAGTGACTTTCTACCGGTGAATTTGCAGACCTTTGGAAGTCATCTTTACCGTATCTTTCCACTTCTTTCTGCACTTCTGGAAGAATTCCATGATCTTCGTATCTGGAGTCTATTTTGGTTTGTTATCGCCGTTGGAATCAGCTATTTGCTGCGCCGGATGCGCGATCCACGCGTTCTGGTACTGCTCACCGCTCTGATTGTTCCGATCGCGCTGTATCTATCGATTTATGTCTTCAGCAGTTGGCCCAATTATCTCGACCATGTAGGTCTCTCGATTAGCAGGCTGTTAATGCACGTTACCCCGGTTGGATTTCTGATCACCATGCTTGCCGTTTCCCGCCGAAGTGTGAAAAACCGCGCGCGCGTCCATGAGTGCGGCGTAGTCACTTGCGTAATCGCAGGTTCTGAGCGAACGCCGGGGGTTGAGCTCGCCTGAGGAAACTGCGCTTTCGCGTGATCCCGAGGTTGTTCGGGAAATGTTTGATCGTGTCGCACGACGATACGATCTCGCCAACCACCTTTTAAGCTTTGGCCGGGACTTCTTCTGGCGCAGACGAGCGGCCGAAATTGTCGCGGCGTGGAATCCAGCTTGTGTGCTTGACCTGGCCACCGGGAGTGGCGATCTCGCTCTCGCCCTCCAAGACAAGATATCTCAGGCCCAAATCGTCGGCCTCGATTTTTCCAGCGCAATGCTTGCGGTTGCCCGTCGCAAGGGCGTTCGTCACCTTATTGCTGCCGACGCGGCCCAATTACCGTTAGCAGAACAATCGTTCGATGCCGTAACCATCGCATTCGGTCTCAGGAACGTGCGCGATTGGGCTGCCGCACTGCGCGAAATGCGTCGTGTCCTGACTTCTGCTGGCCATCTGCTCGTGCTCGATTTTTCTTTGCCGCCAAAGCCGATCCTTCACTTCCTTTATCGATTTTACCTGCGCCAAATTCTACCTTTCGCTTCTGCAATCATTACGCGTGAAAAAGAAGCCTACCAGTATCTCGGCACTTCTATCGAGAAATTCCCCAGCGGCCGTGCGATGTGCGATTTGATCGAGGCCAGCGGATTTCAAAATGCCGCAGCTGAGCCACTCACCGGCGGAATCGTCACGATTTACACCGCTGAAAACGCCCTTCACCCCGAGAGAACTCGAGGGATCCCGCAGCGCTACCCTTAAGCTTTCGCGGTTCGATTCCTCGCGCTGCCTAGAACGACTTCACGGCGTTGGCGGAGCCACCGGAGACGCCGCCACCGAGGGCGACGCGCTTGCCGCGGGCGATGGTGATGGCGCCTGTCCCAGCGCTCCCCGTAAGGCGCTCAAGTCTGAACTGCTAATCACAAACGTGCCTTCATGTTCGTCGGTCTGCGCCATGGACGTTCCATCAGCTGACGGTCCGCTGATGGTGACCTTGTGCTGCGCCTTGTCGTCCGTCGAAGTAGTAAAGGTCGCGACAAGTTGCGGCTTATCGAACGCTGCCGGCGGAATATTTGCAATCCAGCGAACGGCATGCAAGGAGGCGAGCGTGTTCACCAGGGATTGCACAGTGACCGTGTTGATCGGCCCGTCTCCCGTGACCCATTCCCATTGATTGTTGGGCCCGCGGATCAAGCTTTGTTCGTGATCGGTAAAGAGAGCTAAACGGTGAATTTGCTCCGGCTTGAATTTAAAAATTGTCAGATCCTGCCACTGCAGCGGATCGGCAAAAATATTGTCGAGCGTTGAACGGTGAACCGCGACCACGAATGGCTCCTCTCCCACACGCGCGAAAATATTTTCACCATCGATTTTTCCGAAGGCGATCGTCGCCAGGGGATGCTCGCCCGCCTTAGTTTCGGCTGTATTCTCTGACGCAAATGAGCTGAGCGTGACCGTTAATTGCGGCTTATCGAGACCATATTTCGGCAAATCGGACGCAACGTCTGCGACGAAATTTGTTACTTGCTCGCCAGCAAGCAGATCAATTAAACGGCGGGCTTCTGCCGCATTGGCCAGGCGATTGTTCCGGTTGACGATCGTCCAGTTTTGGTCTTTGCGGGACAGCACCGTTTTTGTTTTTCCCGGAACGTCAATGGTGATGCGATCCAGCTGATTTTGATCGAAACGCACCAAATGGCGGTCACGTAAATCGTTTGGTCTGGTGCTCAAAATTGTTTCGATCTTGTTCGGCAAGGTGTAAATGAATTTGCGTGGTGCGAATCGGACGTAGATCTGGTCCTTTTCTTTTTCGGGCACGCCGCCTATCTGTAAAATCTGGCCTTGTTTGTCGTCGGCGGTAAAAATCGTCACCGTCCCCCGCGGCTCGGTCAGGCCGTAGGGATGCAAATCGCCGGCGTCGTCAGCCACAAATTGGGCAATCCGGCTGGTCGTAATCTGCGCAATCAAATCGTTGACTTTTTGATCGTCGGCTCGTGCCCGTAATGGTTTCACGATTTGCCAGTGATCACCTTGTTTTTGCAGTTCCATTTCGCCAGCCGCGGTCTTGAGTGAAAGCCGTATGACCTGCGTCGCAACCGTGTCGGTTAACTTGCGGTCCCGAAATTCCTCCGGCTTTTTCGAAATCTGGTTCTTGATCGATTGCGCGGCGAGAAAGACATCTTTCGAATTCTCCAGTCGGACATAGGTCTTGCCTTCCAGGGCGGCGTTGTTGCCGAATAAAATCCCCGGCGGTGCGTCCGCGCCTTGGAGCTTGAGTCGAAGCTTCGCTTTGGCTACACCGTATTCCGCCATCCGGCTCTTGTCCGCCTCGATTTCTTTTCCGCTGATGGTTGCGTCTTTTTTCCAATCTTCCAGATCGAACAATAAGCTGTCTACGGTACTACCATCGGCCAGATCTTTGACCGGCGATTCCAGCCGCCATTTTTTGTCTGCGCGTTTCAATTCGATCCGCTCCTCGCCATTCTGAATGACAACACCGTCGATTTTATCGCGCTCGAAATTGATCACGTTCTGGGCGCGGCGATTCGCTTCTTCCGTGTTCGGGCGCTTGGTTTCATAAAATTTAATGAAAACGACTAACGCCGCGGTGAGGGCAAAGAGAACGAGGGTAGTTCGGAATCTCATCGCGCGATCAGGCTCGCCGTTTCCACCACACCGCGGAACCGATCAACGCCGGCACCAGCGGCAGCAATACCAGAACAATCCAGCGCAAATTACGCAGCGCTGTTTGATCGAGGCTAAAGGTAAGCGTTTTCGGCACTTTCGGCGCGATGCCGATCATTTGCTCGCGACTCATCAGCCAGTTAATGCTCCCGGAAATGAAGTCGAGCGCCTGCTGATCTTGGGTTAGAGCATTGTCCTGAACAAAGAGCGCGTTGCTCACCAGCACCATGCGGGATGAATTCACCCGCACCCGCTCGTCGCCGCTGCCGCCTTTTTCGACTGAGGCCGCGATCGTCAGCGGCGCAGCATGATCGCGATTTTGCTCAAACTGTAGTTTAGCCGGATCATCCGAATTATAATCGACCTCCCCCCAGTAACCTTTTTCCGCCTGTACCAGTGGCTGCAGTTGGACGCCCCCGGCTTGCGCCTGCTGCGACTCGAGCGTAAGCGAACACGTTCCACCCACAAATGGCGCGCGCACATCGGCCAGTCGTTTGGTGATCGGGGAATCAGGTAGAAAACGCCCAATCACATCGCGCACGCGGGCCATTTCTTCAATGCCGGTGCGCACCATTGCCATTAAGCGATCGTCGTTCACTCGCACGCCAAACTCGGCTAGGAACGCGTCGAGCTTCGGCGTTTTGGCAGACGGATCGAGCAACAGCAAAATGCGACCCTGTTTATTCCAAAAATTGCGCAACAATTGCATCTCGCGGTCGGAAAAATCATATTGCGGGCCGACGATCATGATCGTCTTCATTTCCGCCGGGATCGCATCGACGTTGAAAAGATTTAGTTCCTGAAGCTTGATATTTTCGTTTTCGATAAATGTCTTTAGCACTGTGATCGGGCTGGCCGGAGACCGCTCCATCGTCATCAGGTTCGGGGGCGCTTCCGCGATGGGCGGTTCTTTGTGGCCGAGCACATAACCAATGACGTTTTTCTTCCCCTCGGTCAGATCGATGATCGCGCTGCTGATCGCCTGCTCGCCTTTGAACGCGGTCACACGCGGACCTTCACCCATCGCCATCCCGCTTTGATCAATCTCCGCCATTTCCGAGGCCTTGACCGTTTTGTTCCGCCCCTCATAATCAAGCACCAGCATGCTTTCGTCCGTGACTACCTTGTATTTGTCGAAAAGTTCCTTCGCCCGCGAAAAGCTGCGTTCTGGATCGATATGCTCAACGTCGATTTTCCCTTTCGCGGCGTACTGGTATTCCGTTAGCAAACTTTGGACGTCGTTTGTAATCGGCGTGTTTGGAGAAAAGAAAACGGTGATGCGCATTTTTCCCTTCAACGAGTCAAGCATGCGTTTCGTTTTGTCCGAGAGGGCGTATTTCTGTTCGCGCGAAAAATCCCAGCGCCGGTAATGCTCGAAGCCGAGATAATTCACCATCAGTGCCAGGAAGATGAGCAAGCCAATCTGAACGACGACGTTGAGCCCGATCTGGAAGCGATGAATTTTCTTTGGTTTCTCCGCCACGGTTACAGTCTCCATTTACGCGATTGAAATGCCTGATAAGTCAGACCAAGCATGACAATCGTCAGGCTGAGGTAGAGAACGATCGGGCGGGTATCAATCTCGCCGCGCGAGAGCGTGCCCATTTGTTCCAGGGCGGAGAAATAGCCAAGGAGTTGCCGTGTCGTGGAGCTAACCTCGGTTAAAATAAAAGTGATTAACCCGGAGAAGAAATGCATCGTGATCGCACAAAACGAAATCACCGCTGCGATAATCTGGTTCCTAGTTAAGACCGAAGCGAAACAGCCCACGCTGACGTAAAACATTCCTAATAACAGCAGCATCAAATAAGAACCCCAATAGGCGCCGGATGACCCCGCTGCTGTTTGGCCGGTGATGTATTGGAAGATCAAAAAGTAAAGAATGGTGGGAACCCAGAGAACCAAGTAGAAGAAGACGGCGCCAAAAAATTTCGCCAGCACCACCTGCCAGTCTCGCACCGGCGCGGTCATTAGGGGCTCGATCGTCCCCAACTTAAATTCTTCGGCGAATAACCGCATGGTGATAAGCGGGAAGATCAGGACAAAGGCGAACCAGAAAAAGACCGAGTTAAAAAATGCTTCCTGCACCGAATACTGCACGGGCCGCTGGTTCATAAACGAAATCTGGAAATAGAAGTCCGCTCCGCTCACGAACAAAAAGAAGACCAGGACGATGTAGGCGATGGGCGAGTAGAAGTAACTTGATACTTCGCGCGATAGCAGAGTGTAGAACTTACGCATCGGCCCTCCCGATTGGGTAGCGCACGCGTCTCGCGTGTTGGCGATGACGTCTCGTCATCGCGGACTTTTGTTGTACATGTAAATCCAAATGAAGTTCGTTTCGGCGAGACGCCGAAACCAGCACGCGAGACGCGCGCGCTACCTGGAATGATTCGTACAAGACCTTATTTTTCATTCATCCTTCATCCGAATGGGTAATTTCCACAAACACGTCCTCCAGCGTAGCCCGGCGCGCGGTTAACTCGCGCACTTCCCAGCGGCGGTCGCGCGCCAGACGGAAAACCTCCGGCCGAACATCCGCGCCTGATTCGACCCGCAGCGACAAAATCTTCCAGCCATTATCATCCACCTCACTCACGTCGCGGACGCCAGTGATCTTTCTCAACTCCGTCGCCGCGTCATCCGTGCCAACCTTCGCTTCCAGCGTGACTCCCCCCGCTGTTCGAATACGGCCGAGCAAATTTTCCGGGGTGTCGCACGCTTCGATTCGCCCTTTGTTGATAATAATCACGCGGCTGCAGGTCATCTCGACCTCGGGCAAAATGTGGGTCGAAAGCAGAATCGTATGTTGTTTGCCCAGATTCTTGATCAGCTCCCGCACCTGGCGGATTTGATTCGGGTCCAGGCCGATCGTCGGTTCATCCAGAATTAGCAAGTCAGGTTCGTGCAGTAACGCGTCAGCCAATCCAACCCGTTGCCGAAATCCTTTCGAAAGCGCCCGAATGAGTTTGTTTTCGACTTCGCGCAACCCGCAAAGTTCTTTCACATCGCCTACCCGCTCGCTCATCCGCCGATGTGGAATGCTTTTGAGGGCGGCGCGGTAGTTCAAATACTCGGTTACGCGCATATCGTTATAGAGCGGCACGTTTTCCGGCATGTAACCAAGGTGCGCGCGGGCTTGAAGTGATTGCTCGAAAATATCGAAACCGGCGATGGATGCCCGGCCGGAGGTCGGCGGCATGAAGCTCGCCAAAATGCGCATCGTGGTCGTCTTGCCCGCCCCATTTGGCCCGAGAAAACCCATGATCTCCCCTTGGCCGACCTCGAAGTTGAGGTCGCGGATCGCGGTCTGCCCTGCGTATTTTTTGGTTAGATTTTCAACCTTGATCATGAAATAAACTCCACCGGAGGAAGAACTTGTCCCGTCAATGAAACAAGGCCATGCATTCCTTCTCCATATGGGAGAAGGCTAGGATAAGGACCTCCGAAGAGGATATCTTCCATTTCTCGAACTCACGTAATTCTTTTCAGACAACTTTCATCGCGCTGCGTTGTCTAAAAAATTTTAGCGCGCTGTCAATGGCACGGTTTGGATCTGACGCGTCCCATCGCTTCGAACGATCCCAACGGTGAAATCAACCGTCATCCCGCTTTGCACCCGCTCGAGCAGGGCCTCGATTGATTTCACGGAGTTCACATCGTGCCGGCCGACTCGGTAAATCACCAGCCCGCGCTCCACCCCAATTTCCGCCGCCGGACTTTCCGGCTCAACCGCGCTAACCAAAACTCCGCGTCCGGGAACCAAACCAAAGGCGTCGGTTAATTCCGACGTCAGATCTTGCAGTTGCATTCCAAAGAGACGATCGGCATTCGCCGCGGCGGGTTGATTGGAGCTTCCGTTTGGCTGCGCGGAAGGCTGCTTTTGCGCCACTGCTTTGAATCCTTTGACTGCTTCGCGCACGGTTTCGGCGGGAATGGCGAACCCCACTCCCTGAGTCGGAACACCCTGGGGCGTAAATGCCATTTTGGCCGAACTCACCCCGACCAGCCGGCCGGCAATATCGACCACTGGACCGCCAGAATTTCCCGGATTAATCGCCGCGTCGGTTTGCAAAAGATCTTTGTACTCCAGGTCGCCTATCGTGATATCTCGCTTCAATCCACTGAGCACGCCGCGACTAATCGAGCTGCCGTAACCGACCGAATTGCCAAGGACAATCACGGTTTGGCCGAGAAGGTTCGGCGAAACGTTATCTAGATTAATAAACGGGAACCCGCTCTTACCGTCGATTTTGATGAACGCGAGATCCTTTTTGGGATCGCCCGTTATGTAGTGGGCGTTGTAAACCTTGCCGTCGCTGGTCGTGACTTCGATTCTCAGGTCCGCTGCACGCTGTACCACGTGCTCATTAGTCACGATGTAACCGGCCGGGTCAACGATGAAGCCAGAGCCAAGACTTTGCAGACGCTGCCGAACTTCGCGTGGTTGGCTGCGGTAGGTGCCGAAAAATTCCGCCGCGAAATCTTCGAATGGATCGCGGATTTGCCGGCGCACTACGCGCTCAGCATTAATGTTAACGACCGCCGGCATCACTTTCGCGACCGCGAGAACAACGGGTTCCGAAGCCGGGTCGGTCGGCGATGACGACGGCAACGGTGTCGGCGTTTGCGCCAACAAAGACTGCACCGCGAACAAGAGGATGATCGCAGTAGTTGACGCATCGATGCGTGCGCCACCCAGAACCATTGCGTTTAACGTGCCTCTGTATTGCATCCTTCGGGTTCTACGAAATCTCCGCGCAAGTAACCGGGCGCCGTTTCCACTGTCAACTTGCCCATAGTCTCCTTTTTACGACATTGTCTTGATATCATGCATCCTTCCTTCGCCACTCGTCTAAACCTCGATTTGCTCGAGCAGAATTACGAGCGTTGGCAGAAAGATCCCGATTCCCTCGATTCCGGTTGGTCGGCGTTTTTTGAGGGATTCGAGCTTGGGAACTTCGACGGCAAAAACGGCGCGACCGTTGCAGTCGCCCCAGCAGAAGCGCGACGCGATCTGCGCGAAAGTCCGTTGCAGACGCGCATCGATGCTCTCGTTTATGCCTATCGCATTCTCGGTCACACCATCGCGCGGGTGAATCCATTGGCGGAAAAGCGGCCGGAGAACCCGCTGCTCACCTTGCGCGAATTCGGCTTTAGCGACAAGGACCTCGACTATCGGGTTTCATCGAAATTCTTTCTCGATGGCCGCCAGATGACGTTGCGCGAAATGATCGCGCTGCTCGATCAAATTTACGCCAGCTCGATTGGCGCAGAATTTCAGCATATTCAAAATACTCGCATTCGTGATTGGGTGCGGCACCGGCTCGAATCGCGCATCTTCGCCCCGTCGCCTTCGCCGGAAATACAAGTCGCGCTTCTCCGCTCGTTACTCGAAGCGGAGACGTTCGAAGTTTTTTTGCACACCAGTTACGTCGGACAGAAACGTTTTTCGCTGCAAGGCGCGGAAGGTTTAATGGCAATCCTTGATACGCTTTTGCACAAATGTGCCAGCGACGGCATCGAGGAAATCTGCATGGGCATGGCCCATCGTGGCCGGCTCAATGTGCTGGCGAATTTCCTCAGGAAATCGCTCAACGTCATTTTCACCGAGTTCACTGAAAATTACGTCCCGGCTCTTGTCGCCGGCGACGGCGACGTAAAATATCATCTCGGCTATCGCACCGTGCGCAAACTTGCCGCCGGCGAAGTCGAGATCCGACTTTCGGCAAATCCCAGCCATCTCGAAGCAGTCGATCCGGTCGTAGAAGGAACAGCGCGCGCGCGCCAACGCATTCGCGGCGATACCGAACATCGGCGCAAAGTTCTGCCACTCTTAATTCATGGTGACGCCGCCTTCGCCGGGCAGGGCATCGTCGCGGAAACGCTCAATATGTCGCAGCTGGCTGGTTACTCCACCGGCGGAACCTTCCACATTGTGGTCAACAACCAGATCGGTTTCACCACTTTGCCGGAAGACGCGCGTTCATCGATGTACGCCACCGATATCGCCAAGATGATCGAGGTCCCCATTCTTCACGTGAATGGTGAAGACCCGCTCGCGCTCAAGTTTGTCACTGAAATGGCGCTCGATTTTCGCCAGGAATTCGGACGCGACTTTGTCGTCGACATGTATTGCTACCGCAAATACGGCCACCAGGAAGTAGATGAACCGAGCTTCACCCAGCCGGATCTTTACGCCAGGATCGATAAGCGGCCATCGGTCACCCAGATCTATAAACGGGAGTTGCTCGATCGCGGTGTGCTTACTCAGGACGACGCCGCTTCGCTCGAGACCGAGTTTCAACTCCGGCTGGAGATGGCACTCGAATACATTAAAGCGTTGGAAAAACAAAAAGCGGGCGAGCAGGCTAAGTTCAAGGAATCGACCGCGATTTTTCAATCGAAATACAGTACCAAATCGAAGTCGACCGCGATCAGCGAGGAAACTTTGCGCACGATTGTCGATGGACTTACGCGAGTCCCAGAGGGATTTCACATTCTGCCGAAAGTGAAACGGATGCTGATTGACCGACGCCGGCAAATTTTTGAAGAGGGCGGTCCGTATGACTGGGGATTTGCCGAAGCGCTGGCGTTTGGAGCGTTACTACTGGAAAATATTCCGGTGCGATTGTCCGGTCAGGACAGCCGACGCGGCACCTTCGGCCAGCGCCATGCCTACTGGCACGATGCGAAAACGGGCGCTCCCTATAACCCGCTGATGCAGCTCGCGGAAAAACAGGCGCGCATTTGTGTTTATAACAGTCTCCTTTCGGAAGCCGCCGTGCTCGGATTCGATTACGGTTACTCGCTCGATTATCCAAACATGTTATGCCTGTGGGAAGCGCAGTTCGGCGATTTCGCTAACGGGGCCCAGACAATCATTGATCAGTTCATCGTTTCCGCAGAGTCAAAATGGCAGCGGCCGAGCGGGATCGTTTTACTTTTACCGCACGGGTACGAAGGACAGGGCCCAGAACATTCCAGCGCCCGACTCGAGCGTTTTCTTCAAGCCTGCGCGGAGGACAATATCCAGGTCTGCAATCCCACTACACCTGCGCAGTATTTCCACGTTTTGAGGCGGCAGATGAAACGCGATTTCATCAAGCCGCTCATCCTTATGACACCAAAAAGTCTGTTGCGCGCGGATTTTTCAACTTCGCGCACAGAAGATTTCACTAGCGGGAAATTTCACGAAATCATTCCGGACTCTGTAGCTGCGGTCGCTCGCCGCGGCAGCAAGCCCGACAAAATCCAACGTGTGATCTTGTGCTCCGGAAAAGTCTATTTCGATCTAATTGCCCATCGCGAAAAAGAAAAAATCAGCAACGGCGCGATCATCCGCATCGAGCAGCTCTATCCGTTGGATGAGAAACAATTGCGCGCGGCCGTTGAAGCCTTCCCGAAGGAAGCGCGACTGGTTTGGTGCCAGGAAGAATCGCAAAACATGGGGGCGTGGAGTTTCATCGAACCGCGCCTGCGCGCCATGTTTGGTCGCGAAGTTGGCTACGCCGGTCGCAATGCTAGTGCCAGCCCCGCCGTCGGCGCGCTCGCCCTCCACAAGCGCGAACAAGCATGTCTGATCGCGGAAGCGTTCTCAGTTTAATAGAGCAGAGCTCCATCCGCGTGATCCAGTCGAGGTTTATGTCTGAATCGTCATTCGTCATTCGCGCTTCGTCATTTGATTAATGGATGGCGTCGCAGTCGTGAGATCGCCTCGCGCCAATTGCTCAATACCTGTTAGCTCATGACAGAGGCCATGCATCTTTATGAAACGCACCTCCCGGTGAAAGACACCGAAGTTTCCAGCCGGTTTTATATTGATGTCGTAGGACTGGAGTACGCCCACCGCGATTTAACCCGCGACATTGTTTTCCTGTGGGTTGGTTCCAACAAACGTTCAATGCTTGGTCTGTGGGGTCCAAGCACATCGCGAGGACAACCTCACCCTTGTCACTTTGCCATCGCGATTTCGCTGCCCGAGCTGCTTGCGGCCGGTCCACGCCTCGGCACCCTCGGCGTCATCACGCGGGATTTTTCGGGGAAGATTACAACCGAACCATCGGTTATCGGTTGGATGCCGTCGGCGCAGCTTTACTTCTCCGATCCGGACGGACACAGCGTCGAATACATCACGCTGCTTGACGAACCACCAGAACCTGGCTTTGTCGGTTCGCTTTCGGTTTGGATGGCGAGGAATAAGATGGTTCAACCGCGTTGACGGCTCAGCCCACACTGGAGGGCGGAGCTCTGCGACGCCGGATTCGCTGGCGCCTCCATTCTGGACCGAAGATCACGATGACTTGGCGTTCGACTCGTGCGGCGGTTTGCGCTTATGTAGCCGCGCAATGAGCGTGCAGGTGAAAATCCCCGCCGTCGGCGAATCGATTTCCAGCGGTGTCGTTTCCGTCTGGCACAAGAAATCGGGCGAGCAGGTAAAAAAAGGCGACCCGCTCTTCACTCTCGAGACCGACAAAGTTTCGACTGAAATCGTTGCTGAAGCTGATGGCGTGCTCAAAACCAAAGCCGCTGAGGGCCAGGAAGTAAAAATCGGCGAAGTCGTGGCGGAAATCGAAGAGTCCAGCGCGGCAGCCGAGGCCCCGCCCGCAAAGAAGGAGAAGCCTGCGCCCGAGCAAGCCCCTGTAGCCGCGGTCGCTGACCGCGGCCGGCCGGAGTCGGCGACTCCAGCTACAGCTACCGCGCTTTCGCCTGCTGTTCGTCGCATTGTCGATGAAGAGAAGCTCGATCCCGCGAAGATCTCTGGGACGGGAAAAGGCGGTCGCATTACCAAAGGAGACGCGCTCGCCGCCGCGCAAAATCGCCGCTCGCCAGAACGAACAGATACCGAATCAAACGCGGCCACCGAGACGGTCGGGCCGGTAGAATCGCTGGCGCCGGCTGCGAAAGACGGTCGCGTCGTTCGCAAAAAAATGTCACCATTGCGCCGGAAGATCGCGCAGCAGTTGGTCATGGCGCAGCAGACCGCTGCGATCCTGACGACCTTCAACGAATGCGACATGAGCGAAGTGCAGGCATTACGTGCTCACGCGCAGGAACAATTCACTAAAAAGAATGGGTTGAAACTTGGTTTCATGTCCTTCTTCGTCAAGGCGACGGTGGCGGCGTTGAAGGCAGTGCCCGCAATCAATGGGCGAATCGAAGGGGACGATTTCATTCAAAATAATTTCTACGACATCGGGGTCGCCGTCGGGACGGAACGGGGGCTGGTCGTTCCGGTTGTGCGCGATGCTGACAAAAAGTCCTTTGCCGATTTAGAGCGGGATATCGCCGACTACGCGAAGAAAGCGCGTGAAGGAAAATTGAAAATCGAAGAGCTCCAAGGGGGTACCTTTACGATCTCGAACGGCGGCGTTTACGGCTCGCTCTTGAGCACACCAATTTTGAATCCGCCGCAGAGCGGAATTTTGGGCATGCACAAAATCATGGAGCGCCCTATCGCCGTAAACGGCGCGGTCGTGGTCCGTCCGATGATGTACCTCGCCCTTAGCTACGACCATCGCATCATCGATGGCAAGGAAGCCGTCACATTTCTCATTAAAGTGAAGGAAGGAATCGAAAACCCCAAGACATTACCGATTGATTTTTGAAACATCCCGTCCAGGCGGAATGGCCGGCCTCGCCGTACCTTTATGCGATGGGGGGTGATGTTACCCATCTCAGTCGGACGATGAATCCCCTCACTTCAACTCTCCGAGGGGAAAGACGGGTATTTGCCCCCTCGTGCTGACTGAGGCCACCTTAAGCTTCAAGCGTTCAAATCAGTTTTTGCGCGAAGTCTGCGACAAGCGTTTGCCTCTCCCTTTGCGCAAAGGGAGATGATTAAGGTGAGGGTTTTCTTCGTTGCTCCAGCGCTGACCAAATTGTTTCCAAGACGCTGTCCAGCTCTTGGCTGATCTCATGATTCCAAAATCGCAGAATCTGAATATCTTTGCTCGCAAGAAACCTTGTGCGTGCCTGATCGAGCGACTCTTTGGCCGCGAAATTGTGGCCGCCACCATCGAGCTCAATCGCACGGCGCGCTTCGGGGCAATAAAATCAATTACGTAGCGATCCACCGGATGTTGTCGTCGAAATTTCCAGTCTTGGAGTTGTCGATTGCGAAGGTGACGTCATAAGATTCGCTCATGTCGCGTCGAGTTCTTTCGTAAGTAAGTGGCGAACGCGCGTCATTAGCTTACGCTACGAAACTGCTCGGCTGAAGGGAATCTCTTGCATCAGTCTTTCGTCGGCATCTGTCGGGGGTGTGCGTGTTCTGCCTCTCCCTTTGCAAAAAGGGGAGAGGATCGGGGTGAGGGA
>Ga0209056_10001639_pt1 | contig 24657 bp, 20 predicted proteins | sample GraSoiAngelo_114_FD_185876 | JGI IMG/M metagenome (GOLD analysis project Ga0209056, IMG submission 185876) | Grasslands soil microbial communities from the Angelo Coastal Reserve, California, USA - 14_0903_13_40cm (SPAdes) (version 2) | ecosystem: Environmental > Terrestrial > Soil > Grasslands... | reverse complement strand
CTCGTAGAAGTCGCCCATCCGGAAAAACAGAATGGTCTGCGGATGGCGGGCCTTGATATCACGATACTGCTGCATGAGCGGCGTTTCGGGGGGGGTCACCGCTGTCACGGCTCATCCACCACGAATGGCTGTCCGCCGACTTTCTGCTTCAGTCGCGCCTGCGCGCGCTGCGCTTCCTCGCGCGTGGCGTAGCGACCGACACGCACCTTGAAGAAGCCGGTCGAGTCCCGTACCACACGCGCGTCGAAGCCCATCACCTTGAGGCGGGTGAGCATGTCGTCGACCTGGGCGGCACTTTTCACCGCAAGCACCTGGATGGCGTACGCGTGCGCAGCCGGCGGCGGAGGGGGGACCTTCGCTGACGTATCGGACGATGTCGGTGTCGATGTGGTGGTGGTCGTCGCAGTTGACTTCGGACTGCAGCGCGCCGAGTAAAAGCTCACCTGATTCTTGAATTCGACGTCTTCGCCCGCGCCATCCAGTGCGTTTTGAATCAGCTCGCAGCCGCGGGCCTCGTTTTTGAGCTCGAAGTAGGCGCGTGCGGCGGAGAAGTTCGCGCGCGGACGCAGCGGCGAATCGGGGTAGTCGCGGTTCAGGCGTTCCGCGGCCTGCACCGTCTGCACCGGATCACGTTGGGCGAAGTAGAGCTCCGTGAGCAATAAGAGCGCATCGTCGGCCCAGGGACCCGCGCCATATTCGACCACGATTCGGTTGAGATTGCTGGCGACCGTCTGCGCGTCCGGGGCGATCTTCGCGGCCGCTAGGAGTGCCTGGGGAAACACCGAATCGCCCGGCAGAAGGGTCGCGAGCAGCCGGCGCACGATGGCGCGGCCGGAATCGACCTGACCGGATTGCGCCAGGCGGAGCGCTTCGATGAGACGACTGTCGGTCTGAGCGGACAGTCTGACCGTCGGACCGAAGAGCGCGGCCAATACGATCAGTCCGACCGTCCGACCGTCCGACCGTCCGACCCTCATGCCGCCTCCCGTTTCGTCGCCGCGAATCCGAGCACCAGCTGCGTCACGATCCCCCGATCGTCAGACACGGTGGCGGTCTTCAACGCGTTGTCGGCTGCGAGCGCGGCGCGGAGGGCGCGGCCCAGCTCGCGCCCGGTCCACAACGCACTCCACGCCGTCCAACGCGCGGCTTCCTCTTTATAGCTGCGCATGCCGTACGGCCGGACGCTCTGCATTTGCCGGTAGATGGTGTCCGGCAAGCGAGCCGGGTGGACCCCCCGATCGCGCTCGGCTCGGGCCAGCGCTGTCCCCACCAGGTGCGTGCCGAGCAGGGACACGATCCTGACACCGCTCATCCCTGCCTGCTCGAGCACCGGTTCCACGAGCTGGGCCGCGTGCGCGACGCGACGCTCCAGCGCGGCTTCCACCAGATCGAACACGGTTTCGTCGCGACGCACGCCCACCAGGTTGGAGACATCCTCGGCGGTCACAGAGCGGCCGGTCCCCGCCATCAGAGACGTGAGCTTCTCGAGCTCACCGCTGAGCGTGCTCAAATCGTTGCCGACCGCCCTGAGGAGCAGCTCGGTGGCGTCCGCGGCCAACGTGAGACCCAGAGTCGTCGCGCGGTGCTGCAGCCAGCGAGGCACGCGCTCGGCGGAGAGGCGCTCCAGCTCGACGGAGGTGGACGCACGGACAAGATCGGCGTCGGGCTCCTCGCCCGCTGCGACGACGAGCACAAGCATCGTGGTCGGATTGGGCGACGCCAGGTACCGGACGACCTCGTCGCGCAGCTTGGTCTTTCGCTTGCCAAGCTGTTCGATACCCCGAATCACCACGGCGCGCCGGTCGGCCAGCATCGGCGGCGTATTCACCAGGGCATGAAACGACTCCGGCGTCAGATCGGGGGCGAAGCGGACGTCGAGGTTGAAGTCCCGCTTGGATGACACGGTCGCATCCACGAGAGCCCGGATGGCCTCGTCTTTGAGGACATCTTCGTCACCGTGCAGCAGATAGACAGGTTCGGGGAGGGGAGCGCCCTTCTTTAGACTGCGAAGGAGCGCATCGAGGGTGAGCGCCGCCATCCAGCGAAGTTACCGCGCCCCTGTGCCCGGAGAAAGGCCGAAAAAGATGCTAGCGCGACGCTGCTGCGGGCTGAAAGAGCGTAGTGCTGTACGGATACGGATTGCCGCTGACGACACGAGCGCGCGGGTCCTGGAATGAGACGAATGGCAACCCTGCACTGGCCACCGCCGTTGGGAACGCGACGGGAGGGAGCAGCGGGGCTCGCGTAATACGTGGCCGCTGGGCGAGCTCGACGAAGAAAAGCGCAAATGCCGCGAGCACCAGCATCGTTGCCGACACACCCGCCCGCCGCGGAGGTCGCGGAACCCGGCGGCGCTCAACCGCAAGTCGGGCGTCGAGCCGCTGGCGAAAATCCGGTGAGAGGGCGATGGGCGATGCGGAGTGCAAGGCTTGTACGGCCTGACGAACGGTGGCGTCGTAGCGTCGACACGTCCCGCAATGGGCCATATGTCGGGAAAAACGACGCAGCTCCCAGGATGACGCAATCAACCCGTCCCGGAAATCGCTATGGCGCTCGAGGAATTCCCTGCACAGCATGGTGAGAATGTACCACCCCCGGCCACGGGGTGTTCCGCGGCTGGGGCTAAAACCGGCTAGTTAAGGCTAAACGAGGATGGGGCCGATGAGCTGGGCGAAGCTGTTTCGCGCCCGATTCAGACGGCTCTTCACCGTTCCCAAATTGCACCCGGTGATTTCGGCGATCTCCTGGTAGCTCTTCCCCTCGAGCTCCCGGAGCACGAACACCTCCCGGTGGTGTTCTGGCAGCCGCTGGACGCACTGATCCACGGCATCTTTCAGGAACCGCTTGCGGTACAGATCGTCCGGCCGCGCGGTTGTGTCCTCGAACTGCAGGGGTCGATGATCGGCTTCCCAGTTCTTCTTGATCGTCTGAAACAGCACCAAGGGGTTGCGGCTGCGGTTGCGCAGCTCGTTTTTCGCGAGGTTCGACGCGATTGTGTAGATCCACGTCGAGAACTTCTTGGTCTGATCGAAGCGGTGCAGGTGCCGGAACACCCGGATGAATACTTCTTGCACGAGGTCCTCAGCGCGCTCACGATCACCAATAGTCCGGTTGACGAAATTGAGGAGCCGAGTCTGGTAGCGGTCCACCAAGGTCCCGAATGCCTGCGGCTCACCCGCCAGGTGGCGTATCACAACCTGTCCGTCGTCCAACTCATGCAACGCTTCGCGCTGCAGTGCTCGCTGCGAGTCGACGGCCGGTGTGGGACGCTTCAGCGTGGTCTGCATAGCTACCCTTGTGTTTCGAACGGGAACACGGAAAGCCCTGCCCTGATTGACTTTGTGAGTACTTGGCACAAACCGTGCCTCCCCAGGCTAGGGGGTAACTCCTTATAGGGTAACCGGTTGCGACTCGCAGCGCGCTGCGAAAGGGGAATATTGTCCCAGCCTGGGGACGACGCAATTACACATATGATCTAGATCCGAGGAGCGGTGAGTACTAATGCTCCAGAACGAAACCAGCCACGAAAAGGAGCGCGACGACCGTCTTGGCGTCTGAAATCGCGCCGCTTCGGATGAGCGTGAGGACCTCCGACAGCGGTGTTGGCGTCACCTCGATGAATTCGTCCGGCTCGCGCGCATGTTTGCCCGCGGTGAGGTCCGCTGCCCAAAAAAGGTGAATGCGTTCGTCCGTGAAACCGGGCGTTGTCCATATAGTAGTAAGACGCTCGAGCCGCCCGGCCGTCACACCCACCTCTTCGAGCAACTCCCGTTGAGCACATGCCCGCGGCTCTTCTCCAGGATTCAGCCGACCGGCGGGGATTTCGATCAACGCCCCATTGGTGGCATACCGGTACTGTTGAATGAGCAGGATCGTGGGGTCGGCGCCGCGTGGATCCGACGCGAACGGCACCACGGCGGCGGCTCCGGGGTGCCGGATCACCTCAAGCTGTCCCGTGGAGCCGTCAGGAAAGCGCACGGTATCCAAGTCCAGGTCGATGACTCGTCCGGAGTGGATTCGTTTACTCTCGAGCTGCATCAGTGGCTCCCATTTAGCGCTGGAACAGCCAGGTGAAGGGCACCTTGAACCCCTCGGCCAACAGATAGCCGGTGTTACGCCGCGCGTTGGCATGAATGGGTGAGCCTGTCGCCGGCGAAGTGTACGGCGTCAGCCCCAAGCGTCTCGCAATGATTTGCAATCTCAGCATGTGAAAGCCGTCGCTGACGAGCAGGACGCGGCGGCTGTCTCGCCCATCGAACCACCGCTTTACCTGCTCGATCGAAGTGAAGGTGTCGTGACCGCCGAGGAGTGGGAGCACCACGTTGTCGGGGATCCCGAGTCGCAGGAGGTACTCGCGTCCGACGTCGGCTTCGTTGAGGGTGTCGTGGACCCCGACGCCGCCGGTGACCAGCACGGTCGGCGCCAGGCCGCGTTGGTACAGCGCCGCTGCGTGATCGAGTCGAGCGCGAAAAACGGGTGAGGGCCGGCCGTTGTACTGCGCGGCGCCGAGCACCACGATGGCGTCGGCGCCGGTGGCCTCATCGTGAGCGGCGTGGATCGCGACCGACACGACCACGGCCGCCCAGCCGAGGGCGATCAGGACGACAGCAAGGAGGATCCCGCCGACGGCACGCCGTCCGGTCCAGAAGGGCATGCCACAAGATACTCAGGGTCGCGTGAGTAACTCCTCGAACAGCGACAGCGCGCGCGGATCGTCCGACTGTCCCAACCAGAAGATCGCTTTGCGTCGCAAGTCAGGATCCTTGTTTTGTCTGGCGATCCGGATCAACGCGGGGACACCTTCGTCACGCGGCCGTTGCGATAGGGCAAATACCGCGGTCTCGCGCACTTCGCGGTCAGTCCCGCCGTCATCGATCAGGTCGGTCAGTCCGCGAGTCGCGGCATCCCCGGCCGCCTGCCCCAGCCAGAAGACGGCCGAGCGCTTCACCTTCCGCGAGACGTTGTCCGCTTTCGCGACTTTCAACAAGTCGGGCCAGATCGTGACGCTATCGGCGAGCACCGCGGGGAAGATCGCCTTTTCGGAGGCGCGGCTCTCATCCTTCAGCGCGAGAGCGAGGAGATAGGTCGCGGCGTCCTTCGTGCCGACCGTGCCGAGGTCGGTCGCGGTGGTACTGGGCCGCCATTCCCCACCGACGTAGACGCGCAGATCGGTGATACGGCCGCTGCTCTTGGTGAGCGCCACGCGGACCGGACCGGAGTCGCACGGCATGTCCCAGTCGTCGTGGTCGTCCCAATTCCCGTCGACCTGGCGATTGTGGCAATTCCCCTTGTCGCAATCCCAGCTGATCATGTTGCGGCCGTTGCCGTAGACGCCGGGCTTGGCCGCGAAACTGAACCGTACGGAGCCGTCCGGCGCACCGGCGACGCGCCGTTCCAGCGGCGGCTGCTGCACGAGCACCAGAGCTGCAAGTGTGAGCGCGATCATTGGTTGATCAGCTCCTGTAGATACTGTGCCGCGCGCGGGCTCCGCGACTGGCCGATCCAGAAGATCGCCTTCTTGCGGAGCTCGCGGTCGGGATCGTTTTTCCCGATCTGGAACAGTTTGTCGAGCGCCGCCTCTTCGCGGCGTTGCGAATAGACGAAGATCAGCTGTTCCTTCATCTCGCGATCGCTCATGCTGTCGTACAACTTCACTAGATCACCCATATCGACGTTGTGTCCCTGTCCCGCCCAGAACAGAGCCTTTTTGCGGATCTCGATGTCTTCTTTTGGGTTCAGCGCGATATCCATCAGCCAGCGGTAGTTGTCGCTGCCGCCCATCTGCGAAAGCGAGAAGATGATCTTGTCCTTCAGATCGTCGTTCTCGACCTTCTGAAACAGGCTCTTCAGGAAATCGGCGTTCTCCGGGGAATGGCGCTGGCCGAGCCAGAAGATCGCCTTCTCGCGCATTTCCTCGGGCGCGTCTCGCCGCTCGGCGTAGGCCCGAAGGATCGCACCCGACCGACTGCTGTTGTGCTGCGACAGCGCGAAGATCGCCTTGTCCTGGATCTCAGGATCAGTGCGGGGATCGCGGAGGATCGAATCGAGTGCCGCGACGGTCTCGTCTCCGGGCACCTGCGACAGCCAGAACACCCCCTGCTCCCGGACCTCTTGATCGGGATCCGACCGCACCGCGCTGAGCAGGATGGCCGATGTTTCCGAGCTATGTTTCTGGGAGACAAGGAATACAGCCTTGCGCCGCAGGCACGTTGAACCGGTGTCGCGCCGCGCGAGGATGCTTTTCAGAATCGGCACCGCGCGATCGGCGTCCATCTGCAGCAGGGCGTTGACCGCCGCGATGCGAATGTCATCCTCGTCGTCGCACGATTCGTTGTGCAGGCGATAGTGGCGTCCGGGCCCCCCCGCGATGGCTGGACCGGGGCCGATCGGTGGTGTCGCCGCGATCGGGGGGACCGGCGGAGCGACGCTCTCGGCCTCGGCCGTGACGGACTCGGCCGCATCGCTATCGCCAAGCCGCGCCAGCGCACCCTGCAGGCGACGCAGCAGTGCTTCCGCATCACGGCGCGTGGTGGCCTTGGGGAACCGGGACGCCTGCGTGCGCAGCGCCTCGCGCGCCGCGCGCAACGCGTCGTCCGATCCATCGCGATAGAGCGCGAAGGCCTGCCAGTAATAGGTGTTGGGGACGTAGGTGGACCGCGGATACCTATCGCGGATGCTGCTGAAGAGCTCGGCGGCGCGCGAGTACTGGCTGCTATTCAACGCCTGCCGCGCAGCGCGGTAGAGTGAGTCGGCCACATCGGCCTGCGACTGCTGAGGCCATACGGGCTCGCTGACGTCTTCGTCATCATCGCCGTCCCAGTAGAACACCGGCGCGGCAAACGCCACCGGCGTGGTCGTCAACGAATACGCAGCCATTTGTAGGTCGCTCGCGGCCATGGCGAGCGCGGGTGCTTGCACGGTGCGCGCTTCGATGTTTGCCTGTGCCATTTCGATGTTTGTCTGTGCCATTACAAGTGCCTGAGCGCCGGCTTCGAGTGCGGCCATAGGCGCGACGAGCCGCGGGATCGTGGTCGCACGCGCGCGCCGATGCGCCCGCGCCTGTGGCGCCGGGATAGCCTGCACGGCGCTCGTGACGGCGAGCAAGAGGGACAGGTACGACAACATCACAGTGCTCCTTCTGTGCGCACCGGTACGGGCCCGGCGGGAATCGCCGAGCGCAACTTGGGCAACACGTTCGATTGGTTCATGCCTTGCGTGATCAGATCGGTGTCGTGGCCGTCACGCGCCGGGTCGAGCTGCGAGATCTGCACGAGCACCAGCTCCAGGTCCTCGAGTAGCGACCGGAGCCGCTGATCCTTGGCCGCCGGCGAATCGAGCATCAGACGTGTCGTGCTGAGGAGATCGCGTGCCTGGCGGGCGAGGCGCGCGGTGTTCGCCGCCCCGTGCGACCCGATGTCCGCGCGGAACGACGTAAGGAAGGCCTCGGTGTGCGACAGGTATTGCGTCGCGGCGATCTGATAACTGAGATCGGACTGTGCCGGCGCAGCCGAGTCCGTCACGGCAGCGACGGTCCCGCCACTCCCCGCAGCGGACTGATGCGCCGACCACCGACCAATTCCGATGCCGAGGATCAGTACGGCCGCGGCCGCCACTGCCCACCGCATCCAGGGCCGCAGCTCGATGACGTGCTTATTCCGACGCGCGTCTTCGATCCGCTTCCACATTGCATCCCGAGGCGTCGGCTGTGGTGTGTGGTATGACTTCGCCGCACGCTGCAGCCACTGCTCGAACTTGGGATCTTCGTGCTGGTCCATCATGTCACCCATTCTCCTGCGAAGTCCGACAGCGCCACGCGCAATTTTGCCCGCGCGCGCGACAGCTGGGCCTTCGACGTGCCGGTCTCGACGCCCAACACGGCCCCGATCTCTTCGTGTGTGTAGCCCTCGACATCGTGCATGACGAACACTGTCCTGTAGCCCTCTGGCAAATCATCGATCGCCTGCTTGAGCCGCGCCTTCAAATCCGGCTCGGCGTGCCGATGCGATACGCCGATTTCATGCGCGTCGTCGATGTCCGCTTCCCGCTGCCGAAACCGCTTCACCTTCCGTAAGCCGTTCAAGACGACCGTGGTCGTGATCGTGTGCAGCCAGGTCGAAAACGCGGCATCGCCACGGAACGAGCCGAGCCGGTCGAACGCGCGAATGAACGTTTCCTGGGTGAAATCCTGCGCGAGGGCATCATCGCCCGCGAGCCGGAAAGCCAGGCGGTACACGCGGTCCACATGCGCGTTATACAGCGCGCGCTCTGCGGCGCTATCCCCGGCGCGGACGCGGGCAATAAGCTGTGATTCGTCCACGACGCTCCGAGGTGACGGACTGGGCTCGTAACTACTGATGGGACACGGGGGACGACAAAAGGGTTACGTAGGACGGTCGGACGGTGTGTCGGTCGGACGGACGGTCAGCGGGTGCCGAATAGACGATCTCCAGCATCCCCAAGTCCAGGCAGGATATACCCTTTGGAATTGAGCTCGCGATCGAGCGAAGCGGTGTAGACGGGCACCTTGGGGTGGGCGTCCAGCATCGCCTTCACGCCCTCGGGGGCGCACACCAGGCACATGAACCGAATCCGCTGCAGCGGCGCTCCGGCACGGGAAAGCGCGCTGACCGCGGAGACCGCCGAGCCGCCCGTGGCCAGCATCGGGTCGAGCAGGAAGAACGCGCGGTCCGCCTCTCCAGAGGGAATCTTGAAGTAGTAGTCGACCGGTTGCAGGGTCGAGTGGTCGCGATACAAACCGATATGACCCACGCGGGCGGAGGGGATGAGCTGCGAGATGCCCTCCACCATGCCGAGCCCGGCGCGGAGGATCGGTACCAGCGTGAGCTTCTTCCCCGCAACCTGACTCCCGGTCGTCTTCTCGAGCGGCGTTTCGATCTCCACCGGCTCGAGCGGCAGGTCCTTTGTCACCTCATATGCCATGAGCATGGCGATCTCATTCACCAACTGCTTGAAGTCGCGCGTGCTGGTGCGCTTGTCACGGAGTATCGTGAGCTTGTGTTGGATCAGCGGGTGCGAGAGCACCGTGAGGTTGGGGAAAAGTTGGGAGGAGACAGACGCCATAAGCGGAGAAAGTACGACCAGCTGTCACATTTCGGCCAGTCGTGTGATCCTTAAGGTACCGCATGGCCGATCGCAGCCTCACGATCCTCGAGGTCACGCACGCGGGGCACCAAGCCGGCTCCACGTTCCTGATCCATAGCCTGTGTGCCCCGTTGTTGCGGCGGGGCCATCGGGTGTTGGTCGGTTGCCGGCCGGACAGCTTGCTCGCGGAGTTAGCGGCAAACTCTGGGCTGCCCGTCGTGCCGCTCGACTTCCGGCGACTCGGGTCCCTGGCGGGCGAGCTCGGCCGCGTCATCGCGCGGGAGCACGTCGATCTGGTCAACAGTCACGACAGCCGCGACCGCCGCGCACTCACGTGGCTGCGCTGGCGGCACCGGCTGCCCCAGGCATTCGTCGTCACGCGCCACACCATGCCGCTCACGTCGCCGGCCGAGTTGATGGCGATCGGCCTGTCGGCCGACCGGACGATCGCGGTGAGTCACGCCGTGGCGCGCGGACTGCGGCGGCGGCTGTATCCCGGCGCGCGCCTGCGCGCCGTGCCCAACGGCATCGATCTCGCGCGGGTCGATGCGTTGCCGACTGCCGCAGCCATGTCCGCTGCGGCAGCCGCGCTGGGAGATATCGCGGGACGTCCCGTGATCGTGGTGCTGGCGCGGCGCAAAGATCAACACATCCTGCTCGAGGCGCTCGCGGCCGTCGAGCGACCGGTTGTCGTGGCGTTCGTGGGAATCGAGCCTGACGATCAGTTGCGCGCCGTAGCAGCCCGCTTGCCGCCGCGCCACCGCGTAGTTTATGTGCCCTTCACCGACCAACCGCTCGCCTTCTACCGGCTGGGGACGATCGCCGCGTTGCCCTCCCGCATCGAAGGACTCTCCCTCGCGCTACTCGAGGGGATGGCGCTTGGTCTGCCGGTCGTGGCGTCGCGGGCAGGAGGAAACCCCGACCTCATCACGTCGGGCGAAACGGGGTTGCTCGTTCCGCCGCTCGAGCCGCGGGCCTGGGCCGCGGCGCTCGAGCGGATGCTCGGCGATCCGCCGTTCGCCGCGCGCGCCGGGACCCGTGGCCGCGAGCTGGTGCGGCGGGAGTACACGCTCGACCGCATGGTCGAGCGCACCGAGGGCGTCTATCGTGAAGCGATGGAGCGCCGCCTCATCAAGGGAGGGCCGCGTGCAGGCGCCGATCACCGTAGTCATTCCCACGCTGAATGAGGCAGCGCAGATCGCCGCCTGTATCCGCCACCTCGATTGGACGGCGGACATCGTGGTCGTCGACGGCGGATCCGCGGACGACACGGTCGCGCTCGCGCGCGGCGCGGGCGCGCGCGTGATCACGGACGGCCCCCGCGGCATCGGCGAGCAGCGCAACGCCGGTATCGCGGTCGCCCGGCACGAGTGGGTCTTTGCGTTGGATGCGGATGAGCGGATCGGACCAGAGCTGGCGCAGGAAATGATGGCCGTGCCAGCGGGCGGGCGAGCGACGCACGAAGCCTATCGGGTGAGGCGCCGGAACGCGTTCCGCGGGCGGGTGCTACGCCGCGGCCACTGGGGCAATGATTGGGTTGTGCGCCTCGCTCGACGCGAGTTCCGCTACGGCGGCAACGCCGTGCATCCCGGCCTGCAGGGCCTCCGCGATGTCGGAACGCTCACGCAGCAGCTCGATCACACACCGTACCGCGACCTGAGTCACCACATCGAGAAGCTCGTCGCGTACGCGCAGACGAGCGCGCGCGCGCTCGCGGCCGGGGGGGGGGGCCGGCGCGCGCGGTGGAGTGATCTCACCTTGCGTCCCGCCGTGCATTTCTGGCGGGAGTATCTGTTGCGCGGTGGGTTTTTGGACGGCCGGATGGGCGTCATCCAGGCGGCGATGGGCGCGATCGGTGGCTTCCTCAAGTACGCGTTTCTCTGGGAGCAGGAGTGACGGGGAGGGGGCAGGAGTCAGCCAGCCTGCTCCTCGCGTTCAACTTCCCGCCGCATGAAGGCGGCATCGCGCGAATGATGAGCGAAATCGCCCGGCGCTATCCTCCCTACTCGCTGCTCGTGTCGACCGGCACATATGTCGGCAGCGCCGAGAGTGACAGCGAGTATCTGCAGGCCATCGACCGCGTGCCGGTGCCGGCGAAGCGACTCCGGACAGTGAATGGGCTGGTACGCTGGACGATCCGCGCCGACGCACTGGCCCGCCGGCACCGTCCGCGATTCACCTGGTGCGCGGAGCTGAAGCCGGCCGCCTATCCCGCCCGCTGGTTGCACGCCCGCCAGCGAATCCCGTATGGCGTCTTCACGTACGGCGCGGAGTTGCTGCTACTCGATCAGAAGCTGCGCCGCTCCCGCTTCAAGCACTGGAGCGGCCGCAAGCTGCTCGACAGTGCGTCGGTCTTCGTGGCCATCAGCCAATGGACCGCAGACTACACCCGCCGAGTCCTTTCCGAGCTCGGGCTGCAACGCCAGGCCGACAACGTCCGCGTGGTTCCTCTCGGCACCGATCCCGAGCAGTTCCAACCGGGTCTCTCCACTACGGAGATCCGGCGCACCTACGGTCTCGAGGGAGGCCCGTGGATCCTGACGGTCGCACGACTCGACTGGCACAAGGGATTCGATACGGTGATCCGCGCGTTGCCCGCCGTGCGCGCCGCCCACCCGAATGTGCGCTACGCGATCGCCGGAGTGGGAGAGAGCCGGCCGTATCTCGAACGTCTGGTGAGCGAGCTCCGACTTGGCGACGCGGTGCGGTTTCTGGGATTCGTCCCGGAGGCCGATCTCCCAGCGCTCTACAACACCGCCGATGTCTTCGCGCTCGTTTCACGACGCTACGACTTGCTCGTGGAGGGCTTCGGGATCGCGGTGATGGAAGCCTCGGCGTCGGGCGTCCCGGTGCTGGCGGGACGAGAGGCTGGTCTGATCGACGCGGTGCGCGACGGCGAAACGGGATTCCTGGTCGATCCTTACTGCACCACGGCGGTGGCCGAGGGACTCAACCGTCTGCTTGCGGACGCCGCACTCCGGCAGCGGCTAGGCGCGGCCGGACGCCGCGCGGTGGAGACCTACTTCAACTGGGACCGCGTCGTGCGGGACATCGAGGATATCGAGGCGAGTTGCGACCGCCCGACCGGCGGATAACTTCGTTGCTCCCCCCCCGCGAAGCCTCGGAGGATCGATCATGCGAAGCACCCCACTAACAGTCGCGGCCCTCGCGCTGTGCGCGGCGCCGCTGTCCGCTCAGTCCGCCGACAGTCTGATCGCCAAATACATCCAGGCGTCCGGCGGCTTGGCCCGCATCCAGGCGCTGCAGTCGTTGCGCCGCACGGGGAAGTACACCGGCGGCGGCGGGTTCGAGGCGGTCGTGGTCCAGGAGAACAAGCGCCCCAACAGTGTGCGCGAGGAGTTTTCCATCCAGGGGATGACGGGCATCAACGCGTACGACGGCCACACCGGTTGGAAGATCGAGCCGTGGCAAGGCAAGCGCGATCCCGAGGCGCTCGGCGAAGAAGAGATGCATGGCATTCTCGACGATGCCGACTTCGACGGTCCGCTCGTGAACTACCAGGTGAAAGGCAATAAGGTCGAGTTTCGCGGCATCGAGCAGATCGAAGGGAGCGACGCCTACAAACTCAAGGTCACACGCCCGAACGGCGACGTCAGCTTCTACTACCTGGATATCGAGTACTACGTCCCCATCAGAATCGACACGCAGCGGATGATCCGCGGTGCCCCGCAGGAATCCGAGACGTCCCTCGGCGACTACAAGCAGGTCAACGGCGTCTACTTACCCTTCTCGTACGAGTCCGGAGCGAAAGGCAGCAGCAGCACGGATCGCTCGAAAATCACGTACGACAAAATCGAGGCCAACGTCCCGCTCGACGATGTGCTGTTCTCGCGGCCGGGGGCACGCCCATGAACCTTCTCCCGTTGCTCCTGATCGCTCAGGCACAGACCCCCACCTCCGCCGTCACGGTCGATTCGGAAACGATTGCCGGCCTCGGCGCCCGCAACATCGGCTCGGCGGCGATGAGCGGGCGCATTGCGGCACTCGCCGCGGTGCACGAAGGGCCGCGGCTCACGATCTACGTCGGCGCGGCGAGCGGCGGCGTGTGGAAGTCGGTGAACGGCGGTACGACGTTCAAACCGGTCTTCGACAAGCAGCCGGTCCAATCGATCGGTGCGGTCACGATCGATCCCAAGAACCCCAAAGTGATCTGGGTCGGTAGCGGCGAATCGTGGATGCGCAACAGCGTGTCCATCGGCGACGGCATCTACCGGTCGGACGACGGCGGCGAGAACTGGACCAACCTGGGGCTGCGCGAGTCCGAGCACATCGTCAAGATCCTCGTCGACCCAAACCAAACGAGCACTGTCTACGTCTGCGTCCCTGGAAAGCTCTGGAGCGACAGCGAGACCCGAGGCGTCTACAAGACGACGGATGGTGGCAAGACGTGGACACAAGCGCTGAAGGGCGCCAACGCGTCCACCGGTTGCTCGTTGCTGTCAATGGATCCGTCACGCCCCGGTACGCTGTATGCGGGCATGTGGGATTTCCGCCGCCGGGGTTGGACGTTCCGCTCAGGCGGCGACAGTGCGACCGCGCCGAGCGCATCGAGCCTGTTCAAGAGTACCGATGGCGGCGCGACGTGGACCGATCTGACGGCCGCGGCCGGCTCCGGGCTGCCGCCGAAGCCGTGGGGCCGCGTGGCGGTGGCGGTGGCGCCGTCGAAGCCGGACATCGTGTACGCGTTCATCGAAGCGGTGCCGCCGCAGAACGCGCTGTATCGCTCCGACAACGGCGGCAAGACCTGGCAGATGCTCGATCGCAGCCAGAATATGATCTGGCGGCCGTTCTACTTCGCGAATCTGATCGTTGACCCGGCGAATCCCGACCGTGTCTACAAGCCCGACGGCGGTCTCATCGTCAGCACCGACGGCGGCAAGAGCTTCAGCGGCATCTCCGGCGGCGCGCACGGGGATTTCCACGACGTGTGGATCGATCCCAACGACACCGACCATTTGATCACTGGCGACGACGGCGGCCTGTGGTTCTCCTATGACGCCGGGAACAAGTGGGTGAAAAACGAGAACCTGCCGGTTTCACAGTTTTATCACGTCAGCGTCGATATGGCGCGGCCGTACAACGTGTACGGCGGGTTGCAGGACAACAGCTCGTGGGTTGGTCCGTCGGAATACCCCGGCGGGATCACGAACCACCAGTGGGAGAACATGTACGGGGGGGACGGCTTCTGGATGTTCGCCGATCCCACCGATCCCGACTACCTGTACGCCGAGTACCAGGGCGGCGAGATCGCCCGGGTCAACCGCAAGACGCACGAAGGCCGCAACATTCGGCCGTTGCCCCGCTACCAGGAGAAAAAGCTCCGCTTCAACTGGAACACGCCGATCCATATCAGCGCCACGCAAAAGGGCACGGTCTACATCGGCGCGCAGGTGCTGTTCCGGTCGAAGGACTTCGGCCAGACGTGGGAGCGCATCTCTCCCGATCTGACGACGAACGATCCGCAGAAACAGAAGCAGGAGCAGTCGGGCGGCGTCACCGTCGACAATTCGGCTGCCGAGATGCACACCACGATTTACGCCATCGCCGAGTCGCCGCGGGACGGGCAGGTGATCTGGGCGGGCACCGATGACGGGAATGTGCAGGTCACGCGCGATGGCGGGAAAACGTGGACGAACGTCGTGGGCAACATCACCGGCCTGCCGAAGAACGCGTGGGTGTCGTCGGTGGAAGCCGGCCATTATGCCCCGGGCACGGTCTATGCCACGTTCGACGTGCACACCTTCGGCGACATGCGGCCCTACGCCTACAAGTCCACCGATTTCGGCGCGACGTGGACGCCGCTGGTAGCGCCGGACAGCCCCGTGCGCGGCTACGCTCATGTCATCAAGGAAGACCTGGTCAACGGCAATCTGCTGTTCCTGGGGACTGAGCTGGGGCTGTGGGTCTCGGTGGATGGCGGGAAGCAGTGGGCGCACTACAAGGGCGGCGACTTACCTGCTGTCGCGGTGCGCGATCTGGCCATTCACCCGCGCGACCACGACCTCGTGATCGCGACGCACGGCCGCGGGATCTGGATCGTGGACGACATCTCGCCGCTCCGGGCGCTGACGCCCGAGGTGCTCGCCAGCCCGGTCGCGTTCCTCGCGGGCCGTCCGACGGCGCAGCGGTTGCAGGCCGGCGGTGGGTGGGCGAACGGCGACGCGATGTACGTGGGCCCGAATCCGCCCAGCGATGCCGTCATTACCTACTATCAGCGGCGCCGGCACATCTTCGGCGACATGAAGCTCGAGGTCTTCGACGGGAGCGGGAAGTTGCTCGGCACGATGCCGACGAGCAAACGCCGCGGTCTGAATCGCGTGACATGGTCGATGCGCCTGGCCGCTCCGCGCGTGCCGCCGGCGGCGAGCGCCGCATTCGGCGCGGCCTTCGGCCCGCGCGTCTTACCGGGGACCTACACGATCAAGATGACGAAGGACACCGCGGCCTACACGACGCAGCTCGTGGTGGTGCCCGATCCACGCAGCACGCATACGGCGTTGGAGCGCCAGGCGGCGTTCGATCTGGCGCTCAAGATGTCGGGCACGCTCACCGACATGACGTTCGCGGTCGAGCGGATGAACGGCGTGCGCCAGGCGCTCGATGAGCGCGCCGGGAGGCTGCCGGCAGGTGACGCGGTGGCGAAGCGCCTCCGCGCCGCATCGGCGACCGTGGACGCGCTGCGCAAGAAGATCGTGGCGACCAAAGAGGGTGGGATGATTACGGGCGAAGAGCGCCTGCGCGAGAATCTCACCGATCTGTACAGCAACATCGTGTTTTACGATGGTGGCCCGTCGCAGACACAGACCGAGCGGGCGGACGCGCTGGCGCGAGAGTTGGGCGATGTGGTGCGGGATTTCGACGCGTGGGCGACCCGCGACTTGGCCGGCATCAATGCCGCGCTGAGAAGCAAGAAGCTCGAGCCGATTACGGTGCTGAGCCGCCAGCAGTGGGAGGCGGCTGGGCAGTAGGGGACGGGGGACGGGGGACGTGGGACGGGGCGACACGGAGAAGGTAGCAATGCTTGCGATCGCCGTGCTAGCAGGCTGCCGCAGCGCAGCGGTCACGCTGCCTCCCCCACCGCCGCCGGGTCCGGCGCCGGCGGTCCACGTGCAGGGCACTCAACTCGTCGATAGCGCCGGCCGGGTCGTCCGGCTCAGGGGCGTGAATCGCTCCGGCACCGAGTACGCCTGTGCGCAGGGGTGGGGCATCTTCGACGGCCCGTCGGACTCCGCGTCGGTGGCGGCGATCGCGTCGTGGAAGGCGAACGCGGTCCGCGTGCCGCTCAACGAGACGTGCTGGCTCGCGATCAACGGCGTAGCGCCGGCGTACTCGGGTGACAACTACCAGCAAGCGATCAGCGATTTCGTGGCGCGCCTGAACCGCGCCGGACTGATCGTAATCCTCGACTTGCATTGGAGCGCCGCCGGGACGGCCATCGCGCTCGGTCAAGCACCGATGCCCAATCGGGACCACACGCCGGCATTCTGGCGCCAGGTTGCCGCTGCCTACGGCGGCAACAACCGGGTGATCTTCGACCTGTTTAACGAGCCGTTTCCGGACAACAACTCGAACACGGTCGAGGCGTGGCGCTGCTGGCGGGATGGCGGAACCTGCACCGGCATGAGCTTCCAGGCGGCCGGGATGCAGGAGCTGGTGGACTCGGTCCGCAGCACCGGCGCCACGAACGTCATCATGGTGGGCGGCGTGCAGTACGCGGCGACGCTTTCGAGCTGGCGAACCTCCAAGCCCAGCGATCCGCTCAACAACATCGCGGCCTCATGGCACATCTACAACTTCAGCTGGTGCGCCAGCAAGGCGTGTTGGGACAGCACCGCGGCCCCGGTCGCGCTGCAGGTGCCGCTGGTCCTCGGCGAGTTGGGGCAAGACGACCGCGGCAACGCATTCGTCACCTCGTTGATGGACTGGATGGACGCGCGCCCGGGGGGCGGGGGGAGCTACCTCGCCTGGGTGTGGGACGTGTGGGGGAGTCCGCTCGACCAGATCACGAGCTACGATGGGACGCCCACGCCGTACGGTCAGACGTTCAAGACCCGGTTCTCGCGCTGACCCCCCCACCGCAGGCCGGCGCGCGCTCACCGCATCGGGAGCTGATGGCCGCAGCCGGGAATCGTCACGGCGTGACCGACGCAGGTCCGCGCGCGCTGGTGACGGGTGGAGCGGGATTCATCGGCTCCCATATCGTCGATCGCCTGTTGGCGAGCGGCTACCGCGTATGCGTGGTGGACGATCTCTCCACGGGATCCGCGGGCAACATCCCACCAGGGTCTAAGTTCCAGCGCGTTGATATTTGCGATCTGGTCGCGCTACGGGACGTCGTCGCCCAATTCAAGCCGGAGGTCGTGTTTCATGCGGCGGCGCAGACGGATGTGCGCCGGTCGGTTCGCGAGCCGGACTTCGACGCACGAGTGAACGTGCTCGGCGGCCTCAACGTGCTGCGCGCGGCGGTTGCTGGCGGGGCGAAGCGCATCGTGTACGCGTCGTCGGCCGCCGTCTACGGCACGCCGCCTCCGGGCCGCGCGGCAGTGACGGAGACCGACCCGACGCGACCGATGTCGGAGTACGGCGCGAGCAAGCTCGCGCTGGAGCACTATCTCAGCGCGTACGCTGCCCGCGGGCTGATCGAGTACGCGGCGCTGCGATACGCCAATGTGTATGGCCCGCGGCAGCGTTCCGACGGAGAGGCCGGTGTCGTGTCGATCTTCACGCGCCAGATGCTCGCCGGCGAGCCGGTGACGATCTTCGGCGACGGCACGAAGACGCGCGACTACGTGTACGTGGGCGACGTCGTCGAGGCGACGATTCGGGCGGCGGCCGGACCTTCGGGAGTCGTCGCCAACGTCGGATGGGGACGGGAGGTCTCGGACCTCGACCTGTTTCGCGCTGTGGCGCGCGAGACCGGATACGCGCGTGAGCCGATCTATGCCGAGGACCGACCCGGTGACATCGCGCGGATCTGCCTCGACGCCGCCCTGGCCCGGCGGACTTGGGACTGGCGTCCGGTCGTGCAGCTCGAGGACGGGGTTCGGCAGGTCGTGAAGTACGCGAGGAAGTAAGCATGGGCGGCGCGCCCACACTCGTGATTCTCGCCGCCGGCGTCGGGAGCCGCTTCGGCGGGCCGAAGCAGCTGAGCCCCGTCGGACCGGCGGGCGAGACGCTGCTCGATTATGCGATCTATGACGCGATGCGCGCCGGCTTCTCGCGCGCCGTGCTCGTAATAAGGAAGGAGCTGGCCGCCTCACTGCGCGATCACGTCTCCGCCGTGACCGGGGGAGCGGTGCCCGTCGATTACGTCGAGCAGCCTGTGCCCGAAGGGCGTGTGAAGCCGTGGGGCACGGCTCACGCCGTGCTTGCCGCCCGGGGCGCCGTGGCCGGCCCCTTCGCGGTGTGCAATGCAGACGACTACTACGGTCCGAACGCCTACCGGCTGCTCGCCGAGCACCTGACGGGCGAAGCCGGCGCCCCGCCGCTGCACGCCCTTGTGGGCTACCGCTTGGATACGACCCTCTCGACGCATGGCGGCGTCGCTCGGGCCGTGGCATCGTGCGGGCCGGACGGGCTGCTCACGCGGCTCGTCGAAGTGCGAGACGTGCGTCGCGTGAATGGGGCAGGGCTTCGAGGTGTTACGGCGTCAGGCGAGCCGCGCGAGTTCAGCGGAGGGGAACACACCTCCATGAACCTGTGGGGTTTCACGCCCGACGTCCTCGGAGTGCTGGAGGAGCAGTTCGCCGGCTTTCTCGCGGCGGCGCCCCGGGGGGGGGCGTCTGACGCCGAGTTTCTGCTGAGCACCGCGCTCGACGACCAGGTGACGGCGGGCCGCGCGCGGTTGCGCGTGTTGACCGCGCCCGATCGCTGGCTGGGCGTGACCTTCGCCGCCGACGTGCCGGCGGTGCGTGACGCGATCGCGTCGCTCGTGCGCGCAGGGATCTATCCGGCGGACCTGCGCGCCGCGTTCAACCGCCTCTGAGGCCACCATGCGACTCGACACCTCCGATTGGATCGTGCTGGTGCTCTACGGCATCGTCTGCGTGGCCATCGGCCTGGCGGTGGTGCGCCGCGCGGGTCAGGGCCGCGCCGAGTTCTTTCTCTCAGGACGCCGGCTGCCGTGGTGGCTGCTGGGGGTGTCGCTCGTGGCCACGACGTTCTCGACGGACACGCCGAACCTCATCACCGACCTCGTACGCACCGGCGGTGTGAGCCAGAACTGGGTCTGGTGGGCCTTCGCGGTCACCGGGATGTGCACCGTGTTCTTTTACGCCAAGCTCTGGCGGCGCTCCGCGGCGCTCACTGACATCGCGTTCTACGAGGTACGCTACTCCGGCAAGCCGGCGGCCTTCCTCAGAGGTTTCCGAGCGATCTACCTCGGCGTGTTCTTCAACGTGATGATCATGGCTTCGGTCAATCTCTCTGCGACCAAGATCGCCGGCGTGATGCTCGGCTGGGATCGTCAGACGGCGGTGCTCGTCGGCGGTGCCGTCACCGTGCTCTACGCGGCAAGCTCCGGGCTGTCGGGAGTCGTACTCACCGATTTCGTTCAGTTCCTGATCGCGATGGTCGGGGCCGTGCTGGCCGCCGTCGTGGCGCTCAAGCTTCCCCAAGTCGGCGGACTGTCGGGGCTGTTCTCCCACCCCGCCGTCGCCAGCCGCCTCTCGCTCTTGCCCGATTTCTCGGATTGGCGCACGGCGGCCGCCGTCCTGATTGTGCCGCTCGCAGTGCAGTGGTGGAGCACATGGTATCCCGGCTCCGAGCCGGGAGGCGGGGGCTATGTGGCGCAGCGCATGCTCGCCGCGCCCACGGAGCGAGACGCCATGCGCACGACCCTGCTGTTCAACGTCCTGCACTACGCCGTGCGGCCCTGGCCGTGGATCATCGTGGCGCTCGCGTCGCTCATCATCTATCCCGACCTCGCTTCTATTGCCGCGCGTTTCCCCCACATCGACAAGGCGATCGTGCGGAACGACCTCGCGTACTCCGCGATGCTCGTGTTTCTCCCGCATGGGCTCTTCGGGCTCATGATTGCTTCGCTCGCGGCGGCGTACATGTCCACCATCAGCACGCACCTCAACTGGGGCGCATCCTACGCGGTCGAGGACTGCTACCGCCGCTTCGTGGCACCCGACAAGGACGAACGCCATTACGTGATGATCGGGCGCGCGGTCACGGTAGGACTGATCGTGCTCGCGTCGGCCCTGTCGCTTTGGCTCCACAACTCCTACCAGGCGTTCCAGATCCTGCTCCAGATCGGCGCCGGGACCGGACTGATCTTCCTGCTGCGCTGGTTCTGGTGGCGGATCAACGCGTGGAGCGAAATCGCGGGGATGGCGATCTCGTTCGTGGTGGCTGTCTACTTCCAGTTCGTGCACACGGCGCTCGGGTTCGCGCCGCTCGCCCCCACGGTGCAGCTCGTGATCGGCATCGCGATCACCACCGTCGGGTGGCTGGCCGTGACGTTCGCGACGCCGCCCACCGACCGCGCCACGCTTCAGGCGTTTTACGACCGGATTCGGCCCATGGGGCCGGGGTGGAAGGTCGCGGTCACGACCCGGCCGCCGAACCCTGGGGAGAGCGTGACCGCCGCGTTCCTGTGCTGGTTCCTGGGTGTCGCCGTCATCTACGCGGCGCTGTTCGGCACGGGATACCTGCTGTACGGGAAGACACTGCCTGCGATCGTGTGCCTCGTGGTCGCGGGCGCGGCGGCCTGGGGGCTGTTCCGCACGCTGCCGCGGGTTGGGTTCGAATGACTACCTGAGCAAGCCGAATACCGCATGACGCTGGGGGTGGGGCTAGGGCGCGCCACGCGCGAGCGCACGGCAGGCACATGAGCCCACCCTTCGAAGACGCCTGTGAGTCAGTGTGCCGCCGAAGCGCCCGCGCGTGAAACGCGCCCGTCGCCCCACCCCCAGCATTCTGCGGCATAGATCGCTTGGGGGTTCGGATGTAGTTGCCCCGTTATAGCAGTATGCACATCGAAGACGAGCGTCTCTATCCCCTGCTCGAGCGTTACCTGGCCGGGGAGACGTCGGCGCGGGACGCGGAGATCGTGCGCGAGTGGCTCGCGGAAGACGCCGCGCACGCGCAGCTCCTCGCGGATCTGCGGCTGATCAAGCACGTCGCAAACGACACGCCACCACCGACCAGCGTCGATGCGGCCTGGATCCAAGCGGTCAAACCCCTCGGTGTCGGACGGAAGCCACGGGTGTCGCGGCGGCTGCTCATGGTGGCGCTCGCCGCTGCGGCGGTTCTCATCGCGGTGATCGGGGGAGGGCACGTGCTGCGGCGAGCGCCGCAGTGGAAGGAATATTCGACCGCCCCCGCGCAGCGCATGGTCATTCGGCTGCAAGACGGCACGCAGGTCACCATCGCGCCCAAGAGTCGCGTGCGCTACACGGCGGACTTCGGCCGCGCGCACCGCGACCTGTATCTGGACGGCGAAGCCTATTTCCAAGTCGCACGCGACTTCCAGCGTCCGCTCCGCGTCCACACGCCCGGCAGCGTCACCGAGGATCTGGGCACAGCGTTCGTGGTCCGGGCGTATGGCGATCAGAACGGGACCGAAGTGGTCGTGACTGAGGGGCGGGTGTCGCTCTCGCGGGCCGAGACGACCTCGCCCGCGGTGGTGCTCGGCCTCCGGGACCTCGGGCGGCTCGGTGCCAGCGGCCCCGCAACGGTGCGACGTGGCGTCGATGTCGACCGATACCTCGCGTGGACGAAGGGTGTGCTGGCCTTCGACGGCACGCCGCTGAGCGAGGTGATGCCCGCGCTCGAGCGGTGGTACAACGTCGAGATCCGGCTGTCCGATAGCGCGCTCGCCACGCGCCGGCTCACGGCATCCTTCCAGAATGAGCCGATCGACCTGGTCTTGAAGCGTATTGCTTTGACCCTCGGCATGCGCGTCGAGCGCGGCAGCGGGTCCGTGTTCTTGCTCCGAAACGGCAGTTAACCGTCATGTCACCTGCTTCGGGGAGCTGGTTTATGCACCGGATTGCTCTGCGACATCTCGGATTGGCGTGCGTGCTGTCCGCGCTGCCTCTCCGCATCTGTGCCACACAAAATGAAGACGCGACCGCAAGCCGGGCCCCGCGCTTTCTTCTCGCCATGGCCGAGCGCTCTACGCCGGTGCCCGTCGATCTCAAGCGATCGGCGATCCTGCGCCAGCCGCTCTCGCTCGCGCTGGACGACGCCCCGCTCAAGGCGGCGCTGGCGGAGATCTCCCGGCAGGCGCGGCTCAGCCTGGTGTACGCCGACGATGTCTTGCCGGTCGCGATGACCGTGAGCCTGCGGGCGGACCGCATCACGGTGGCTGCCGCGCTGACGGACGTGCTGCTCGACGCCGGCGTGGACGTCGTGTTCACACCGGACGGGCGGGCCACGCTGGTGAAGCGGCCGCCGGGACCCGCCCTGCAGTTGGGCTCGATCGCGGGTAGGGTGACGGCCGAAGGCGGCGCTCCGCTGGCGCGCGCCACAGTCAACGTCGTCGGCACGCGGCTCACCGCCGAGGCCGATGCCGCGGGACGGTACAGTATCAGCAGCGTGCCGGTGGGGACGCATCGCTTGCGGGCGCGGATGCTGGGCTACACCCCCGCCGACACCAGCGTAGTCGTGGAGGAGGGGCAGGAGGCGGTCATGAACTTCCAGCTTAAGGCGCAGGCTATCGAGCTGGAGGCGATCGTGAGCGTGGGCTATGGTGAAAAGCGCCGCGAAGATCTGACGGGAGCGGTGACGACCGTTGGCCCTGAAGCCCTGAGTGGGCGACCGGTCACCAACACAGTGGCGGCACTGCAGGGGGCGCTGCCTGGATTGATCGTGCAGCGGGGTGGAGGACAGCCGGGAGTGGAAGACTTCAATCTGAACTTGCGCGGCGTGTCATCGTACAATCCCACCGACACCCTCAACGCAGCGAACACTCCCCTGGTGCTGATCGACGGCGTCCCGGGCAATCTCGATCTGCTGAACCCCTCGGACATCGAATCGATCACGGCGCTGAAGGATGCCGCCGCGTCGATCTATGGCGCGCGGGCGGCCGACGGCGCGCTGCTGGTGACGACCAAGCGCGGCACGCGCAGCGCGCCGGTGTTTACCTACAGCAACAACACCGCCGTCACGAAGTTAACCGGAATGATGAATACGCCGAATAACTATCAGATGGCGGTGATGGACAACGAGGCGAACATCCACAACGGGGCGGCGCCGATGTACACCCCGGATCTGCTCAACCGCGTGCGGATCGGCGATCCGACGCCCATCCCGCATCCGATCTACGCGAGCTCGGGGTGGATGCTGTTCTTTACGAACACCGATTGGCGCAAAGCCCTGTTCGAAAACGGCTTCGAGCAGAAGCACACGGTGACGGTCTCGGGTGGCGGCGACAATTCCACCTACTACGTCTCGGCCGCCTACGCGGATCAGAACGGCGTGATTCGCTACGCGAACGACAACAACAAGCGCTATCAGCTCAGGCTGAATTACGATTACGATTTCTCCCGGCGCGTCCGCCTGGAAACGCGCCTTGGCGTAGAGAATCAGGACCGGTCGGACATCGGCGGCTTGACCCACGGCTCCTGGTGTAGCTGTCCCTGGGTGATCGTGGAAGGGATCTTCGGGATGCCCAATCATCCCATCTACACGGAGAGCGGTCAGCACTTTTTTGCGCAGGGGGGCTGGGGCAATGCGGTGGCTCAAGCGAAGGACGCTGCGACCGCCTCGTTTGTCACGCGGAACGTCAACACCAATTTCAAATTAATCGTCCAGCCGCTGGATGGCCTGAAGTTGAATCTCCAGTCCGGCATCGATTACCGCACGGATGACAACACCGATATCGGCAAGTCCTACCCGTATTACCAGTGGAATGACAGCAACATCGCCTACTATTCGACCAATCCCGATCAAAACTGGGTGGGCCGGTACAATGCAACCACGGTGCACCGGAACTACGTCGGGTATGCGCAGTTCAGCAGGACGTTTGCGGACCGGCACGCATTCGAGTTGATGGGCGGTATCTCGCACGAAGACAACGACGTGGACTGGTTCCAGGCCGGCAGATACAACTTCCAGAACCAGGACGTGTGGGGACTCAATCTCGGCGGGACCGGCAACACGTGGACCGGCGGCGGCGGCTCGCAGTGGGCGATCCAATCGCTCTTCTCCCGCTTGAGTTACGGGTTCAACAACAAGTACCTGCTCGACGCCACGCTGCGCTACGATGGCAGCTCCCGCTTCCGCCGCGACAAGCGCTGGGGATTGTTCCCGGGCGTGTCGCTCGCCTGGCGAATCTCCGAAGAGCCCTTTGCGCGCCGACACCTTGCCGTATTTGATGACCTGAAGCTGCGCGCCTCGTACGGAAAAAACGGGAATCAAGAAGGCATCAACCTGTACGACTACCTGCAGCTGATCAGTATCGGCAGACAGTGGCCATATCCTCCGTACTATCCGTTCGGCGCCGGAGGCCAGGATCAATCGGCCTATTTGTCGGGCATGGTGTCGAAAGACCGGACGTGGGAGACAATCGCTACGACCAAC
>Ga0209056_10001636_pt1 | contig 24677 bp, 27 predicted proteins | sample GraSoiAngelo_114_FD_185876 | JGI IMG/M metagenome (GOLD analysis project Ga0209056, IMG submission 185876) | Grasslands soil microbial communities from the Angelo Coastal Reserve, California, USA - 14_0903_13_40cm (SPAdes) (version 2) | ecosystem: Environmental > Terrestrial > Soil > Grasslands... | reverse complement strand
AGTTCGATTATCCGGGCGCGCGCAAAGATCAGGACAGGGCGCGCGGCGAGGGCCGCCTGCTCGGGATCGGCATCGGCTCCTACGTCGAGTACACCGGCGCGGGCTCGTCGACGTTCAAGCGTCGCGGCATGGAGGACATCCCGGGCACCGACACGGCACGCGTGTGGCTCGACGATGACGGCAAGGTGCACGTGCAGACGACGTCTCCCGCGATCGGACAGGGGTCGCACACGACATTTGCCCAGGTGGCGGCGGCAGGGCTAGGCGTCGAGCCGGAAAGCGTCATCGTCGAGCAGACCGACACGGCCAGGGTCGGCCAGGGTACCGGCTCCTTCATGAGCCGCGGCTCGGTCACCGCGGCCACGAGCACGTATCGCGCGGCGGCGCTGCTGCGGGAGGCGATCCTCGATGCCGCCTCGTATCAGCTCGACCAACCAGTCGAGCGCCTTTCGATCGACGGCTCATCCGTCCTGGTCGAAGGCGAATCCGGCGGTCTGACGCTGGCGCAGCTGGCCGGCGGCCACGACGGCGAACACAGCCTGGACGTCTCGGTGACCTACGACGCGGTCCAGGCCTCGTACCCTTACGCGACTCACGCCTGCATGGTCGAGGTCGACGCGGCGACGGGTGCGGTGCAGATCTTGCGTTATGTGGTCGCGGAGGACTGCGGTGTCCTGATCAACCCGATGATCGTCGAAGGCCAGGTCACGGGCGGGGTGGCACAGGCCGTCGGCGCCGCGCTGATGGAGGAGGTCGCGTACGGCCCGGACGGCGAGCTTCGGAGCGGAACGTTTCTCGACTACTTGATCCCGAGCGTCGGGGAGGTGCCTCCCGTTCAGATCGAGCACCTCGTCACCCCGTCGACGGTGCACGAGCTCGGGACCAAAGGGGTCGGCGAGGGCGGCACCATCGGCGGCACCGCCGCGATCGCCAACGCCGTCGCCGACGCCTTGTCGATTTCCGAGCTCACTCTGCCGCTGACGCCGGACCGGATCATCGCCCTGATGCGGTGACGCCGCAGCCCTACCGACCCGTGAGCTATCTCGAGTGGAACGCGGCTCGCCGCGGCTCCAGCGCCGCGATCTGGGAAGGCGGCGCCGAGATATCGTTCGAGCAGCTGCTCGCGCACGTGCGTCGATTGCAGAAGCTGCTAGCGGCCAGAGGCGTGCGCGCGGGTGACGTGGTCGGTGTGAGGCTGCCGAACGTCTGGCAGTACGTCGCGCTGGAGCTTGCGATCCCCGAGATGGGCGCGCTCATCGTGCCGCTGCCGCTTGCGTTGGGAGAGCACGAGATGGGCTGGGTGCTGGGCAAAACGCAGCCGCGGCTGGTCGTCACGAGCGCCGAATTGGAAGCGCTGAGCGGACCAGCCGGTGGCCTGCCAACGCCTCCGATCGCTGCACCGGATCCGGCGCGCATCGTCGAGATCGCCCTGAGCTCGGGCACGACCGGCATGCCCAAGCTGGCCTCGCTCTCCGCGCGGCTGAAGCAGGTGACCTTCGAGAGCTTTACCTCGAGGCTGGACATCACCGAGGACGACCGCGTCCTCCCGATGACGCCGCTGACCCAGGGCATCGGCGGGATGTGCCTGTACTGCCTGCGCCTGGGCGCCGCATTGATCATGCTGCGCGAACCGCACTGGAGCGCGGAGCACTGCCTCGAGACCGCCGCGGCGGCAAGGGCTACCGTGATGGTCGGCGTGCCGACCAACGTGATCCGGATGCTCAGCCAATCGGTCTCGCTGCCAACGGTGCGGGCGGTCGCGGTTGCGGGAGCGCCCATGCCCCCAGAGATCGCCGAACGCTGGGAGCTGACGACCCGGACCCCGGTGTCCAGCTTTTACGGCTCAATGGACGCCGGTCAGCTCGCCGTCGCCAGCCCATCCGACCCCCAGGCCGCGCGCTGGACCACCGTCGGGCGGCCCCACGATCGTGCCGAATGGAAGATCGTCAATGACGAGATCTGCATGCGGGGCGACCTGGTGCAGGACCGCTACTGGGGCGAGGACTCGGGTCCCTACTCTGAGGATGGCTGGGCACACATGGGCGACCTCGGCTTCGTCGACGAGTCAGGATTCCTGCACGTCGTCGGCCGGGTCAAGGACATCATCATCAGGGGCGGCACGAACATCAATCCGTACGAGGTGGAATCGATCCTGCGCACGCATCCGGGGATCCTGGACGCTTGCGTGGTCGCGCGCCCCGACCCAGAGCTGGGCGAATTACCGGTCGCGTTCCTCGTCACCAGGAATGGCTTCGAGCTGAACCGCGAAGACCTCGTTGCGTTCTTGAAGGAAAAGGGGCTTGCGCGCTACAAGTGGCCTGACGCAGTGCATCGCCTCGAGGAGCTCCCGCTGTCTGGCCCGGGCAAAGTCAACCGCAAGGCGCTCCGTGAAGATGCTCGCGCGATGTAACGACATCGATGTCGCGTGGTTCGAGGCCGGACGCGGGGAGCCCCTGGTGCTCATCCACGGGCTGGCGGACGACCATCGCGCCTGGCGGCGCGCCCTCCCAGACCTGATGCTGCGCCACCGCGTCTTCATGTACGACCTCAGGGGCCACGGCGAAACCACGCTCGGCAGGCCCGAGGGAACGCTCTTACAGCTCGGCGCCGATCTGGTCGGGCTCTTGGATGCGCTTGGCGTCGAACGCGCCGCGATTGCGGGCTTCTCACTAGGCGGCACGATCGCGATGCGGGCGGCGATCGACCATCCGCAACGAGTCAGTGCTCTCGCCCTGGTCGCGACCTCGAGTCGCGTCGGTCGCGCCGCGGCCGATTGGTACCGCCAGCGGGTCGAGATCGTCGAGCGCAACGACCCGCAGCTGCGCGAAACGCTGGATCGGGACACCGCCGAGGTATACGCGGAATCGCCGGCCGAGCTGGAGGAAGGGCTGATGATCCGCCGGCAATCGACCACCGACCCTCGCGGCTACGGCAACGCTTGCGCGGCGATGGCCGCGCTCAATGCTTCACCGCTCGACCCGGAGCTCGACCGCATAACTGCGCCGACGCTGATCGTCGCCTCCGAGCGCGATAAGCACTGCCCGCCGAAGGCGGCCGAGATCATCGCGGCCGGAATCAAGGGCAGCAGGTTCGAGGTGATCCCGGACGCGGGCCACCAGATTCCGGTGGAGAAGCCGCGCGAGCTCGCTCGCTCGATGATTTCGTTTCTGAATGACTGACGTACTTCTCACCGAGTGGGGTGCGCACGACCTTCTTACCCTCACCCTCAACAGACCCGAGCGGCGCAACGCACTGGACCCGGAGCTCCTCGCGGCGCTGGCGGAATCGCTGGCGGCGGACGGAGAGCGAGCGAGGGTGGTCATCCTGAGGGGCGCCGGAACCGAGGCGTTCTCGGCCGGCTACGACCTTTCGCGGCTCACAGGAACGCCGGCAGACCTCGAGGCCGATCGATTTATCGGCGAGGCGGTGAATGCGCTTCGGCAGTGTCCTGCGCCGGTGATCGCACGCCTGCAGGGCCACTGCCATGGGGCGGGTGTCGAGCTCGCGCTCAACTGCGACCTCAGGATCACGTCGCCAACGCTGCGCATGTCGGTGCCGGCCATCAGCCTCGGCGTGGTCTATCGCTATCAATTCGTGGCGCGGTTGGTCCAGACCTGCGGCATCGCGCGAACCTCGGACCTGCTGCTCGCCATGCATGAGCTCGACGCGGAAAGGGCCTACCTGTGGGGACTCGTCACGGAGGTCGCCGATGACATCGAAGTCAGGGTGGAGGCGGCGGCCCAGCGGCTAGCCACGTCTCCGCGCGAGGCAGTGCAAGGGACCAAGGCGAGCCTGAACCTGCTCGAAAGGCGCGCGATTGCGGGCGAGGATCTTCTGCAGGCGCAGCAGCTACGAGCGGCGGCGGCGGCCAGCCCCGAGCGCAAAGAAGCGGTCAAGCGCCGCCAGCAATCGATGAGCCGTCGGACGAAGCAGTGAGCGCGTTCGACGTCAGCGTCGGCATCAGCCCGCGCCAGTCGTTCGACAGCTGGGCGCCATTTGTGGCCGGTCTGGAGGCCGAAGGCGTGCGTCGCGTCTGGGTGATCGACTCGCAGCTCGCGATGAAGGACGTCTACGCGGGACTGGTGGTCGCCGCGCTCAACACCACACGGATTGGCCTTGGCACCGGCGTCACCAACGCCGTCACCCGGCACCCGACGGTTACGGCCAACGCGATCGCTGCGGTGGCCGAGATCTCGCACGGGCGGGCGATCCTGGGCCTCGGCGCCGGCGACTCCGCTCTCTACGGCGTCGGGCTGAAGCCCCAAAAAGTGGCCGAGCTCGAGCAGGCGATCGGCTTTTTTCGCGCCCACGTCGACAAGAGCATCCCCATCTACGTGGCGGTCAGCCAGGAGCGTATGTGCGACCTTGCGGGCCGCCAGGCCGACGGCGCGATCGTCATGGGTCCGGCGCAGCCGGACATGGTGCGCCGGCAGGTCGAGTGGATCGAAGGTGGGCTGAAGGCCGCCGGTCGTCGCCGCGAAGATATCGAGATCGAGCTCATGGCGACGGTGGCCCCGTCACCAGACGACGTGCGCTCCTGGGCATCGACGCAAGCCCGCCTGCTGGGCCACTATCGCGATCTGCCTGAGAGCCTCCTCCGTTTTCGTGACGAGATCGCCGCGAGCGCAGAGTCATACGACTTCGCGGAGCATCTGTCGACCCGCGCGACCCACAGCGGGGCGGTCTCGGACGACCTTGTTCGCGCGCTCGCGATCGTGGGCACGCCTGAGGAGTGCGTGGAGCGGTTGCGGGGAGTCCAGGGGACCGGGATTGATTCGCTGATCTTTCCGCTGGCGGGTCGGGGCCGGCTCGAGCGCTGGCGGAAGATCCGCGACGAGATCCTCGGTCAGATCATCGTGTAGCCGCCGCTGACCGAGATCGTCTGGCCGGTGATGTAAGAGGCCCGGTCGGAGGCCAGCAGCAAAACCGCTGGCACCACGTCGTCCGGCGTGCCCAGCCGCCGCAGCGGATACGCGTGCGCAGCCTTTTCACGCGCTTCCGGAGTGAAGATCTGCGACTGCTCAGACGCCCACACGGACTCGCGGCCTGACGTCTCCGGCGAGCCCGGGATCAGACCGGGACAGACCACGTTGAGGGTGATGCCGTACTTTCCTACCTCGCGGGCGATGGCTTTCGACATCGCGATCACGCTCGCCTTGGTGCCGCTGTAGACCGCCTCCCGCCACTCCCCGATCCGACCCGCGTCGGAACCGATGGAAACGATGCGCCCGTATCCGCGTTCGATCATGGGGTCGAGCACAGCGCGCACGCTGTTGATGAAACCCCACGTGTCGATGGCGATCTCGCGCTCCCACTCGCTGCGTGGTTTTTCCATGAACAGCCGGTCGATGGTCCAGCCCGCGCAGTTCACGAGCACGTCCACGGAACCTCCCATCTCGCCGCGCGCGAACGCAACCGTCGCGGCCACCGAGTCCCAATTCGTCACGTCCGTGTGCCGCGCGACGACGGTCCCGTGTGGTGCCTCGGCGGCGACCTTGCGGGCCTGCTCGTCGTCAACGTCGGCGATCACAACCCGGGCCCCCTCTGTCGCCAGGCCCAGGGTGATCGCCCGGCCGAGGTTGGAGGCTCCGCCCGTGACGATGGCAACGCGGCCGTTGAGCCCAAGATCCATGCCTGTTTACGAGCTGGTCTGCGGGAGGGCGAGCGGCGAGGCTCCGAACGTCTCGTCGAGGAAGCGGCCGTTGGCGAGAAGCGCATCGGAATCCTTCTTGTGAACAGCCTCCGCCACCTCGTTCATCTTGCTCGACAGCAGGCTCAGCTGATCGCTGAGCACCTCGTCCGCGGTCTTCCCGTTGGGCATCCTGTGCAGGGTCGCATAAGCACGCGGCAGGTTCAGGTAAGCCTGGAGGGCCGAGGACAGGTAGTCGGTCGCTGTGCGTCCGACCACCAACAGGTCAGGCGATCCCGGCGGGAAGCTCCCGTAATACGGAAGGATGCCCATGATCGTGTCGGCGATACCCTGCAGATTGGCCTCGAGCGGAGGCGGCAGCTTGGCGCTCGCAGTGTGGAGCTGGCGCTGGAGGCTGCGGCGAATGCTGCCCGGGTCAAATGTCGTGGCGCTCAGGCCGACCTTCGGCGGGCCCGGCGGAAGCAGGGCGCCGATCCCATACATCGCCGCCACCACGAAGGGCCAGAAGGCGCTTGTGATCCGGCCGGTGAAAAACAGCAGCAATCCAAACAGCGCCAGCGTGCAGCCGGCGATGTTCTTGCCACTGTAGAGATACCTCAGCGCGGCATTGATTTCGATCTTTCCAGGGTCATTGATGGCCACGGATCACCTTGAAAATCGAGGGGCGGCGACACGCTGCCGCTGTCGAACGTCTGGCCCTCGTCAGGGTAGCGGTGTCGCCACCCGCAGCGCGCGGCCCGCGGCCGGAAGGGCGGGGTCACCGCCCTCCCTTGCCTGGCTTCTCGGCGCCTTCTCCGGGCTTGGCTTCTCCGTTTCCGCTCAGCGAGCGCATGAACGTGGCCGCCAGCCCTTCCACGGCGCCTCCGCCGCCGGTGACGAGCACCTCGGGCATGACGTCGAGCTGGCCTTCCGCCAGCGCGCCGGCGATGGCCACCGCCGCCGTCGGCGTCGACCCCAGGCTCAGGACCTGGGCCTCGTAACCCCTGGCCTTGGCCAGCCCAAGCGCCTCGACCGCGGCCGCATCGCCGAGGCCGATCGCCCGGCGGCGCGAACCCTCGGCCTCGCCGGTGACCCGGACGTACGCCGCCTCGCCATCCGCCTCCGCCTTGCGGGCGTTGGCCCGCGCGCGGTTGATGTCCACCGAGACCTGCGCTTTGGCGAGCTCGGCCTGCATGTCGGCGGTGCCGCGAGCCTTTTCCAGGTCGACGCGCACCGTCTGCGCGTCCTTCTGCTGCTCGAACGTCGCCTTCTCCTGGTTCGCTATCTCCCGGCGCGTCAGCACGCTGACGAGCTCCGCAGGGAAGGTCACGTCCTGGATGTACACGCCGCGCGTCTCCACCTCGTAGGCGGCGAGGTAGCGCGAGATCGCCGCCAATGCCGCGCCCTGCACCTCATCGCGGGTTTCGATGAAGCGGATCGCCTCCAAGGCCTGCAGCGTGTTCCGGAAGTGGTTGCCCACCGCCGCCTGCAGCACCTCGTTGACCAGGTTCTGCATCGAACCGACCATCGAGATGACCTTGGGCGCCTTCGTGTCCGGCACGTGGATCTGAACCTGCAGGTCGATCCTGAATACGAACCCCTCGCGGCTCTTACCCTCGATCGGGCTCAGCTGCGCGTCCAGGTTGTGGGCGACCGAGTTCGCCTCCGCCCAGTTCAGGGTGAGGATGAACGTCGGCACCTTCTCGGCCGCGTAGATGCGCGGGTTCAGCGGGTATTTGCCCGTGCGTAGCGCTTCGCGCCAGATGCCGCGATGGCCCGGCTGCACGATCGAGCCGAACTTGAACTCCGGCCCCGACGTATCCAGCGTGGGTAAGCCCACGTAGCCCTTGATCACGGCGACCTCGCCCTGGTTGACGACCAGCATCGGCGCCAGCTCGACGCGGACGAGGAACGGGTTCAGGAGGTAGGCGCCGTACAGCAGCGGGTCGTGCTGCAGGCCGATGCGGCCGCCGCGGTCCAGGAACGCCTGGAAGTCCTGATAGTTGTTGTGCAGCTGGTTCTTCTTGCCGAGCAGGGCCTCGATCAGCTCCGAGTCGGTGATGCCGGGCTGCGCCTCCAGCGCCTCGATGTCGCCGAAGCCCCCGATGCGGCCGGCGATGTCGGCGGGCCCAAGCGGCTCGCCCTCGAGCGTGGTCACGATCCCGACCAGGTCCTGCATGCCGTCAGGCGCGATCACCTTGACGCGCAGCTGATCTGGCTTCAGCCCGAACGACTCAGGCGACAGCGGCCCGCGCGCGAGGATCTGCAGATCGACCGGCCGGCCGTACGCCTTGCTCGGGGTGATCACGAGGAACGCGATCGGGTGGATCGGCGCCAGAGTGCCGGGCGGCAGCACGGGCCGCTGAACGCCCTTCTGGCCCTGGCCGGAGAGAAACGCCTCGAGATCGGTGAAGTTGCCGAACTCAGGCCGGTAGACGGCTGACTTGGCGCCGGTCGGCAGTGGCTCGCCGATCTGCGAGATCACGACGCCGATCTCGCCCGCCGGAACCTGGACCCACGGGTACCTGGTCACGGCGTAGGTCGGCCAGAGCTTGAACCGGACTCCCGGCATCAGCAGCTCGGCCTGATAGCCGGCTTCTCCGGCGAAGGCGATCGGCGTATCCGTCGTGTTATGGCGGCGGGACACCCGCTTCACGACCAGTCCGATCTCGGCGGGGCCGATCACCACGATCGACCTCCAGAGCACATAAATCGCGAGCACGGCCAAAAACACGAGGAGGGACTGCAGCAGAACACTCATGGTGCACTGCCTCCGAGGGCTCGAACCTTGCCCTTGAACGAGGTTCGCCCTACCACGGGCGATTCCCTATTACTTACCCGTTTTCAGCCCGAGACATGCGCAAGTCTTCGACTTTTCGTCACGCGCCTTGCCGCCAGCGCGATGCTCAGCATCCACGTCCACTGAACCAGAGCGCCGGGACCGAGATAGGCCAACCCGGACTCGGCGTGGTCGCTGATGCAGCTGAGCGAAGCGCCGTCGCCGAGGCAGCCCGGCGCCACAAACCAGAGGGTCCAGACCAGGAAGACGGCCAGCCCGAACCCGAGCGCCACCCCGCCGGTGACCAGAAAAGTCAGAAGGCAGCGCCTGTCGCCCAAGCCGAGACCGATCGCGCAGGCGCCCAGGGTGAGATCGGCTTCGCAGGCGAGAATCGCCACTAGAAGGATCAGCACTCATCGCTAGAACGCGCTTGACGTGGCCAGTCCCAACCAGAAGATCGCCGGCGGTCACGTCCGAACCGTCGTCAGGCGGGATCTTCCGCGGGTCCAACCCGTCCACCGCCGGCTCCGGCCAATACGCGGATGCTGAGCAGCAGGATGAGCGCGACGAAAGCAAGCGGCGCCAGGGCATCCAGCGCTGAAACGCCAAGCGGAGCCAGGATTGCCCGCAGCGCGCAGGTGCCGGCGACCAGCACCGCGACGGCACGGAGCCAGACCGGCTCGGCAAGGGTACCCGCGACCACTAGCACCGCGGTCGCAGCGAACAGCGCAGAGTCGGCGAGATCCTCGACCAGGGTGAGAGACGTTGCCCGATCTGCTGCCGCAAGGATCACGAGAGGCACCACGTTCGTCACCAGCTCGACGGCCGCGAAAACGACGAGCGCGGGCCGCAGCCACCGGTTAGGTCTGAGCGACAGGATGAACGCCGTGAGCGGCACGAGGGCAATCGCCCCCAAAACCTGCTGGATCACGATCAATTGCCCATGAGCCTTGTAGAAGGACGCGATCCGATCCGATGATTCGGATGCCGTCGGCAGCGACACAATCGCAGCGCTGACGAAAAGCAAGACGACAAACGCGATTCCCCAAACACCGGCCGCGCGCCTCGTACCGAAGAAACTGGTCAAGACAGAGGCACGCCCTGCTCGCGCTCGGCTTGCGCCACCACCTCGACGTGGCTCGGGCGCCGTCCCAGGGTCAAGCCGACGGCCACCACGTCGGCGGCCTGTTGCAGGCGCTCGCGCTCACGCTCGACGTAAGGCGCGCCGTGCCGTCGCGGCCCGAGCGCGATCCGCCCCACCTCCTGATCGCCGGCACGAAGTGGAACGACGAGCACCGCATCGTCGGTCCACGTTCCCGAGACGTAAGTTGGTTGGCCGTCGGAATCTCCATCCAGGAACAGCGCCGCGCCGGTGGCATCGGCGCCCTCGCGAGCAGTTCGAACGAGCCGTTCGGCAAGCCTTTGGCCGTCCATCACGTCGATCACCGCCCCCACCTGGGTCTCGAGAGACTGCATCAGGCGTTCGAGATCTCTGGCTTCTTTAAAACGGCTGTCGACCAGCCGCTGGAGTGCGTTGCGAACGGGGGTGAACAAGGTCGCGATCAACGCGACCGTGATGATGATCGCAGCGTCCGAGGACTGACCCGTGACGCTGACGAAGATGCGCTGAAGGGTCCCGGTCAACGCGGCGTAGAGTCCCGCGAGGATCGCGGTCAGAACGATGTAGACGATCGCTCTATTGATGATGAAGTCAATCTCGTAAAGGCGATAGCGCAGGATCGCCGTGCCGGCGGCTATGGGGACGGTGATGTAGGTCAGCGAGAAGATGAGAAATTCGGCGTCGTTGCTGATCACATTCGGGCGCACGATGTTGAACGCGGTGTCGCCGATGAACGCGATCACGACCAGGCCCGCCGCGGCGGCCATCCACTTCAGCTGCTGCCGCACCTCGGGGCCAGCCCTCCTCCAACGCACCGCGAGCGAGACCAAACCTGCAAGCGCCGACGCGATCGTCAACAGAACGCCGATGTCCCCAGTCCACTCGGTGAGGGATTGCCGGGTGTCCAGCGCATCGGCGACGAGGCGCATGACCAACCCAAGCAGCGCGGCCGCTGCGGCGGGCCACCACCACCGAGACTGGAGGCGGCCGTCGGGAAATAGCAACAGGCCAAGCGTCAGAGGCAAGAAAAGCCCACTCTGCAGCAGCACGTGCGAGATGTCTTTCGCGAGCGTGCCGGCAGGCAACGACGCACTGGGGACGATCGCGAGCTCGCCGTAGGCGGCGAGCACGATGGCGCCGGCGTTCGCCAGGCCTGAAAGCGAGAACATCCACCCGACCGGGTGTCGCGGATGCTGGGACACGATCAGGGCGCCCACCACGGCCGAGGCAAGCGCTCCGACAAACGCGACGCCTACGCTGAGCACGGCTTCCGGGGTCAGCGGAGTTGCCAGAGGACGGGACAGGAGGTACGCGGACAGCGGGACGGTGGCGGCGGTCAGATAGACCGCGGCCCAGGTGAGCCGGCGAGCGGTTTTGGGTGTCACGGCGTGGAGTAGGCGGGGACCGCCGTCGCAGCGGTCCTCGCGACGCGGTATCCGAGCCCGGCCCTGGTCATGACCACGATGACCACCGCCAAGAGCGCGAAGGCGATCACCGGCGCGACCTCATTGTTCTTTGCCGCGGCCGCCGTTACCACCAGGGTCCCGATCAAAGGACCCAGGTCGCCCGGGGTGGTCCGGACGATCACGTCCGGAAGCGGGAAGAGGATCAAGAACACGATCACGAAGGCCCAGGTCCACGCGAACGCGATCACGAAGTAAGAGACCAGCGGCTGACGCCTGAGCAGGGCGATCATGGGGGCTTCCTTGGCGTTGCGCGGTTTGCTTGTTCCGCGCCGAGTATGGTCGCCTAGACGCCTGCCCGCAAGCCAAGTCTCGGAAACACCTCCGAGGCGAACCGGCTGAAGACTCCGCCTTCGAACGCGTTGGGCAGGTTGATGATGAAGTACTCGATTCCGGCCTCGGCGTACTCGTTGATCAGCTCAGCGATGCGGTCGGCGTCGCCATGCAGGGGATGCCAGGAGCGGATGTACGCCTCCTCCTGCCCCGTCCGCCGGGCGTGGTCGGCGACCACGCGGCCGATCTCGCGGTCATCGCCGATCATCGAGTAGAACTCGAGCGTCTTCAAGACCGAGTCGTAATCACGACCGACCGTTTCGCAGTGCTGGCGCAACACCTCGAGCTTGTGGCGCACCGTCTCGACGTCGGCGTTGAAGTTGCAGGCGTCGCCGTACTGGGCGACGAGCTTGAGCGTCACCTTCTCGCCGGCACCACCGATCCAGATCGGCGGGTGTGGCTTCTGCACCGGCTTGGGCTCGTTGATTGCGCCCCGGACGTGGTAGTAGCGCCCGTCCAACGAGGCTTCGTCCTCCGTCCACATCGCCTTGATCACCTGCAGGGCCTCACGCAGCATGCGAAGCCGTTCCGGAGTCTCGGGATATTCGTAGCCGTACGCCTCGTACTCGTGCTGGTACCAGCCGGCGCCGATGCCAAGGATCAGTCGGCCGTGGCTCATGACGTCGATGCAGCTCGCCATCTTGGCGAGCAGCGACGGCGGCCGGTAGCTGTTGCACGTGACCATCTGCCCGAGCCGGATGGTGCTCGTGTCGCGCGCCAGCGCGGCCATCGACGTCCAGCACTCGAACACCGCCTCGAGCTGGGGCGTCGGCACCGTGTGGAAGTGGTCGTACACCCAGACGGCGTCGAACCCGGCCTGCTCGGCCTCCAGCGCGCAGCGGCTCATCGTTTCGAACTTCTCGACCGGGTCGCGGATGTCCGCCAGGTCCATGCGCCAGCCCTGGGGCAAAAAGACGCCGAGCTTCAGCTCTTCCGCCACGCGCTAATTGTCGTCGGCTTCAGGAAGGCGGTGTCGAGGGTGGCGGCGCTTCGGGCGGCGGGCCGGGCCAGGCGCCGGGAGCTGTGATCACCGGCGGCTCGAGAGAGGCGGGCGCGACCGGGCCGGTCTCCGCGACTGGTTGGCCGAGCGGACGGCGAAGGCCACGCCACGCCATGAGCATGCCCAGCAAGAATCCGACCGCGATCGCGATGAAGCCGACCGCAATCACCAGGCGCGAGTCCTGCGCCGGCGAGACGCTGGCGACAAGACCGGCGTCGGACCCGGTCGTTGCCGTCAGCGTCTGTGCCTTCGTCCAGGTCAGCTTCCAGATCGCGGTCTTGCGGTCGAGGGTGAAGAGCGCGCCGGGCGCGGAGGTGATCACGTGAGGCACGGTGATCGCAAACGTGACGACGAAGATCGACGCGACCTCGTCCTCGGACAGGATCTGCTGCTGGCCAGGCGTCGGCGAGGCCGACGGCGTCGGGGCCGTCCTGAACGTGTACGTGTCCTGCTGCCCGGACGTCGTGTGCGTCGCTGAGGTGAAGAGGCCGCCCGTGTTCGAGAGGTTGAGCTTGAGGCCTGATCCGGACGTCGCCCCCGACTGGCTGAGCTTGGACGGCTGGGTCAGAAACGCGAACGCGTCCTTCTCGCTCTTGAAGGGGACCGTGATCAGCGCCCCCGATTCGTCGCCCTCGGTCACTGACGTGACCTTTCCGCCCGGGTATGTCGCCTGCAGCTTGGTGTTCGCGGTCGCGATGTCAGAGGCGGTGAGGCCCGACATCGAGGCTCCGCTGGAACCTTGCATCAGCGACTTCGGGAACAGGAGCTTCAGGCCAACCGTGACCGAACCGTCGCCGTTGAAGCTCGCAGAGGTGTCGTAGCCGCACGCGACAGCGGCAACGAGCACAGCGGCGACCAGCGCCGATCTTCCGAGTAAGCGGGCCACGGCGGACATGTTGAGCGACGGAACCGGAATTCGATCCGGCTTAGCCGATTGCCTAATCTGTGATGAGTGTCCGAGCTGAAGGAACCGACTTTTGCCGACGTGCTCGACGCGGCCAAGCAGATCCGCCCCTACCTGCAGCCGACTCCGCTCCGCCGCTATCCAGCTCTCGAGCGGCTGGTCGGGGCCGAGGTTCACGTCAAGCACGAGAACGACAACCCGACCGGCGCCTTCAAGGTCAGGGGCGGTGTCAACCTCGTCAGCCGCCTGAGCGATGGCGAGCGGAGCCGAGGCGTGATCGCCGCCTCGACGGGCAACCACGGCCAGTCGGTGGCGTACGCGTCACGGCTGTTTGGGGTCAGCGCCATCATCTGCGCGCCGGCCGCGGCCAACCCCGTGAAGGTCGAGGCGATGCAGGACCTCGGCGCGGAGGTGATCCTCGAGGGCGAGCGCTATGACGATTCGCGCCTCAACGCCGACCGCCTTTCGCGCGAGCACGGATACCGCTACATCCACTCCGGCGACGAACCGCTGCTGATCGCCGGCGTGGGCACCCACACGCTCGAGGTTTTGCAGGAGCAGCCGCAGGTCGACACCATCATTGTCCCGATCGGAGGCGGGTCCGGCGCGGCCGGCGCATGCATCGTCGCCAAGTCGGTCAACCCCGAGATCCGGGTCATCGGCGTCCAGTCCGACCAGGCCCAGGCCGCCTACCTGAGCTGGAAATCACGCGAGCTGCGAGAGGCGCCGAACCGGACGCGGGCCGAGGGCCTCGCCACCGCAACCCCCTTCGAGCTACCGCAGCGGATCCTCCGCAGGCTCCTGGACGACTTCATCCTTGTTTCCGATGACGAGATCGACGCTGCCACGGCGGTCATGATCGAAAAGACGCGCACCCTGGTCGAAGCCGCCGGCGCCGCCGCGCTGGCAGCGGCCCTCAAGATGAGAGACCATCTCCGCGGCCGCAAGGTCGCTTTGATCTGCAGCGGCGGGAACATCAGCCCCGCACAGCTGAAAGCTCTGCTGGCAAGCTGATAGGTGATGGCCGAGAAAGCCTCCTCTGAGTTTTCCCCGTTGTTTCCGCCCGACCTGCATCCGGCGGAGGTCCTGGCGTGGGTCCGGGCCAGAGCGCGCACGCGCGCTGGGTAGACGAGCTTCGAAGCGTCCAGATTGAAAGTCCCTCGGCTGCGTGGGGTGATTTTCGACCTCGACGGCGTGCTTGTGATGTCCGAACCTCCGCTGGCCGAGGCGGCGGTCGCGCTGTTTGCCGAGAAGGGTCACACAGTGAACGCAGACGATTTCAAGCCATTCATCGGCATGGGCGAAGACCGCTATATCGGCGGCGTCGCGGAAATTCGCGGCATCAAGCTCGACGTCGACCGCGACAAAGCTCGGCTGTACGAGATCTACGCACGCGTGATTCGGGGCCGCCTGCAGCCGCTGCCGGGGGCGATCGCCTTCGTCAATGCGTGCCGTGACCAGGGCCTGGCCGTGGCGGTGGCGTCGGGAGCGGACCGGATCAAGGTGGCCGCCAACCTGCGCGAGATCGGCCTGCCCGAGAGCCTTTTCGACGCGGTGGTGGACGGCAACCAGGTCGTCCGCATGAAACCCGCGCCGGATATCTTTCTCGAGGCGTGCCGGCGCGTCGCGTTGCCGCCGCCGGCGTGCCTGGTGGTCGAGGATGCGATCAGCGGTGTCAGCGCCGCCAAGGCGGCAGGAACCCGCGTTCTGGGCCTCACGACCTCGTTCGAGGCAGAGCAGCTGGCGATGGCGGACTGGATCGCGCCTGACCTCGCCCACGTGCCTCCAGCCGCGCTGGCTTGGTGAGGTTCGTTCGCCGGAGCGCGCGATTTGCCACTAGAGTGGACGCGATTTCGACCTGAAGGAAAGGGGCCGCTGATATGCCGACCGCCATCGTCAAGAAAGACAAGAAACAAAAGAAGAAGGACGGCGAGTGGACGTCCAAGAAAGGCGTCCTGACCAAGAAGGACTACGAGCAGGAGCTGCGCCGCCTGCAGGTTGAGCTGGTGCAGCTCGAAGAATGGGTCCGGCACCGAGGCCTCCGGGTCGTTGCCATATTCGAGGGCCGCGACACGGCGGGCAAGGGGGGCGTCATCAAGCGCATGACCGCCCTGCTCAATCCGCGGTTCGCGCGCGTCGTCGCCCTGCCGGCGCCGACCGAGAGAGAAAGAACTCAGTGGTACTTCCAGCGGTATGTCGCGCACCTGCCCTCGGCGGGAGAGATGACTTTGTTCGACCGCAGCTGGTACAACCGGGCCGGTGTCGAGCACGTCATGGGCTTCTGCACCGATGAGGAGTACGACGAGTTCATGCGCACGTGCCCGCAGTTCGAGCGGATGCTCGTGCGCTCAGGAATCATCCTCGTCAAGTACTGGCTTTCGGTGAGCGACGAGGAGCAGGAGCGGCGATTCCTCGGGCGAATCAACGATCCCAGCAAGCGATGGAAGCTGAGCCCGATGGACCTGCAAGCGCGCGCGAGGTGGGTCGACTACTCCGAGGCGAAAGACCAGATGTTTTCGTACACCGACATCCAGGAGGCGCCCTGGTACGTCGTCGAGACGGACAACAAGCGGGCCGCCCATCTCAATCTCATCAGTCACTTCCTGTCCCTCATCCCGTTTGAGGAAGTGCCGCACGAGGACATCAAGCTGCCGCCGCGGCAGAAGCGCAGCTACAGCCGTCCGCCGAAGAGCTCGCAGCGAATGGTGCCGATCAACTACGAGGTGGAGTGAACGTGAAAGTGAGGGATCTGCCACCGGGGCGCCTGCTCGCAGTCGACCCAGGGACCAGCCTTGCGGAAGTGGCGCGCCAGATGGGACTCGAAGATTCCGATTCCGTAGCCGTCATGTCCGATGGCCGGCTGGTCGGCATCATCACCGAACGTGACCTGGTACGCGTAATCGCCGATGGGGTCAATCCGAAGCAGGCCACCGCGGAGGTGATCATGACCCCGGACCCGGCGACCGTCACCGCGGATGAGGACGTGAGCGTGGTCGCGCTGAGGATGATGAGCCTGGGCATCAGGCACCTGCCCGTGGTCGACGCTCAGGCGAAACCAGTGGGGTTGCTTTCAGCGCGAAACCTCGTGGCGGTGCTCGACCGAGCCAGACCGTAGGTCGAAGTCGAAGCCAGGCCGACGTGAGTGATTCCCGAGTTCGGCAACAACGTGAGGCGACCGTGCTCGAGCATATGGAGGCTGAGAACGCACATGACTTCGAGCGCTGCATCGCGATGTTCGCGCATCCGAGGTACGAGATCATCGCGACCGGGGAGGTGTGGGATGGCCATTCGGGCGTCAACGCTCTCCTCCAGGAAAACAAGAAGGGCTTCCCTGATTTCCGCTTTCACCCTGAGTCCTTCCATCACTCGGCCGAAGCCGTGATCGTGGAAGGAAGGTTTACCGGGACCCACAGCGGGAACTGGCGCGGCTTGCCCCCAACCGGTCGCAAGGTCGACTTCCGCCTGATCATCGTCTTCCAGTTCGAGGGAGAGCAAATGGTCTGTGAGCGGACGTATTTCGACATCGGAACGCCCCTCCGGCAGCTTGGCGTGGCGCGAGATCCAAACTCCAGGGTGGGTAAACTCGCCACCGCGTTCAATCACCCCGTCGTGGTCGGCAGGGCGATGATCCGGTCGGTCCTCAACAGGTAAGACTTTGATCAGAATCGGCACCGAGATCGAGAGCCCACAGACTGGCGAACGCCTGATTTTCCGTTCCACCGCAGAATCCTCGAATGGACAACTCTTTCAGGCGGAGTTGATCGCCAAGCCAGGGTCCTACATCGTGAGGTCCCACCTCCATCCGAGCCAGGAAGAGCGCTTCGTCGTGCTGGAAGGGCTGTATGGATACAGAATCGGCGAGCGCACCGGAATCGGTCATCCCGGCCAGACCGTTGTCTGTCCGGTCGGTGTATCGCACAGCCAGTGGAACGCCGGCGCGGGTGTGATGCGCGTCTACTACGAGCACCGACCGGCGCTCGAGTCAGCAGAGCTCTTCTTTGAAACCTATTTCGGGCTCAGCCGCGATGGCAAGTTGTTGCCCTCTGGTGATATGCATTTGCTGCAAGCGGCGGTGCTGCTGTCCGAGGTCAACGACTTCATCCGCATCACGAGCCCACCGGTGGTCATGCAGAAATTCTTGTTTCCGGTGCTGGCCACGATCGGCCGGGTGCGCGGCTATCGCGCACGCTATCCGAGCTACTCGGCTTCCACGGTATCGCTGGGGGAGTGACGATGATCGATGACCCGGTCCTTCTCGACGACTGGCATCCGGTGGCGCGGATCGAAGAGCTGGCGGGCGGCGGCCCCATCCCGGCCCGGTTGCTGGGTGAAGACCTCGTCTTGTGGCGTTCGGGTGATGAGCTGCACGCGTGGCGCGACCTGTGCGTGCACCGTGGCACTCGACTTTCGCTTGGCCGCGTCGTCGATGGGGTTCGCCTCGAGTGTCCATATCACGGCTGGACGTACGCCGTGGATGGGCGGTGCGTCCTCATGCCGGCTCACCCTGAGCAAAGCCCGTCAGGCAAGGCCCGGGTGGCCACGTTTCGGGCCAAGGTGAAGCACGGCGTCATATGGGCGACTCTCGGCAGCGGGGCGAGCGAGATTCCTGGGTTCGAGCTGTTCGACGACCCCACGCACCAGGTGTTGATGGCAGGCCCGTACCGCGTGCGGGCCAGCGGTCCGCGCGTTGTCGAGAACTTCCTCGACGTGGGCCACTTTCCGTTCGTGCACGAAGGCATCCTCGGCGACCGTGCCCGACCGGAGATCGCCGACTACGACGCCGTGGTCAGCGCCGACGGCGTTCTGGCCACGGGCGTCAAGGTCTACCAGCCAGACCCGTACGCGACAGGCCGCGGATCGGTGGTCACCTATACGTATCGCGTGCACCGGCCGCTGACAGCCTCTTTCATCAAGCATGGCGAGCACTCCTTCGGCATGCTGCTGTCGGTGACGCCGCATGACCCGGTGGACAGCAGCGCCTGGATGTGGATGGCGATGAACTACGAGCCGACGTCGGAGATGGTGGATTTCCAGGACCGGATCTTCGCTCAGGACCGGCCGATCCTCGAGTCGCAGCGGCCCGAGCTCTTGCCGCTGGATCTGCAGGCGGAACTTCATTTGCGCAGCGACCGCACTGCAATCGCGTATCGACGGTGGCTTCGCGAGCTTGGAGTCCGCACCGGGGCTCACTGAACCGGCGGCTCTGACCCGGCGAATAGACTTGGTCGGTGGCGCGGTACGTTGTCCGCGTGCGTCGCGGCGGGCCATGGGATTTTTCGCGGGACATGCGAGAGCAGGCCGGCTGGCACGAGCACGCTCGCTACATGGACGAGCTCTTCGAGTCAGGCTTCGTTCTCTTCGCCGGACCGCTCGAAGGCGAGCGCGAGGTGCTGTGGATCGTCGAGGCTGACTCCCAGTCAGCCATTCGCGAGCGCATGGCCGAGGATCCGTGGCAGGTGAACGGAATGCTGCGGCCCGAGCGGATCGAGCGTTGGACCGTGGTGCTCGACGCGATGAAGCCGAAATCCGAGGCTCGGCGAACCGGAACCTAGTCAGGGCCTGGCATCGAACAGCTTGGCCAGGTCGGCGGGCAGGGTCAACGAGGGATCGAGGCCGGGCAGCAGCCCACCCGTCTGCAGGGCGCGAACCACCAGCCCTGAACAGATCTGGTGGTCCTGGCGCATGAGGCGAAGAGGAAGTCCGGTCACAAGGTAGATCGCGGCCCCCAGCAGCGCGAAATAGCCAAAGGCTTTTCCAACCTGCGCCTCCGCATACGTGACCGCTCGCCGTCGTCCCTCCTCAGCGAACTCAGGCCCGAGGCGGACGAGGTGGTATTCGTTGCTCTTGTATCTCGAGATCGGGCTCCGCCAGACCCCGGTGCTTTCCGCCTCCACCAGCGCCCCGTCGCCGGCCACGACCAGGGCACAGTGGCTCCAGTGCGCGTACAGGGCGTCCGCGCCACGGAAGCGACGCTTCTCACCGATGCTGATCAGCCGGCCGATTGGATTGCGGCGGTGGGTGAGGACGAAATCGCCTGGCGTGAAGTCCGACGCCTCTTCGCCCGGGCCATAGCGTTCAACCCTGGCCACAGCATCACCCTAAGGCAGCAGACTCTCGCCGAAGTTGGCCGACTTGCCGCCGTCAGCCGTTCTCCCTACGAACACCTTGGCGACAGTTCAGGCGAACGCAAATTCGGTCAAGCAGGCAGCCGCGAACCCGGGGCTTGAGCTCCTGGAGCGGCTTGGCTACGTCGTGCGCGGCGTTCTCTACTGCGTCATGGGCGTGCTGGCGCTTCGCATCGCGCTCGCGCAGCCCGAGGGCAAGGCCCTCGACCTCACCGGCAGCGTCGTCTTTCTGATCGGCAACCCATTCGGGAAATTCATCCTGCTCGTGATCATCATCGGCCTGGCCGCCTATTCCCTATGGGGTCTCATCCGTGCGATCTTCGATCCCCTCCACCGGGGGAGCGATCCATCCGGGTACATGGAGAGGCTCGGCTTCGTTTCGAGCGCGCTCTCATACGGAGCGATCGTGGCCTTCGGGCTCAAGATCCTCGCGGGCTCAGGTGGGGCCTCGACCGACTCGACACAACAGGTCATCTCCTCCCTGCTCGAACACCCGGCCGGTGGTTCGTTGACACTGGTCATCGGTTTGGGTGCGATGGGGATAGGCGTCGGGCAGTTCGTCGAGGCCTATCGCGCGGTTTTCAAGCGGGACTTGAAGGGCGCCGAGATGAGCGACACACAGCGAAACATCGCCGTGGCGCTCGGACGTTTCGGGATGTTCGCCCGCGGCGTCATCTTTCTGATCGTCGGCTGGTTCATCGTGCAGGCCGGGATCCACCACGACCCCGGCCAGGTGCAGGGCTTCGGCGGGGCCTTCATGTTCTTGCTCGCCCAACCCTTTGGACACGTTGTCCTGGGCGTCATCGCGCTGGGATTCGTCGCACTGGGCCTCCACTCCCTGGCCTGCGCGCGCTGGATCCGGCTGATGGGCAGCCCAGGATCCGCCTGACGGCGCGCACACAGGTGCATTTGCAATGACAGCGGTCAAGCTGCAGACATCTCGCGCTACGAGCATGCTGATACTCAGCTCGAAAGCGGGCTCGATGAGCCCGGCCGTCGTAGCCAAGATCCGCAAGGCTTTCGAGTCCAGCCTGATCGTGGAGTTCGATCCCAAGATGGATCTGGACAAGCTGATCACACCCACGGCCACCGTGGTAGTTGCGGGCGGCGACGGAACGATCGCATGGGTGGTCCGCCAGCTGGTGGACACAAAACATCCGCTGGGAATCATCTCGATGGGGACTTTCAACAACTTTGCGAGGTCGCTGCACCTGCCGACCACGGTGGACGCCGCGATCCGAGTGGTCAGGCAAGGAAAACCGCATCCGATCACGCTGGGTCGCGTCAACGGCACCGTGTTTTTGGAGGCGGCAGCGATCGGGTTGTTCGGCGCAACCATCGCCGCCGGAGACGCGGCCAAGGACCGCGCTTTCGGCGCTTTTGCCACTGCGGCCAGGAAGATGCTCACGGCCAAGCGGTTCAGGTACGAGCTGACAGGCGACCTCACCGGTGGCGGCAGCGCCATGTCACTGGTCTTTGCGAACACCAAATCGATAGGGTCGCAGATGCCGCTCAGCGACAAGACGCCGGAGGATCCCTACCTGGAGCTTTCGATCCACGCCGGCGCGAGCCGGACCGACATTGTCAAGCGGGTGCTCGCGCGCGCGGTGCTGGCGAAAGAAGGCGAGGCCGGCCTCGGCCAGATGTTCAGGTTCCGCAAGATCCAGGTAACGACCAAACCGAGAGCGCGGATCTACGCGGACAACTTCCGCCTCGGCCTGACCCCGGCCTCCATCACAGCCGAGCTGAGCGCTCTGAAGATCATCCTGCCTCGGTGAGCGCGCAGCCCAAGCAGGCGGCGAAGGAGATCCTCGCCGGCGAGCCCGCGGCCGCCGCGAGGAAGTGGTTGGGACCCACCGCGTTGGTGATGTTCATCCTTTTCGGCATCGACACCGTGCTGGTCGTGAGCGGGTTCTGGCTGCCTGTCGACATCCAGATCACCGCCTTCATCCAGCGCATCAATTGGGGACCGGTGGTCTACCCGCTGGAGCTCATCAACTGGGCCGCAGGTTACTGGCAGGTCATGGTCGGTGCCATCGCCATCGTCGCGCTCTTCATCGTGGAGCGCCGAGCTGGATGGCTCATGCTGATCGGCAGCATCTCGAGCTTGCTCGACAACATCATCAAGCTGCTGGTCTCGCGCCAGCGACCGACCGTCGATCTGGTCCACATCCTCACTCCGGCGAGCGGCTTCAGCTATCCGAGCGGACACGCGGTCTTTTTCACCTGGATGAGCTTCATGCTCGCCGCCTCCCTGGCTCCGAGAATCAGACCGATCTACCGACCTGCCCTGTGGGTGGCAGCGATGATCGTGGTCCTCCTCACCTGCATCGCCAGGGTTTGGGCGGGTGACCACTGGCCGAGCGACGTCGTTGGTGGCGTGCTCCTGGGAGCAGGTTGGTCGGCGTTCGTGATGTGGCTGCCCGAGCGGTGGCTGCCCTCGCCTAGCTTTCGATGGTTCAGCGGTCGACTGCGCAGGCGGTCCCCGAGCCATTGATCGCCCGTCAAGCTCCGTCCCGCGTAAGCAAGCAGCTGGACCGGAAGCTCAACGAGTCCGTGCGCCGGCCGCTGCTGGCTGTCGCCATCGTGGCTGCGTTGGGCGTCGCCGTCGTCACCGCCATTGTCGTCATGCATCCGTACATTCCCGAGGACGCGGTGATCGAGCGCGATGTGCAGGCGACGAACTGGGGTCTGCTCGCGCTCACCTTTCCGGTCTTCAGCTGGATCGGCGACGCCAAGGGAGCGGTCGTGGAGGTCATCGTCTTCGTCGCGATCCTGGTCTTCAACCGACCCGCATGGCGCCTGGCGATCGCGGCCGGGATGACCGGCGTCTGGTACGTGATCCTCAGTCATCTGATCATCAGGCCACGACCCACCACGGCCCAGGTCTTGCAGGTGACTGAGCACCCGGGAGCCTCGAGCTTTCCGAGCGGGCACACGATCTTCGTCGCCACCCTGATGACGGTGCTGATGCTGTGCTTCGGCCAACGATTCCTGCCCGGGTGGGCGCGGCCCGCCGGCTGGGTGGTGGTCGCGATGACGGTCCTCGCCTGCGCGATCAGCAGGCTCGAGACGGGGGCGCACTGGCCCACGGACGTGCTCGCCGCTGTGCTCATCGCCACCGCCTGGCTGGCATTCGTGGTGTCGGTCAGATGGATTTCAGAGGGCGTGCTCGGACCCGATTCTCGCTAGAACCAGGCACCAAGCGAGGCTGGGCCTGAACGTGGCCGCCATGGCCGGTGGCTGAACGGATTCGGCGACAGGATTTGACGTAGCCAGGCCGGACTCTTAACAAGTTTGATTAACGTGGCCGGCCGCCGCACACGTGGTGCCAGAATGCTCGCCACCACGAAATACGGAACTAACGCCGTCGGATCGCTGGTTCGGTTTGGGCTGCTCGCCCTGGTGCCTTTGGTTGCCCTCGGCGCGGTGTTGGCCCACAACCTGAATGCCGATGTCCAGCAGCGGTACCTGGAAACTTCACGCAGCAGCGCAACCCTCATCGCCCAGGTCGGGATCCAGCCCCTTCTCAACGCCCAACAACTTGGGAGCGGGATGAGCGCCATACAGATTGCCGAGATCGATGACAAGCTCCAGGGCGCCGCCGTCAGCCAGGAGGTCCGTCGGATCAAGGTCTGGAATCGGAGCGGAACCATCATCTATTCGGACAATCACGCCCTGATCGGCAGGACGTTTCAGATCGACACCGACCTGGGCGAGGCGCTGGCGGGAGAGTCGAGCGCAAGCATCACCGATGGTCACGACGAAGAGCACGCCGGCGACGATCTGATCGGCCCGCTTGTCCAGGCTTATGTGCCGCTAGTTTTCAAGGGAACTTCTTCGCCGAGCGGCGCTTTCGAGCTTTACCTCCCGTATGCACCGGTGCAGGTGGCGATAGATCGCGAGTCAAACCAGCTCTACCTCTTGCTGGCCGCCGGTCTGACCCTCTTCTATGCGTCCATGTTTCCCGTCGTCCTGTTGGCGGACCGCTGGAGGCGCCGCTTACTGCATGAAGCCCAGGAGACCGCGCTGGCCAACCTCGCCGTGCTGGAGCGCCTGAACAGGGTCAAGAGCGAATTCCTGACCCGCATCAGCCACCAGTTCCGGACGGCGCTGGTCGGCATACAGGGGTTCAGCGAGCTGATTCGAGATTCAGACCGTCTCGACCTGGCCGAGGTGAAGGCTTTCGCGAGCGATATCTACAAGGACGCCGAAGGATTGGACCGCGCTTTCACCGACATGCTCGAGCTCGACGGAATCGAGGCCGGTCGGACGACGCTGAAGATGGTTCGGGTCGACATCAATCAGCTCATCAGCGGAGCTGTCGAAGCGATCCGCAGTCAGAACCCCTCACACCGCCTGGCGGTCAGGCTGGCCGCTTCAGTGCCTGCGGTGCCGTGCGACGCCGACAAGATTGCGCAGGTCCTGGCGATCTTGTTGAGCAACGCGGTCAAGTACTCGCCGGCTGGAAGCGAAGTCGTCGTATCGAGCGAGCTGAATGCGCGCAACGTCGAGGTGATGGTGAAAGATCGAGGGCGGGGAATGCCGCTTGACTTCGACGATGGGCTTTTTGTCGGCTATCAGCGCCAGCCGAGCACCTCGGGCGAGGGGACGAATCGGGCCGGCGCCACCGGCCTTGGATTGCCCATCGCCCGTCAGATCGTCGAGATGCATGGGGGTCGCATCTGGTTCGACAGCACGGTCGGGCAGGGATCTGAATTCCATTTCACGCTGCCGATCCAGCTCAGGCCGTCAACCGAATTGCAGGCGGTCGCCCGCGCCACGTGACGCAAGGGCCGGCGACCTTCACGATCCGCTCCGCCGTGTATATCCGTCGTGATCTGGCTTAAACGGCCCCACGCCCGCTGACACGACGGCGAGGAGTGTAGATAACTCGAGTCGCTGGTGACAAAGCCGGTCGACTACGCGGAGGTCGAGACCGGAACGGCTGCTCGGGCCGCAAAACTCATCGCGGAGCTCCTGTAGCCGCGCCGGATATCGCAAACTGACCGTAGGTATGTCCTCGTCCAGGTCGACCCGCGCAGGTGAACCAGGCCGCACAATGACGACAGCGGTCCTTTACGCACCACGCGATCTGCGCATTGAGCGACGCCCGATACCGTCGCCGTCAGACGGCGAGGTGCTGGTCCGGATTCTGTCGGTTGGGGTTTGCGGCTCTGACGTCCATTACTACGAGCACGGCCGCATCGGCGAGTTCGTGGTCCGCAGCCCGTTGGTGTTGGGACATGAATCGTCGGGTCAAATCGTCGAGGTCGGCGAAGGCGTCTCATCGGCGCGAGTGGGCGAACGCGTCGCCATCGAAC
>Ga0209056_10001635_pt1 | contig 24680 bp, 21 predicted proteins | sample GraSoiAngelo_114_FD_185876 | JGI IMG/M metagenome (GOLD analysis project Ga0209056, IMG submission 185876) | Grasslands soil microbial communities from the Angelo Coastal Reserve, California, USA - 14_0903_13_40cm (SPAdes) (version 2) | ecosystem: Environmental > Terrestrial > Soil > Grasslands... | reverse complement strand
CGAAATCTCGCGCACTGAACCCCGATGCAGCTCAATGACTTCGAGCATCGATGCGACGTTGTCTTTTGATACCGGCTTTGCCACGCTGCTGGCGCGCGCGTCGTGATAACCTGGGAACGGCCCTATCGCCCGCGCCAATCGCGCGCTTTGTTCGTACGCTTCGCCGGTCATGATCGCAGTGATCGCGCCGCAGAGAGCGCGGCCCTCGACGCTGTCATAACCGTAGCCGTAACTCATGATGAGTGAGCCGAGATTCGCGTAACCGAGTCCGAGCGTGCGGAAAATATGCGAGTTCTCCGCGATTTCTTTGATTGGGTAACTCGCATTATCGACGATGATCTCCTGCGCAGTGATGAAGATGCGCACCGCAGCCTTGAACCGCTCGACATCGAAATCGCCGTCGGCGGTCTTGAACTTCATCAAATTGAGAGAGGCCAGATTGCATGCGGTGTTATCGAGGAAGAGATACTCCGAGCACGGGTTAGTGGAATTTTGCCGGTCAGTGCCCTTGCAGGTGTGCCATTTGTGGATCGTGGAATCGAATTGCATTCCCGGATCGCCGCAGATGTATGTGCCCTCGGCAATTTTGCGTAAAAGCGCCCGCGCATCTTTGCGTTCGCACGGCTGGCCATCCGTCACACGGCGCGTCCACCACTCGCGGCCTTCCAGCGCCGCCTCCATGAATTTGTCGCTTACGCGCACGCTCACGTTTTCGTTTTGATACATCACTGAGCCGTAAGCGTCGCCGTTGTAGCTGCCGTCATATCCTTGCTCGATCAGCGCCCACGCTTTTTTTTCTTCTTTCTGCTTGGCGTCAATAAACTCTTCGATGTCCGGGTGCCAATCCTTGAGCGTGTTCATCTTCGCCGCGCGGCGCGTTTTGCCGCCGCTTTTCACCACATTCGCTACCTGATCGTAAACTTTCAGGAACGACAGCGGCCCGCTGGGCTTGCCGCCCCCGCTCAATTTTTCCCGCGTGGATCTTAAGGAAGAAAGATCCGTGCCGGTGCCACTGCCGTACTTGAAAAGCATCGCCTCGCTCTTGGCCAAGCGCATGATGTCTTCCATCGTGTCGCACACGCTCTGGATGAAGCAGGCGCTGCCCTGCGGATATTCATATTGCGATGGCGCGCGTTCGGCTTTGCCAGTCTCGCGATTGTAAAAATAATTTCCGGCGCCCCCGTCCTTGCCAACGCCGTATTGGTGATACAATCCAACGTTGAACCAGACCGGCGAATTAAAGGCGCCATGCTGGTTCAAGCAGAGCCAGGTCAGTTCGTCGTAGAAAATCTCTGCAGTTTCTTCATCGGCGAAGTAGCCATCCGCGATTCCCCAGTCGGTGATCGTCCGCGTGACCCGATGAATAAGTTGCCGTACCGACATTTCTCTTCCGCCTTTGTATGGATCGGTCCCCTTGGCGATGTCGCCGTAGAAATATTTTGAGACCGCAATCTTGGTCGCCAGGGCGCTCCAGCTTTTCGGCACCTCGATGTCTTCCTGCCTAAAAATGACCTTGCCACTGTCATCATTGATTTCCGCGGTGCGCCGTTCCCATTCGATCTGATCAAAAGGCGCAACGGCGGCATCGCTGAAAACGCGCTTGAAATGCAGACCGCTGTTTTTCGTTTTTTTCGTTCCCTTTTTCCGGCGCGAGGCCGATGGAGACGATCCAGTGAGTGATGCGGGCGGAATGCCGGGTTTTAGTTGAATCATGGCAATGAGAGAGGGGTTGAGGTTCTGAATAAGATGTCAATATTTGCGAACAGCGGCGCTAACAACCTGTGAATTCCAGTCAGTAACCGACAACAAGTAATAGCGTAGCTCTCCGGCGGTTATACAATATGCAGCCCCCGGATTAGCCGTGGCAAGCCAAAAATTGTAACATTTTTTGCGTCTCCCTTCTACCTTAGAGATTCAGGGTTCAGGTGGCGGGGTTCAGTACAGTCCGAGGGCGAGATTGATGATTTCTGAAACCTGAATACTGAACCCTGAAGCCTCCGCACGATTGTTGCAAACGCGATGCCGGGTCTCATATTAAGCGGCTGCCGGGACGGCATCCGTTTTGATCTTTCAACAAAGGAAGGGTGGCTGAGTCCGGTTTAAGGCACTCGACTCGAAATCGAGCGTGGGGAAACCCACCGTGGGTTCGAATCCCACCCCTTCCGCGGTTTTCTCCGCAACGCCCACGAACCACACGAAATGACACGAAAAAACGAGAAGAACACTTTCGAATGCTTCGTCTGTTTAGTGGGCCCATAGACGTTTCATCCAGGCGCCGAACAAATGTGCGCTTTGGAACAGCGCCTGCTTCGTTTAGACAAAATCGAAGCGCGGCGGCGTCTTACATGAAATCGCTGTTGCATCCGGGTGGTTCAACGGCAGCTTGCTCGTTTCACCTTTTCCTATGAAGACGTTCTCTCGGTTTTCTGTTCTTTTGTGTTTGATCCCGGTTGGCTTGCTCTCGGCCGCGCCCGTCTCCGCGCAAGATTTGTTCGCCGCAGCGAATCCGTCCCCTGGCGGACCCGATACAACGCGCCTGCTGCGTTTCCCAACGACAAACGGAACACAAATCGTTTTTTGTTACGCAGGTGAGCTTTACACCGTCGGCAAAGACGGCGGCACGGCGCGCCGCCTGACAAGCGGACCTGGCTACACTTCATTCGCGCGTTTTTCGCCGGACGGAACGCAGATCGCGTTCACGTCACATTACGACGGCAACACGGAAGTTTACGTAATGCCGGCCGAAGGCGGCACGCCGAAGCGCCTGACGACTTCGGCCACGCTCGGACGCGACGATGTTTCGGATCGCATGGGGCCGAACAACATCGTAATGGCTTGGGAAAACACGAAGCCGCTCGTCGTCTTCCGTTCCCGCATGAAGTCGTTCAACGATTTCATCGGCTCACTATTCGCGGTTGGCCTTGATGCCGAATTGCCGCAGCAAGTGCCGGTACCGCGCGGCGGATTTGTTTCCTTTTCACCGGAAGACTCAAAGATGGCGTTCAACCGCGTGTTCCGGGAGTTCCGCACATGGAAACATTATCGCGGCGGCATGGCGGATGACATTTGGATTTACGATTTCAACACCGGCGCCACCGAAAACCTGACGAACAATCCCGCGCAGGACATCTGCCCGATGTGGGGAGCGGACAACAAGATCTATTTCATCTCCGACCGCGACAACCGGATGAATCTGTTCGTCATTGATCTCGCAACAAAAGAAACGAAGCAGCTCACGCATTTCACCGATTTCGACATCAAGTTTCCGTCGCTCGGCAAAGACTCGATCGTATTCGAGCAAGCCGGATACATTTGGCGCTACGATCTTGCCACAGGTCAAGCCGCGCCGGTGCCAATCGCAATCAAGGAAGATTTCGACAGTGGCCACGGCGGGCTGGTCGACGCATCCAAGCATCTCGAATCGGTAAACCTCGCGCCAGACGGCGAACGCACCATCGTAGTCGCGCGCGGCCACCTTTTCTCCGTGCCTGCAAAGAACGGTACGACGCGCAATTTAAGCAAAACTTCAGGCGCACATGAACGCGACGCGGTTTGGTCGCCCGACGGAAAATGGGTCGCCTACAACTCGGACATGACCGGCGAGAACGAATTGTATCTGCGTTCACAGGACGGCAAAGGCGAGCCACAGCAAATCACGAACGGCGCCGACACCTATTACTACGCGCCGAAATGGTCTCCCGACAGCAAAAAGCTGCTTTGGAGCGATCGGTTGCAGCGATTGCGTTACGTTGATGTCACGACGAAGGCGGTAACGCCCGTCGATCAGGATAAATATGGCGAGATCGAAAGTTATAACTGGTCGCCCGACAGTCAGTGGATTGCATGGGCACGGCCGGAAGAGAACGGCATGCCGCGCGTCTATCTTTACTCAGTCGGGAACAAACAGCAGACCGCAGTGACAGACAGCTGGTACGGCTCGGGCGAAGTGGTCTTCAGCGACGACGGTAAATATTTGCTGCTCAGTTCCGCACGTGATTTCAAACCGACTTTTGGCGACGAGGAGTTCGCCAACGTCTATCGCGACATGGAGCGAGTTTATCTCGTCACGCTCGCGAAGGAGACTGCAAATCCGCTCGCGCCGAAGAGCGACGAAGTCGGCAAGGCGGAAGAAAAGCGCAAAAAAGAAAAGGCAAAAGAAGCTGAAGAGAAAAAGCCGGAGGCGAGCCCAAGTGCCACAAAGCCCGAAGAAAAATCAAAGAAGCCAGTCGTCGTTAAAGTGGACACGGACGGGATTCAGAACCGGATTGTCGGTCTGGAAATTACGCCGGGAAATTATCGCAACATCCGGATGCTGGATGACGGGAGGATCTTGTATCTCCGCCGCACGGCCGCTGATGAAGTCGGCGAAGATGAAGAAGATCTTTTCGCCGAAAAGGACAAGAAATCGCACCTCTGCGTTTACAACGTCGACGATCGCAAGGAGACCGTGCTCGGCGACGCGAACAATTACCAGATCACGTTCGACGGCAAAAAGATGCTGGTAAAAATCAAAAAGGACTATGCCATCATCGACGTCCCAAAAGACAAGCTCGAAACCAAGGATCACGAGCACAAGATCGAAGGCCTCGACATGCAGTTAGATCGGCATGCCGAGTGGCGGCAAATCTATTTCGAGTGCTGGCGGCACATGCGCGACTTCTTCTTCTCGCCCACCATGAACGGCGTCGATTGGAAAGCGATGCGCGACAAATACGCCGCGCTACTGCCGTTCGTGAATCATCGAAACGATCTCACTTACTTGTTAGGCGAGCTCATTGGTGAATTGAATAACGGTCATACCTACGTCGCCGGCGGCGAACGTCCGGACACGCCTCGCATCAAGCTCGGGCTGCTCGGCGCGGAATTTTCCCGCGACCCGGCCACACGCGCCTATCGCATCGAGCGCATTTTACCGGGAGAAAACTGGAACAAGCACACGCGCTCGCCGCTGACGGATGTCGGCGTGAACGTGAAACCCGGTGATTACATTCTTGCGATTAACAACACCCCGGTCGCGAGCCTGCCAAATCTTTACGACGCGCTGATCGGCACCGCCGGCAAACAAGTGATCTTGCGCGTGAATTCCAAACCAACCGATGCCGGAGCGCGTGACGTGACCGTTGTGCCCACCGACAACGAAGGGCCGCTTTACTATATCGATTGGGTGCAAAAGAACATCGATTACGTGAACAAAAAAACGGGCGGAGAAGTCGCCTATCTGCACATTCCTGACATGGGCCGGCCCGGTTTGGACGAGTTCACGAAGCTTTACTTTCCGCAAATCAGGAAGCACGCGCTCATTGTCGATGTTCGAGGTAATGGTGGCGGCTTTGTCTCGCCGCTGGTGATCGAACGACTGCGGCGCGCGCTCGTAATGGTCGGGATCGCGCGCAACGGCATGCCGCAAACCGATCCGCCGCAAACGTTCACGGGCCCCATGGTGACGCTGATTAACGAATTCTCCGCGTCTGATGGCGATATTTTTCCGTACCGCTTTAAAACGCTTGGGCTCGGCAAACTCATCGGCAAACGCACCTGGGGCGGCGTCATCGGCATCCGCGAGTCGCTGCCGCTCGTCGACGGCGGTCAATTCTTCAAACCAGAATTCGCCATTTACTCAAAGGATGGCAAACAATGGATTGTCGAAGGCCACGGAGTCGATCCTGACATCGTCGTCGATAATGATCCTGGGAAAGAATTCAAAGGCGACGACCAGCAACTAGACCGGGCGCTCCAGGAAATCCGGGAAGAACTAAAAACAAAACGCTACGAGCTACCATCGCCCCCACCCTGGCCGAACCGCAACCCTGCCGGCTAATCGGAGCACAGGCATCTTGCTGTGAGGCCGGCGGGCATCTTGCCTGGCGAGAAGAAAGCTCTCCACTAGGCGAGACGCTCGGTTGCCCACAGCCCAGATGCCTGTGCTGCTTCATCTGGACATCCGGTTTCACCTCCCCCGAATTTTTCGACCTCGACTGCGAGCCAACACGACCGGGAAATCGCCTTACCTTTCATTTTCGCAACGTTTAAACTCTTCGAGAACGCGTGGTTTCAACAACGCCAGGGCACGCTTGATCGGCAGCAATGGGAAGGTTGGGATGTTTACATTCGCATCTATTTTCATCGGCCTGGCGTGAAGACGTGATGGTCGATGCGAAAGATGGCGTTCGCGCCCAGTTTTCGAAATTACGTCGAAGCGACTGGGCCGGTCAGCGGAGTCATGTCAATCGGCAAAATGATTCGCACCAAATAACGGTCGGTTCCTTCTGCTCTGCAGCGAAATGATGTTGCAGGTTTTAAACGCAACCGCTTAACTTGAAAACACGCGACACGGCGTCGTGGCGCGAAACCTAAAGGAGAGGATTTTCCGCATTCCAGGAGGGAAAATGGAGCACGCTTTTCCCAACCGAACCGAAGCTGGCCGGCTGCTTGCGGAGACACTCGTCAAGTATGCGAGTCGCGACGACGTAATTGTGCTAGGGCTGCCACGGGGCGGTGTGCCGGTGGCGTTCGAAGTCGCGCAGCGACTTGGCGCACCGTTCGACGTTTTTATCGTGCGCAAACTTGGTGTTCCCGGCTTTGAAGAACTGGCTGCCGGCGCGATAGCTTCCGGCGGTGTGCGCGTTTTCAACGAAGATGTCATGCGGGCAATACCCCATGCAGAGGAGGCCATCGAAGCGGTGACCGCGAAGGAGACAGCCGAACTCGAACGGCGCGAACACATTTACCGTGAAGGACGGCCCGCGCCTGAGCTGCGCGATCGAACCGTGATTCTGGTGGATGACGGATTGGCGACAGGCGCAACCATGCGTGCTGCCGTTAAAGCGCTGCGACAGCGCGGCGCGGCAAAAATTGTCGTAGCCGTGCCAGTCGGCCCGCCAGACACTTGCCGTGAGATCGAACAAGAAGCCGATGAAACAATCTGCCTGAGCACGCCCCCATTCTTCCAGGCCGTCGGCCAGTATTACGAAGATTTTTCGCAGACCAGTGACGAGGACGTGCGCGAGTTACTGACCCAGGCCGCGCAAGATGTCTCTGAGCGAAACCAAACGGATCAACAATGACAGACGCCGAACTTGTTCGCGAAATCGCGCAGCCACTCTCTGGCGGCTCCGACGATTGCGCCAAGCTGCTGGAGCTGTAAGGGATGAATGAAGTACAAATTCATGCCGGGCACGCAGTTCTCTCTGGAAACTTAACAATTCCCGATAACGCCGTTGGACTGGTACTCTTTGCGCACGGCAGCGGGAGCAGCAGGCACAGTCCGCGCAATCAATTCGTGGCGCGCACGCTAAATGATGCCGGGCTCGCCACGCTGTTGTTTGACTTGCTCACGCCGGAAGAGGAAGCGATCGACACGTACACTCGCGAGCACCGATTCAACATCGGTTTGCTGGCAGAGCGCCTTGTGCACGCCACGAAACGTGCGAAGCAGCAAGAGCAAACGCGCAATTTGCGCGTCGGCTATTTCGGCTCGAGCACGGGCGGAGCTGCTGCTCTTGTTGCAGCTGCCGAGATTTCACAAGATGTCGGCGCTGTGATTTCACGTGGTGGACGCCCCGATCTGGCCGGCGACGCGTTGCCAAAGGTCAGGGCGCCGACCTTGCTCATCGTCGGCGGCAATGACGACATTGTAATCGAACTGAACGAAATGGCGCGCGATCAGATGCGCTGCGAAGTGAAACTGGAGATTGTTCCCGGCGCGACGCATCTCTTCGAAGAACCGGGTGCGCTGGAACAAGTCGCCAAGCTGGCAAGCGATTGGTTCGTCAATCACATCGGCGTGGACGGCGCCAGACGTTGATTGTCATTCCGAGCGAAGTCGAGGAATCTCGGATTGTAAGCTTAAAGGTAGCTTCGCGGGATCCTTCGACTCCGCTCAGGATGACACGCTTTTACCTAGCCGCGTCCTTCGTCATTTAAGCATTCGGACTTCCTTCGTCATTCGTCATTTGCGAGCCGCGTCCGTAGCAAAGCGAAGGCGAGTGCTTCGTCATTCTTCCTTGTATGTCACCACTCTTCCCCACAAACTTTTCGTCCCCCAAATGCCGGCGCGCAAACATTCCAGTTGCACGATTTGGCTGTGATCGACAAACAGGTTCACATCTCCGCCGTAGTTTTTGATGTACCACGCAAACACATCCGGATCGGCGGCTTCGAACATAAGCTTTTCCATACCGATTGCGTCGATGAACTTCGCGGGTACGTCGGTGCGCCAGGGATCAACATTTTCTGTAATGCCTTCGCTCTCGATCATTATGATCTCCGCGCCGGCTTCGAGAAATCGCTTTGCCTGCGCGATCGCCCAGCTCGGGTCGCGGGTACCTTCCGCTTTTAGTTCTGCAGCCGCGGTGGCGCCTCCTGCGCCGAATTGGATCCCAACTTCCGGTTTCGCTTTTAATCCGGATTTGCACACCAATTCAATTAGCCGCAGCCAATCGTCACTTGGAATGGAGACGAACCCGGCCGAAATCTCGAGGACATCGAATCCGAGCCGTTCGCATTCGGCAACATACTGCCGCACGGCATCGCCGCCCTGGACAAGCACGCGCTCGATGAAGCCACCGGTGCAAACGAGCACATCGTATTTATGACAGAGCTCGATGATATCTCGCACTGCTCGCTCCGGCATTAGCGCAAATGAACCTCCCGCAAATTTTAGCGAATCAACGTACGCGCCTATTGTTTCGAATAAATCCTCAAGGTATCGCCGGCCAACTACCGAGTAGTACGGTCCACGAATTTCCGTTAAGCCGCGCTTCCGCGGCTTGGCCTCGCGCTCGTTGACCCGCATAAAAGGAAAACTGCGCTGAGGCTGCTTCGATTTCGTTCGCTTCATCGCTGCCTCATATTGAAAACGTCGACTGAGCACGCATTGGCTGTCTGGGGAGCACAGGCCGCCGGCCTGTAGTTCGCGGCAGCTTGCCGCGAACCGCATTCCATAGCCCTCGAATTTGGATCGGCGCAGCGATTCTGTCGCAAAGCCGCTGGCCTGTAGCCGGAGTCGCTGACTCCGGCGGCCGCGGTCCAGCGACCGGGTAGAACTACGCAGGCAGCACAGTCGAGAGCGTGACTTCGCTGTCGATGGTCTGCTCGGATACGTTTTCTACAGTGGCGCCGACTTTTGAGCCGTCACGACCAACTATCCAGACTTGTTGGCCTTGTTCGAAGGGGCCGCGGGCCATTACCTTGAGTAAAATACCCTCCTCGGTAACCGGATTTTTGAGTACCTCGACACAGATTGCGTCGGTTTCCCCGAAGTCCGCCAGCAGCCTCAATTTATCGTCTATTTTCGGCGTCTTCATTGCCAGGCAAGTTGTACGTGACGCAAAACTAAATCGCTACTCGCGCTTCCTGCGAGCGTGTCGGGGCTTACAAACGAATCATTCACAATGGCCCACTATCGCATCACACAAATCGACGACTATGAACCACTCATTGGACAGGAAACGGTTGAGCGTATTCGGCAGAAGGCCGCCAAATTGAAAGGCTTGCGCGTCGCCAATTTCAATTCCACCTACTACGGCAGCGGCGTGGCTGAGACTATTTCCTCGCTCACACTACTCATGAACAGCCTTGGATTGCGCACTGAGTGGCGCGTCATCCAGGGAACTGCCGATTTTTTCTCGATCACGAAGAAAATGCACAACGCCCTCCAGGGCGCAAAGATCAATCTCTCCAGCATCAAAAAAGAAATTTTCGAGCAAGTCATTTACGAGAACAGCGTGCGCAATTTTCTCGAGCACGATTTTGTTATCGTGCACGACCCGCAGCCGCTTCCGTTGATCGACCATTACAAAAAGAAATGCCCGTGGATCTGGCGTTGTCATCTCGACCTATCACGGCCAAACGCCGAAACCTGGAAGTACCTGCGGCGCTGGATCGATCAATACGACGCGGTGATTCTGAGCTGCAAGGAATTCGCTCATGAGATGAACCCGCCGCAGCGCGTAATGATGCCGGCGATCGATCCGTTCACGATCAAGAACCGTGAACTGAGCGACCAAGAGATCAACGAACGCCTGGCGCACTACGAGATTCCCTCTGATTTGCCGCTGGTCGTCCAAATTTCGCGATTTGACCCGTGGAAAGATCCCAACGGAGTAGTGGAAGCATTCAAGCTCGCCCGCAAGAAAATCGAAGCACGGCTGGTCTTGCTGGGCAACTTCGCGACTGACGACCCCGAGGGTGAAGACATTTTTAATTCGCTCCGCGCCTGCCGGGATGAGCGGATATTAATTCTGACCAGTGGCGACGACACGGCTCTGGTGAATGCGCTTCAAACGCGTGCGGCGGTGGTCATGCAAAAATCGTTGCGTGAAGGTTTTGGATTAACGGTAGCTGAAGCGATGTGGAAAGGGACGCCGGTAATTGGTGGAAACGAGGGCGGGATCCGCTACCAGATCAAAAACGGCGTGAACGGGTTTCTCGTCTCATCCGTCGCAGAGGCAGCCCAACGAATAGTAGAGCTGCTCAGTGACAAGAATCTGCGCGACGAAATGGGCCGCAAGGCGCGTGAGACGGTACGAAGAAGTTTTCTTCTGACGCGTTACCTCGAACAACATCTCGATCTCTTCGACGCGCTGTAAACCGAGCTGAGGCCGGTCGGGTTTGCGAATTGGGCGCTGAAAATCTGCTAACGCGTCTCCACCAGTTCACGAGGCTGCGCGACGTGCGCTTCGGCTTTGTCGCGTTTAAGAACGCGATACAAAAACCAGACAATGAAACAGTTGGCCAGCAGAATGAGCACGCCCACCAACCCCGGCCGATGCCAAAGATGACGAACCTCAAGTGGAATCAGCGACGCAGTCGCGAAAATCATTAGTAACTCCGCCCAGCGTTGCTGCATGTAAACGCCGATTCCTTCTGTGAAAAGAACCGCTGAATAAAAAAGCGCAAGAAGACCGGTGGCCCGGAGCGTGCCGCCGGCAAGCACCGCTTGCAGTTTGTGGAGCAAAAAGGCAACCCCTTTGCTATGCTCGAGCAGGATTTCATCGGCAATCCAGTTGGACAAGGCATCCATCCAGCGAGTCCGCGCGTTCAGAAAAAGCATCGAAATGCCGAGGATCAGGAGCAAGAGGCCCTTGGCAATCTTGAAGAGCGCGATCAGCTTGAGATAGCGAACACCACGCGCTCCCTGCAAAATCGCAGGTTCGTGCGTGGGCTTGGTCATTGTTCAACTCTTCGCCCAATTTCGTTAAATGCACAATTTGTGGATAGCGCCCCAGGATGGTTGGCATTTGGATCCCGGACATATCGCACCCAATCTGTCATGTCCGCCACGGCGGATTCGTCCGGTGGCGAATTGAGCGAAGCGCCTGCCAAGCCATAGCTTTATGCGAAGGCTGGAAACATCTCTGGCTGCCATGGAACGCTGCCAAACCAGAGGACTAGAGATTCTTCTCCCGCGACTGCGGGATCAGAATGACAGAAAGGAGGCCGCTCTACTCGGCAATGATGGGACTCTCCCGGCAGCAAATTTCCAGCTTGTTGCCATCCGGGTCCTCAAAAAAGAACGCATAGTAGCCAGGACTGTAATCAGCACAGATTTCCGGCCCTTCAAGCGTCTTGCCGCCGGCTTCGCGCACCAACTTCGCCAGTCGATCCACTTCTTCACGGGTATCTGCCCAAAATGCGATACGGGTGCCGTTTGGTTGATGGTTCTTGTCCTCTTGGAAACAAAAAAATTCCGAGGGTCTGTCACCACCAGCAGCGTAAAATGTATGAAAATCTTCGCCTGGACTCTCGTGCGTAAACCCAAGCTGCGGCAGAAATTTTCCGTAGAACTCTCTTGCCACCTCCATGTCCTTCACCCGCAAATCGATGTGATCAAAGCAACGCTTTTTCATTTTGTGATTCTCAATTCGTTCGCGTCGCAATTCAATCGTTCCATGTAACACGGGCTTCCAGCCTGTCTCGTCGAGCGGGCATCTTGCTCGCAGGACAACAACAGGCTGGAAGCAGCTGGAAGCCTGTTCGAGGGATCAGGCAAGATTCCCGAGTTACCCGACGTTCACACGACTATTAGCGGCAAACATAGATGAAGCGAACTCTCTTCGCAGACCAACTGAAGGCGCTTCGCGCAGCTGCGCTAGACCGACATCTTCGCGAAATAGACAGTCCCCAAGGGCCGGAGATAGAAATTGCAGGCCGCAGGCTTCTGAACTTTTCCTCGAACGATTACCTCGGGCTTGCAAATGATTCCCGACTCCGTGAAGCGGCGATCGCTGCCATCAACGAATTCGGAGTCGGCGCAGGCGCCTCGCGGCTGATCAGCGGCACGCAATCGCCACATCTGCGTTTGGAACGCGCGCTGGCTGAATGGAAAGGCACTGCGACTGCGCTTTGTTTCAGTAGCGGATATGCCGCGGCGCTCGGGTCGATTCCGGCGCTAGTCACGAAAAATGATGTTGTCCTGCTCGACAAACTCTGCCACGCCTCACTCATTGACGCCGCAAGGCTGAGCGGCGCGATTGTGCGCATCTTTCCACACAATAATCTACGCAAACTCGAGAGCCACTTGGAATGGGCTCGGCGCGAACATTTCGGCAAGCGCGTTCTCATCGTGACGGAGTCCGTCTTTTCCATGGACGGTGATCGCGCGCCGTTGCGCGAGCTGGTTCAGCTAAAAAGACGGTTTAATGCGTTCCTGATGATGGATGAAGCGCATGCGGTGGGCGTGATCGGTCCGCACGGCCGCGGCCTCGTGGCCGAAGAGAAGTTAAGTGACGCCGTCGATGTGCAGATGGGCACGTTGAGTAAGGCGTTCGGCGCAAGCGGCGGATACATCTGCGGCTCTCACCACCTGATTGAATGGTTGATTAATCGGGCGCGCTCCTTCATTTATTCCACCGCGCCGCCGCCCGCAATCGCAGCGGCAGCCCTGGCTGCTGTGAATTTTCTTTCATCTTCAGAAGGAGAAACACGAAGGCTTCTGCTTTGGGAGAGAATCAGATTGATGAGGAAGCTTCTTCTGCCATCCGCGCGCAAGGCTATCAACTATCAGCTATCAACTATCAACTCAAATGAAGGAAGCGCGATCTTTCCGTTGCTCGTTGGCGATGAGCAGAAAGCCCTTAATTTGGCCGCTGCACTCAAGACCGAAGGATTCCTCGTCCCGGCGATTCGCTACCCGACGGTGGCAAAAGGCTCAGCGCGTTTGCGTATTACGGTGACCGCTGCACATCAAGAGGATCAAATCCGCTCGCTCAGTGAAGCGATCAGGAACATAACGAATTCGAAATGACAAATGACGAATGTCTAATGACGAAAGAATGACGAAATCCGAACGACGAAAAGAAAATGCATGCGGTCATTCGTCGCTAGTGCTTCGGCATTTTCTAACCATCTAGAAACCGCTCCAGGATTGGTCTTAGTTTTTCAACTGTCGCTTCCGGCCAAAGCTTGCGGTCGGTGATCAGCGCCGTGTCCAACGCGAAGTGTTCCGGCCAGTTCGGCTCCGTGGGTATTTGCGGGATCACGTCCACAATCACTTTCCTCGCCGTCTCTGCATTTGCCAGTAAATGACTGAGGACGGTCTGCGCCGAGACGGGTTCTTCTTCGACTTTCCAGCAATCGTAATCGGTGATCATGGCCATTGTCGCGAATGCGATCTCCGCTTCGCGCGCCAGTTTTGCTTCTGGAAGATTCGTCATCGCGATCACGTCGAAGCCGTTTCGACGGTTAAATTCAGATTCCGCGCGCGTGGAAAACGCAGGGCCGTCCATGTTCACGTAAATGCCACCATTGTGAACCGTAACTCCGAGAAATCTGGCTGATTCTGCGATGAGATTGCGCAGGTTTGCGCTGATCGGTTCAGCGAATCCGACGTGCGCCGCAATGCCCTCGCCAAAAAACGTATGAGCCGCGCGCCGGCTGGTGCGATCATAAAACTGCGAGGGTAAGACCACATCCCGCGGCGCATATTTCTCCTGGAGACTGCCTACTGCCGCGACCGAGATGATCCAGCGAACATTGAGCAACCGGAGCGCATAGATATTGGCGCGATGATTAATTTCGTGCGGCAGAATACGGTGACCGCGGCCGTGCCTCGGCAAAAAATAAACCTGACGCCCGCTTAATTTTCCTGCAACAAGCACGTCCGATGGCGTTCCAAACGGTGTGTCCACCTTGTGTTCAGTGGCGTCTCGTAATTCCTCAATCTGGTACAGACCGCTGCCGCCGATGATACCAATCGCTGGAATGGTTTCATTCATGAGTGCCGCGATTTAAGACACGAATTACACGAATTGTCACGAACCTCGTTGGGCTTTCAGGCAATTCGTGTGAGTTGGTGAAATTCGTGTCGTGTCTTGGACGAACGCGGACGGGGCGTGTATCATTTTGGCCCGGCCATGCCAAAATTTTTTATCAAGACCTATGGCTGCCAGATGAACGAGCGCGACTCGGAACAGGTTGCGCATTCGCTCTTGGCGCGAGGCTATCAGCGGGTCTCAAAAGAATCAGAAGCCGACGTCGTGCTCCTGAACACGTGCAGCGTGCGCGATACGGCTGACCAGAAGGCGCTGGGGAAAATGGGAATGCTGGGACGACTTGCCAAAGAACGGCCGCACGTTGTGTTTGGATTCCTCGGTTGCATGGCCCAGGCACGCGGTGGCGAACTGCTGAAAGGTTTGCCGCATGTCGATCTTGTCTTGGGAACGCAGAAATTTCACCGGGTCGCGGAGTACGTGGAGGAACTGGTAGCGAAGAAAACCACGCGCGCGGCCGGGATCATCCGGCATTCGCCGGACTACAGCAGAATGGATGATTTGCGGTTTTCGATCGTGGACGTCGCTGAAGAAACCGGTTCGCAATCGACGATCCGGGAACAGCAACTCACGCCAAGGCAGGCGACGGCGTTCGTCTCGATCATGCAGGGATGCAACATGCACTGTACATTCTGCATCGTTCCGCAGACGCGTGGCGCGGAGCGCAGCCGCTCCATTGGCGAAATTGTGACGGAAGTGCGCGATCTCGTGTCGCGAGGCGTTAAAGAAATCACGCTGCTCGGGCAAATCGTGAATCTGTACGGTCGCCACGAGTTTCCGAAGATCGACAATAAATCTCCATTTGTGCGATTGCTCGAAACCGTTCACGAGGTAGAAGGCCTCAAGAGGTTGCGTTTCACGTCGCCCCACCCTATCGGCTTCCGCGACGACTTAATCGATGCCATCTCGCGTTTGCCGAAACTGACTGAGCATGTTCATCTGCCGTTGCAATCTGGCTCCAACAGAATTCTCAAAGCGATGCATCGCGCATATACAGCAGAAAAATACGTTGATCTCGTCCGGCGAATTCGACGGGCGCGCGACGGCATTGCGATTACCACCGACATTATCGTCGGATTTCCCGGCGAAACAGAAGACGATTACAAGCGAACACGCGATTTGGTGGAGGAAATCCAGTTTGATAACGCTTTCGTGTTTCGTTATTCGCCGCGGCGCGACACGTCAGCGGCGGAGATGACGGGTCAAATCGATGAGCGCACCAAAGAAGAGCGCAACCAGGATTTGCTCCGGCTTGTTAATGAGTCAACGCGACGCGCCGGCGAGAGACTCGTCGGTCAACGTGTGGAAGTTCTCTGCGAAGGGCCGAGCAAAACAAACCCGGCCCGCCTGATGGGCCGAACGCGCACCAACAAAATTGCCGTGTTTCCGCCTTCGCCAAGGCTACGGCGGACAGGTGAAGGCGACAACGAACTGATCGGAGAACTGGTGGATATCCAAATCGAGCGAGCCAACGGTTTCAGTTTGTATGGCACGCCGATTAAAGTAGCGCATGCCTCCGGCTTGCCTTCTTTGGAGCGCAAGCCGGAGGCATGCGCTACTCTGGCAATATTTTGAAGTTGCGGCGCAATCGCAGGTTGAAAACTTGCGCCACCTTATCCAAACTCACACGCCATTAGCGAATTTTTACGCATGATTTACGAGCTCTCTTTGCACACCGCAGGAATCATCGTGAGCGCATTTCTCATTCTGATCGGTTTGCTCGGATTACTAAAACCGAACTTCGCCAGTGTTGTTCAGCGCTTTCCGCGCTCTCGCGTTGCAGGAGTCATTTTGCTCACCGTTTGTCTTCTTTGGACGTTTTGGCTGCTCGCCACGATTCAGATGGGTGAATTCTCCAGCTTTCGTCGCCCCCTGCTTATTGCGTTGCCGATTGGTTATGTGCTCGTCCTGCGTTTTGTCGATGAGTTTCTGGCGGTACGCGCCCTTGGAATTCTTTGTCTGCTCGCGGCGGAACCGCTGCTGGATGCTGCCTTTCTGCGTTACGAAACGAGCCGACTGCTAATAACCGTGTTTGCTTATCTGCTGATCATCGCCGGCCTATTCTGGGTCGCAATCCCGTACGTCCTTCGCGATCAAATCAACTGGAGTGCACGGAGCGTTTTTCGCTGGCGCTGTTTGCATGCTTTCGCCCTGATCTATGGCGGTGTGATTCTCACCTTCACGTTCAGGCAATATTAGGAACGTAGGGCTTTGCGCGAGCGCCCGGCCGGAAATGTTCTGCGCTGTTTTTGCACAGCGGGTTGCAAATCGACTCGGCGTAGAGACTAAAATTGTATGTTCCGGCACATTCTGGTCATCCGCGGCGGTGCGATCGGCGATTTCATTCTCACGTTGCCAGCACTTAAGGCGCTGCGCGACGCCTACCCGGATGCACGCGTCGAGATTTTTGGTTACAGGCACATCGCGGTGCTTGCTGAAAACCGATTCTATGCGCGGGCAGTACGCTCCATCGAATATGGGCCGCTCTCGAGCTTCTTCGCCAAGAATTCGGAATTGCCAGCGGAGTTGGCAAGTTATTTCGGGAGCTTCGATTTGATCATCAGTTATCTGTTCGATCCGGACAGGATCTTTGAAAACAACCTGCGTCGCTGTGGCGTTGAAAATCTACTTTGCGGGCCCGCCAAGATTGTGGAAACCGCTGTCCACGCCGCGCGCCAGCTTGCACTCCCGATCGAACAGTTGGGAATCGAAGTCGGCGATCTTACTGAAAAGGTTTTCCCTTCAATAGACGATCGACAATTCGCCAAGGGATTTCTCCAGTTCTTAAAGCAGCCGATTCTCGCGATTCATCCGGGAAGCGGCAGCACAGAAAAGAATTGGCCGCTGGAAAATTGGATCGCGCTGTTTTCAAGAAACGGCGGTGTCCCACTTACCGAAGACAAACGTGGAGAGGTGGGAAACGCTTTGTCCTTGGTCGTCATTTCAGGCGAGGCAGACAAAACCGAAGTGAGGGTCTTGGAGCGCGAGTGGAAAAATCGAGGGATCCACTTCGCAAAAGCGCTTCCGCTTCCTCACCTGGCCGCGGTGCTTGAGCGCTCGATCTTCATTGGACACGACAGCGGAATCTCGCACCTGGCCGCAGCCGCGGGCGCAAATTGCGTTCTGCTTTTTGGTCCGACTGATCCCGATGTCTGGGCGCCCAGAAATAAGAACGTACAAATTCTCCGCGCGCAAAGCGGGAAACTCAGGGATCTGAAAATCGCATCGGTCCAAGCAGCTGTTGCTACCCAGCTTTAGTAATCGCTGAAAGACCCAGCCGAACATTGGCTGTAGTGTGCGTTGTCCTCAGCGCAGCAAAGCGATTTCCGCTGCGGACAGCGGACGCTACAGCATTAACGCATTTACTTACTCTTCGTAGCCGTTTGGAAATTTCAGGTGCCACTTCCAAGCGCGCTCGACGATAGCATCGAGCGATTGGAACTGCGGTCGCCAGCCAAGCTCCTTTTTGATTTTTTCCGACGAAGCGATTAACCGCGGCGGGTCGCCAGGTCTGCGTGGCTTTTCAATCGTCTCGATCTTTCGCCCGGTAATTTTGCGGCAGGCCGCGATTACCTCTCGAACTCTGGTGCCGCCTCCCGTGCCGAGATTGTAGAATCCGCTGGCGGCCGCGCCAAGAGCCAGAATATGCGCGCGCGCAAGATCGACAATGTGGATGTAGTCGCGGATACATGTGCCGTCGGGCGTCTCATAATCGGTTCCGTAAATTTCGACGTTCGGCCTTTGACCAAGCGCGACCTTCAACACGTTGGGAATCAAGTGTGTTTCGGGACGATGATCTTCGCCGAGGTTCTCCGTGGCGCCGGCCGCATTGAAGTAACGCAATGAAACAAACTTCAGTGCGTGGATCCCGTCGTACCAACGGAGAATTTTTTCAAAAGCTAGTTTCGATTCGCCGTATGGGCTGACCGGACGCGGATGCGCAGTTTCGTCGATCGGCACCCGCTCCGGCGGTCCAAAAATCGCGCAGGTCGATGAAAAAATGATTCGTTGAACACCCGTCCCCACCATGGCATCCAGCAGATTCAAGCCATTGGCAATGTTGTTGCGAAAATATTTCGAAGGATCGCGCATTGACTCGGGGACGAGTGCGTATGCGGCGAAATGCATTACGGCATCGGGGCGCGTGCTGGAAAGCGCAGCCTCAATTTGCAGGCGGTCGGCCAAGTCGCCCCGAATGAAGTTCGCCCGGGAATCGACTGCGCGTCGATGGCCCTCACTCAGATTATCGAAGATGGCAACCTCGTGACCTTCATTCAGCAAAAGCTCGGAGCAAACGCTCCCGATGTAGCCCGCCCCCCCGGTAAGGAAAATTCTCATGGGCGGGGAAAATGCGGCGTGACTCGCGTTAAATCAAAGCGAAGTGTGGGCCGGAGAGGATTGCGCGACGGTCTTGCCCTTCTTTTTCTGAATGGCTGCGGCCATCTGCCGCGCGCAATGGTGTTTGCAGCGCGGGGCAAGCACTTTCAAACTTTGTTCGTCCGAGCCCCATTGCAAGATGTCAATGTCCACGTGGCGGACGCCCCAGCGTTTCACGTCGAGCCGGCTCGCCTTGTAAAGGTCAATGGTGTCCGTGCCGATCAACGCAGCCCCGTAATCGTCGATCACATATTCTTCGCTCGTGTCGGCAAGTCGGAACCGGGTTCCGAGGGGATAGCGCGACCAATCAGAGGCGGCACTCAACACGTGCCGGCCGGACAGATATTCGCCGAGCGCGTTGTGATGGCCGCTTCCTCCCTCAAGGTGTGTATAGGCAGTGGTACGCACGTTTGGTATGCGACGCCCACTGGTGACGGTCGGTTTCGATTGCGTGGCACAGCCCACGACAAAGCAAGCTGCCGCTCCTGCGAGCGTAAGGTTAAGGCATCTACGCATCAGCAATATCGCGCCCTCAATAGCAGCCCGAGCAAGGAAGGGCAAGCAATAATTTACAAAAATTCCCTAAGGCCACCGAATCTGGTTGCTGTTGAGAATGTGATCTTTTGGCCCGGCACCAACGACGTCGGCTAAAGCGCTAGCGCGTCGCCGCTTGGGAGAGCTCGGTCGTGCAATGGGGACAACGAGTTGCCTTAATGGGGATCTTCATCGCGCAGTCCGGACAATCTTTGGTGTCGGGTTCTTTTTCGGCTGGATGTCTGAGTTTATTGATTGCCCGGACCAGAAGAAAAACCGCGCCTGCGATAATGAGAAAATTAATCAGGAGCGTAATGAAGTTGCCATAGTTCCATGTGATCGCTCCGGCCTTCGCAGCGTCTGCGGGAGTATTGAATGCGGTCGAGCCATCTTTGGCCGCTCGCAGAATTACAAACTTGTTTGAGAAATCGAGTCCGCCGCTGAGCAGACTGATCGGGGGCATGACGATGTCTTTCACCAGCGAATTGATAATGCCACTAAATGCGGCCCCGATAATGACGCCGACTGCGAGATCGATCGCGTTGCCTTTTACGGCGAATTCCTTGAATTCCTTCAAGACCTTCTTCATACGACGATGTTGACCAGCTTCCTCGGGACCACTATCACATTACGAACTGTCCTACCGGCGATTCGATCTTGAATCTTCTGGTTCGACAGCGCCGCAGCTTTCAGTTCTTCCTCCGTTGCAAGAACCGGCATCTTCATTCGATCGCGCAGTTTCCCATTTATTTGAATGACGATTTCAACTTCCTGCTCGGCGAGCAGCCGCTCGTCATAACTTGGCCAGGGTTGTTCCGTGATGTCCCCACGCACATCATTGAATTTCGCATTCAACCCTTCCCACAACTCCGAGGCAATGTGAGGCGCAAATGGATTCAGCAAAATCAGGAAGCTGCGCATTAGTGATAAGGGAATTACGTCGACGTTCGTAAGGGCGTTCACGAAAATCATCATTTGTGAAATTGCGGTGTTAAACGAGAACGATTCGATATCCTCAGTGACTTTCTTGATGGTCGCATGCAGCATCTTCTGCTGCGGCTTATTTGGATCGGCGGCTTTAACCTTGCTCGATAATTCCCACTCGCCTCTCTGGTTCTCAGTCATCAGGAGGCGCCAGACGCGCGCAAGAAAACGCGCTACGCCTTCGACGCCACGCGTGCTCCAGGGTTTCATTTGCTGAAGCGGGCCCATAAACATCTCGTAACAGCGGAATGCGTCTGCGCCGTGCAGGTCGATGACGTCGTCGGGGTTCACGATGTTGCCGCGTGATTTCGACATTTTCTGGTTATCTTCGCCGAGGATAATTCCCTGATTAACGAGACGCTGGAATGGCTCCGGCTTTGAGACGTAGCCAAGATCGAACAGGACTTTCTGCCAGAAACGCGCGTAAAGAAGATGCAGCACCGCGTGTTCGGTGCCGCCGACATACAAATCCACTCCACCCGGCTTATCACCACCCATCCAATAACGTTCCGCTTCTTTACCGACGAATCGATGATCGTTGTGCGGGTCGCAAAATCGCAGGTAATACCAGCACGAGCCTGCCCACTGCGGCATCGTGTTTGTCTCGCGCACGGCCTTCTCAGAATAGTGAACCCACTCTTTCGCTCTGGCCAGGGGAGGTTCGCCCGTGCCGGTCGGCTTGTAATCTTCCAGCGCCGGTGGGACGACCGGCAATTCGCCTTCGCTTAACGAGCGATGTTTTCCATCTTGCCAGATAATCGGGAACGGCTCGCCCCAATATCGCTGGCGCGAAAAAAGCCAATCGCGCAATTTGTAATTGATCGCGCGCTTGCCCTGACCGCGTTCTTCCAGCCAGCCGGTAATTTTCTTTTTTGCCTCGGCGCTCGTTAGGCCGTTGATGATTGGCGAATTGACCGCGATGCCTTCGCGGGTGAATCCAATTGCCGGTTCATCTCCTGTTGGCTGAACAACAACAACTATCGGCAGATCGAATTTTTTGGCGAATTCAAGGTCGCGCTCGTCGTGTGCGGGCACGCCACCTATTGCGCCCGTCCCATAACCGACCAGCACATAGTCAGCGATCAAGATTGGAATCTTTTCGCTGTTTGCTGGATTAATTGCGTACGCCCCGGTGAATACGCCCGTTTTGTCTTTCGACAGATCGGCACGTTCGAGATCACTTTTGCGTGCGGTGCGTTCGCGATAGTCGCGCACCGCCGGCCATTGCTCCTCGGTAACAATTAGATCGACAAGCGAATGTTCGGGCGCGAGCACCAGGAATGTCCCACCGTAAAGCGTGTCGGGACGCGTGGTAAAAACGCGAATCTTTTGATCGCTTTTGTCGATTTTGAAATCGATTTCCGCGCCTTCGCTGCGGCCGATCCAATTGCGCTGAAGCAATTTGATTCCTTCGGGCCAATCAAGTTCGTCGAGTTCATCGAGCAATCGCTCGGCGTACGCCGTAATGCGCAACATCCATTGCCGCATCGGCCTTCGAAAAACCGGGAACCCGCCAACTTCACTTTTTCCGTCAACCACTTCTTCGTTGGCCAAAACTGTGCCCAACTCCGGGCACCAGTTGACCGGGACTTCAGCAACATAAGCGAGCCGAACACTGTCCGGATCAGCGCCGCGATAAGTTGAAATCGGCTCGGCCCGCTTCGTTTCCGGGTTGAACCAAGAGTTGTAAATCTGGAGAAAAATCCACTGCGTCCACTTGTAGTAGCGTGGGTCCGTGGTGTTGACCTCTCGTTGCCAATCATAGGAAAAACCGATTCGCTTTAGTTGGCTTTTGAATTTCGCGATGTTCTCGCGCGTGGTGACGGCGGGATGCTGACTACTTTTTACTGCATATTGCTCGGCGGGCAGCCCGAACGCGTCCCAACCCATGGGATGCAACACGTTAAAGCCGAGCATCCGTTTGTGGCGAGCAACGATGTCCGTTGCGGTATAACCTTCGGGGTGTCCAACGTGCAATCCCGCCCCGCTCGGGTACGGAAACATATCGAGGACGTAAAATTTGGGTTTCGCTGGATCGAAACCTTTTTCACCAGGATTGGGCGCGTGAAAAAGCTGCCGCTCCTCCCAAATGGCTTGCCATTTGGGTTCGATCTCGTCGAATGGATATGGTTTGCGTCGCTCGCTGCTCATCGCATTTCAATCAGGAACCCAGGAACCCAGGAAAAGAAACTAAAATTTACTCTCGGATTCTCGGCTTCCAGATTCATTTGAATTGTGATCGAGCTTTTGTTCGCCACGCGCAATGCGAATAAGACCGCGGAAATCCGGAAGATTCTCGGGCCGCAGTTCCAAGTGAACGATTTGGCTGAGCATCCTGAGGTTCCCCACATTGCGGAGACGGGAAGAACTTTTGAAGATAACGCGATTCTCAAAGCTGTGACAGTTTCCAAGCACATACCTGGCTTTGTCGTTGCGGACGATTCCGGGCTGGAGGTCGATGCTCTCGATGGTGCGCCGGGAATTTATTCCGCGCGTTACGCGGGACCGGCCGCGAGTGACAACGAAAAAATTGAGAAGTTATTGGAAGAGCTTGGGCGAGTTGGCGCTCCGAAGGACGTACATCGAGCCCGATTTCATTGCGTGCTGGCGTTGGCGCGCAAAGGCGAGGTTCTCGGAATGTTTGAAGGGCTTGTTGAGGGACAAATCGCTAATCGACCGCAAGGGTCGCACGGATTTGGATATGATCCGATTTTTATTCCAAACGGCTTCCAACGAACTTTTGGTGAGCTTGAACCTGCGGAAAAAAACCAATTGAGCCACAGGGCTCGCGCGTTGGAAAAATTAGGCGCATTCTTATTAGCCCGCCCCGATCAGCAAAGAAGCGATCGGGATATTCAATCGTAGGAGACTAACGGCCCCTGCAGCCTAGGGTTGCGGTGGTGGTGGTGGTGCGGCACCTGTCGGCGGCGCAGCACCTGCAGGCGCAACGCCAGAAGCTGCTCTAATCTGATAACCGACCTTTGTGATTCCGACCGAGCGAACCTTGTCGAGCAGTCCGATGACGTCACCGTAGATGGCCATCGGCGTTGCGCTGATCGAGATTTTGATGTCCCGATTTGCACTGTGAAGCTGAAATAGGCGTGGCAGAACTTGGTCGTCTGCTACGTACTGGTTATCGAAGAACACAGCATTTCCCTCCAGCACTTTTATGGAAACAAAATCCTTCACCCCGCTTGGCGGCGGCCCTACCGCAGCCGGCAAATTCACGCGAATGCCTTTCATGTGAGTCTGGCTCAGGCTCACCATCATAAAGCTGGCAAGCAGAAAGAACATGATGTCGATCAACGGGATGATCTCGATACGCGCTCGTTTGTGCGGAACTGGCGAGGCTAGTCTCATATTACGGAATTTAGTAGGACGCGCCGGTCATGGTGAAAGTGATGGGAATGTTAACTTTGGAAACTGTTCCAGGTCTAAATCGCCACTGCCGAAACGCGCTAGTGGCGGCGTTATCCAGAATGGGGCTCCCGGTGCTTGACGAGACGGAACAGCTAGTCACGTTGCCGCTAGCTGCATCCACTTGGGCGACGATCACTCCACTACCAGTGACGTGCCGCGAGCGCGCTTCGTAGGGATACTGCGGACGCGGCGCATACACGGCGAGCGCTTTTGCTCGAGACATCGACATCGGCCCAGGAGCTTTGATAGGCGTAAATTTTTGCGCGTTCTGTTGTGGCGGCCGCGGTGGCGGTGTTCTTTCTTCGACGAATTCCGGTTGAATCTCTGGCGGAGGTGGAGGCTCCGGGATCGGAATATCTTCTGGCGGAGGAGTCGATTCGGGTGGCGCTAAGACCGCCTCGACGACTTGAGGCGGCTGTGGAGGAAGCTCTACCGCAGGCGCCTCATGTCTTTGAGAGACTGCAACGGCTGTGAGATGGATCGCCAATGCAGCACCAAGGGCAGTCCAGAAATACCATCGAGGCGGTGGCCGGTAAAATAGCGGTTTTACTTCCGTTGTTGCCATGCGCGATCAGTGGGGTGGTCCCGGAACTCCTTTGAGCGATTCACTCCTAATTTCAAACGAGATCTTATAAAAACCAGCCGAGCGGATTATGTCGAGCGCGTGGGTAACGTTCAGATGAACCGAGTCCCGATCGCCCCGAACGAACACCTTCGCATCAGGGGCTGAATCGTGCACCTTCTTAAGGCGACTGATGAGTTCTTCGTCTTTGACTTCGTCCTTATCGAAGAAGTAATGGCCGTCCTTATCAACAGAAACGCTAATGTACTCGCGCTTTGTCTGCGTCTGGCCTGAGACACCTGAGGGCAGATTAACCTTAATCCCCTTCATATGCACCTGGCTCAAGCTCACCATCATGAAGCTGGCAAGCAAAAAGAACATGATGTCGATCAATGGGATGATCTCGATCCGCGCTTTTTTGTGAGGAATTGGCGAGCGTACGTGCATTGGATAGCTTTAAATCGACGAGCCTTTCCCGGAAGATGGGGCTTGCGCTGCGAAATCCAGTTCGCGCGCCGCGGTTTGTGATCCTA
>Ga0209056_10001634_pt1 | contig 24684 bp, 25 predicted proteins | sample GraSoiAngelo_114_FD_185876 | JGI IMG/M metagenome (GOLD analysis project Ga0209056, IMG submission 185876) | Grasslands soil microbial communities from the Angelo Coastal Reserve, California, USA - 14_0903_13_40cm (SPAdes) (version 2) | ecosystem: Environmental > Terrestrial > Soil > Grasslands... | reverse complement strand
GGGCGAGAAATTTGATGTGATCATTCTCGATCCCCCAACTTTTTCGCGTTCGCCCGGAGGAAAAACGTTCCAAGTCGAACACGACTTCGAAAAGTTGCTCATTGACGCTCTCGAACTGGTAGAGCGAGACAGCCACGTCTTGCTCTCGACCAATTGCTCTACATTACGCGAGCACGCACTGGAAGTGATGGCCCGCTATTGCCTTAAAGCAACGCGCCGGGCCGCTACCTTTCATCGACCGTCTCAGCTGCCTGATTTTCCGCCCGGCGCGGGTGCGAGCTCGATTTGGCTGGCTTTGCGTTGACACGCCCATGCGCGCAAGACAAGGTCACAATGCGAATCATTAAACGAAATGGATCAGTCATCTGCGGAGGTAGCCGCCGAACTCCCGGAACGCGGAGTGCAATGGGTGAAAGACCGGGTTGAGGCGGTCCTCAACGAAACCGAGGATTACGTGCGCGAAAAGCCAGCACAATCGCTTCTATGCGCGTTTGTGGCTGGATATATTTTGAATCGCTTGCCGTTGGGTCGAATTTTTAGCGGTCTTTTTCGCCTGTTCATCGTGGCATTAAGACCCGCGATTTTGATCTATGGCGCCGCCAAGCTATACCAAGCGGCCCAGGAAGAGGAATCGTTGAATCCTTAAAAGTTGAAGCGCTGACGCTGGAGCTTTACTCCTCCAGCGTAAAACCGATCTTCAACGTCACCTGCCAATCGCCGACTTTACCGTCCTCGACGTGTCCGCGGGTCTCGGTAACCTCAAACCATCGCATGTTGCGAACTGTCTTTTTAGCGCGTGCCAGCGCATTTTGGACGGCCTCCTCAAATCCGTTGGGCGACGAACCGACTATCTCGATCTTTTTGTAAATGTGATCAGCCATGTGCCGATTATTTCCCGACTCGCAGCGGAAGACAATAAAAGTGTTTGTTCAAGATAGGGACACCGCGGCCGACCCTACCTCGTCAGCGAATTTGCTTTACAAACCCGCCGCGACTCCGGCAGCCTCGCATTGTGCAAAAATCGGCCGCCGTCTGGCTATTACTTTTGGCTGCTCTCTCCTGCGTGCGTGGCCAGGACCAGGAGCGCAAGCTAATGGACCGCCTGCTTAGTCCGGATATGACGTTGCAAAATACTGCGCAGAACAAAAAGTTTATCGGGGACAGAACGTCGTCGATGAATAAACAGGCAACGGCAGGAACATTTTACGTCCAGCAGAAATCGAATTCGAAAAGTTTTTCGGCAATAGGACAGTTTTTCGTACGCCACTTCAGTTCGCAAGCGTTCCACAGCGGACGCAGCGCGTTCAACACTTCGTCACAGCGAGCGACGGGAAATTCTCAGGCTGCTTATGCAAATCTAACCGCGCGCGGCGTCCGCGATGCTGCACAATCTGGTAAAAAAGTTGCCAGCCGCGCGTACGCGGAGAACCGGCCTTTTCTGGACGAGGGTAAAAGCCAGAAATCGCTCAACCAGCAAAATGCGCCGCTCACCATCGATCAGGTGCGCGAGTTGCTGAATAAAAACAAGTAGCGCGCTCGTCTGGCTGAGGCGGATGCGCTATTCTGTGGTTGATCATGCAACCGGAAGACGCTCTCGAGTTGTTAAAGCAAGGCGCGGCACAGATCATCAGCGAAGACGAACTGCGCGACAAACTCGCGCTCGGCCGCCCGTTGCGGGTAAAGCTCGGAGTCGATCCGACGACCGCGGATATTCACCTCGGTCATACCGTTGTTTTGCGAAAACTGAGACAGTTTCAAGACCTCGGCCATCAGGCCGTTCTTATCATCGGTGATTTCACGGGAATGATCGGCGATCCCAGCGGTCGCTCTGTTACGCGGCCGCAACTGACGTATCAGGAAGTGATCGCAAATGCGGCAACCTACCGGGAGCAGGCATTCAAAATTCTTGATTCGGCGCGCACCGAGACAGTGTGCAACGGCGACTGGTTTCGGGCGATGTCGTTCGAAGATGTCATTCGCCTCAACAGCCGGGTAACGTTGCAACAGATGTTGCAGCGCGAAGACTTCAAGGCGCGCATCGATAAGCAACAAGCCATTCACGCCCATGAAATCCAGTACCCAATCATGCAAGCCTGGGACTCGGTGATGGTGAAAGCCGATGTGGAACTCGGAGGAACAGATCAGCTTTTCAATATTTTAATCGGCCGCGAATTTCAAAAGGACGAGGGACTACCGCAGCAAGTGGCTTTTCTTCTGCCGATTCTCGAGGGGCTGGATGGCGCGAAGAAAATGAGCAAAAGCCTCGGCAATTTTGTCGCCGTCAACGAGCCTGCCTCAGAGATGTTCGGGAAAATGATGAGTATCTCCGATGAATTGATGGCGCGTTATTACGAATTGCTTCTGGGGCGCGGAGCGCCGGCCGGCGCGCATCCGCTCGAATCTAAAAAGCAGCTCGCCTTCGAGATTGTGCAGACCTACCACTCGTCTGCTGTCTCCCAAAAGACGCTCGAGGAATGGGAAACCCGCTTCAGCAAGCGCGACCTGGAACACGCCGATCTCCCGGCGTTTTCGCCCATTGAACGAGAGGGTCTTGCCGCTGTGACCCTCGTTTCAAATGCGTACCAGGAAGTATTCAACGTGCAAAAATCGCATAGCGAAGTGTCGCGATTGATTAAACAGGGCAGCGTCGAGATTAATGGAATCAAGGTTCAGGATCCCAAGGCAACGATCACTCTCAGGCCTGGCCAGATTCTTCGTCTCGACCGAACGCGCGCAGTGCGAATACGATAGCGCGCTGTAACAACTGCGGCTTTACAATTGTGATTCGCTATGTAGTCGCTCTAGCTGGCTAACTGCCTGGCGAGGATAATGGTGACGGCGATGGAGAGACGGCTGGCTCGCCCCTTTGCGAGGCATGAGAAGCTTGCGGAGCGGCCATGCGAATCAGTTCCGATACGGTTACGAATTTAAAGCCCTTGGCTTCGAGCGCATCGAGAGTCGAGGGCATTGCTTCGATTGTTCCCGGGTGAATGTCGTGAGATAACACGATCGAACCCGGTTGGGTCTCCTTGAGAATGCGATTGCGAACCACCGCCGGGCCCGGCCGTTTCCAGTCATAAGGGTCAACATCCCAAAGAATGATCCGGTACCCGAATTGATCGTGGATCCAGTGCTCTTCACGGTTTGTGATCGATCCGTACGGTGGTCGCAGCAAAGTGGGACGATTGCCGGTTGCGCTTTTGATTGCATCATCGGTTCGCTGCAATTGGCTTCGAACACTTTCCTGCGACATCTTTGCGAGGTTCGGATGCGACCAACTGTGGTTCCCAATTTCGTGGCCTTCACGTGCAGCCCGCGCGACAATTTCCGGATGCTCCGCGACGTTTTCGCCGATTACAAAGAACGTTGCCTTGATATGATGCGCAGCCAGTATATCGAGCAGTTTCGGGGTAAGCGTTGCGCTTGGTCCATCGTCAAAAGTCATGGCGATGTAAGGCCCATAGACATGCACCGAGCTGAACGTGATGCTCGGTTCCGTCGGACCATTACGCTCGCTCTTTTCTGGAGCTCGCGGCGTGATCTCCTTGTCCGCTCCAAGAACACGCGTCGCGATCAGCCCCGCAACGCAAAGGAGGCACAGGCGAGAAGAAAACATCGGCGCAAAAGCGGTGGATTAATCGCGTGTATGTAGCAGAGGTCGCTAGCTACGCAATGCGGGGCGCCATTGAAATTGAAAGAACTTTTCGCGTTTCCGCCAAGGCGCGTACGCATTCAACCTTTGCGCAATTTTTGCAGTTGCGCGATCAGCTCCGCGCCCGGCAGGTATCCCTCGAACCGCCAAAGTTTCTGCCCATTGCCATCGAGAACGACAAGTGTGGGAAATCCGTGTACATCATACTGGCGTGCCAGTTCCTGGTTTTGCTTTTTCAATTCAGCGGCTTGTTCCTGCCATCGAGAACGGCCGGGCCACGGGAAGTCGAGTTCCAGGAGCACCAAATTTTTGCTGGCGTACTCTTTGAAATCGGGTTGGGAGAAAACATCATTATTCAATTTAATGCACCAGCCGCACCAGTCGGAACCGGTGAAATTAAGCAGCAATAGCTTGTTACTGGCTTTGGCCTCCTGCTGGGCTTTCTGGTAATCGTCCAGCCAGCCAGCCGCGGCGGCGCTGCTAGCCGGCGCATGTAGGAAGAAGCAGGCTGCGGCGGCAAAGAGGACGAAGCGATGTCTGTTCACATCGCCACCTTGAACCAGACCGCGCCAGCGCGCAAGCACGGCAAACGACCGTCCGCGCGGTGGCGATCCGTTATCCATATCCGCAGATAGCCCGGCGGAGAAACGCCGGGCTATAGACGGCATTGTCGATCTAGCGCAGATGCTTCGAAACGAGCTTGGTCATCTCGAACATGCTCACTTGGCTCTTGCCATTGAATACTGGCCGGAGTGAGTCGTCGGCGTTGATCATGGTTCGTTTCTTCTTGTCTTGCAGACCGCGCCTCTTGATGTAGTTCCAAAGCTTTTTAGTAAGCTCCGAGCGTGGTAGCGGCTGCGACCCGACAACGGCAGCAAGCTTGTCGTCAGGCTGGACCGGTCTCATAAAGGCGGGATTCGGTTTGCGTTTGGAAGTTTTCTTTTTGGTTTTCGGCATGGACGCTGATTACCGTTTCGCTTGGAAGAGAGCAACATTAAATTTTACAAAAACAAAAATTTTTTTAGCCGGTCCGGCGCACCGCTAAGGTCGCCACGTCGTCTGGCAGCGTTTCTTCGCCTTTAGCTGGCATTGCCTCCGCCAGTATTCGCCCAAGCATCGCCTCGGCGCTGGGCGCGGAGTGGTCGAGCATTTTCCCCAGGCGCTGGGGAGTCAGGCGAGGTTCTTTGCCTTTTCTCGAGCCGAACAAACCGTCCGTGTAGAGGAGGAAAGTGTCGCCCGGTCTTAAATCGACAATTGTTTCGGTAAGTTCAGGATGCTCCACCAGGCCCAATGGCGGTGCGACCGAAGCGATCGTTTCAGTTGCGCCGCGCAGACGCGCGATCAAAAGAGGAGGATGCCCGGCGCCGACGATACTCGCGCGTCCGGTCGCCGGCTCGACTGCCACGCACATCGCCGTCATAAAGGAGCGTCCACCAAAAATGCTGCAAAAATCGTGGTTCACCGCTTCCATCACGCTGACCGGCGTGTTGTGTTCCGCGCTGCCGTGATGAAAAAGAAGTTTTGCCAGCGTGGTTAGCAGCGCCGCAGCGGCGCCGTGACCGGTACCATCTGCGATCCAGAACAAGATCCGGCCATCTTTCATTCGCAGCCAGCCGTAGATATCGCCGCCCACCTGGATCACCGGGCGATAATAAGTCGCAACCTGCCAACCGGGCAGCGCCGGCGGTTTCTGCGGAATCAACGATTGCTGCGTTAGACGCGCAGCAGCCAAATCGCGCTCCAGATTGCGACGCCACTTCTCCAGTTCATCATTCTGTCGCTGTAATTGTCGCCGCATGGAGCGGAGGCGAAGCTGGGTCTCGATGCGCGCCCGCAGCACCGCGGCATTGACTGGCTTGGTCACAAAATCATCGGCGCCAGCTTGCAGACAAGATACCTCGCTTTCTTCACTTCCGTGGGCCGTCAACATAATGGCGGGAATTTGTGCGATTGCCGGACGCTGATCCGAGCGGAGACGTCTTAGCACCTCAGCGCCGTTTGGCCCTGGCATATCGAAATCAAGCAGAAGAAGTGAAGGCGTCCGGGCGTGAACGGCTTCCAGAGCTTCAGAACCATCCCTGCACACACTACACTTGTAACCAGCAGCCGTGAGCAATTGCGCCAGGACCCTGCGACTCATGGCGTCGTCGTCCACTACCAAAATCTCTGTGCGCGAATGGTTCAACATCGACATCTCTTCTTTGGATTCGGATCGCACTCGCTCCCTCCTTGTATCTGGTCCCCTCTTTGTTAGAGCACCGCAGGGTTTGAAGAAAAAAATGATTTAATCATTGGCAACGAGTCTGACTGCGGATACGATTAAGAGATCATTTCCATTTATGAAATTTTCATTCCCGCTTGCCCTTCTCGCGGCATTCTTGCTTGCCTCATGCTCCGAAGAACCGCCACCGCAGACTGCCCGCCACAGGGCGGCCAGTTATCCCCCCGTGCAGACCCAGGAATACCCGCCGCAGCAACAGCCGTTCAATCCGAATGGGCCGGTTCAACCCACGGGCACGCCGCCACCGGAGACCGTCGCAGCTACGCCGCCGCCTCCGCCTGCGCCCACAAAGGTTGCAAAGGGAGATTATCCGTACGGAATTCCCGTCCCCGGCAAACCGCACCTGGTGGAGAGCCCGTATTCGCCTGGCAAATATATCGATGTGGAAGGATTCCCCCCGGGAACCGAAGTGAAGGATCCTTACACGGACAAAATTTTTCTCGTGCCGTAACGGATTTTGCTGCCCACTTGCGTTGGGAGCTTGCAGCTGATCGTGGATCTCTGGATACTGAAACGCCGAGTTAATCACCTGGGATCCACTTATCGGTTTCGTTCCCTTCGTCTATGGAGTTACGAGTAAAACGCGCGCCTCGAATCGACATCGAAATTACTGTGCCGGGCGATAAAAGCATTTCGCATCGCGCGGTAATCATCGCGGCGCTCTCGAATGGGGAATGCACTCTGCGGGGATTTCTCCCCAGTGAAGATTGCATGCACACGGTGAACGCCATGCGCGCTTTGGGCATCAAGATCGAACAGCCCGAGCCGACCACCTTGATCGTTCATGGGAAAAAGCGGGTTCTTACCGCACCGAAAAAGGAGATTAATTGCGGCAATTCGGGTACGACTATGCGGCTTCTCGCCGGTCTGCTGGCAGGACAAACATTTGAAAGTCGCCTGGTGGCGGATGCGGGACTGTCGCGACGCCCGATGGATCGCGTGATCGCGCCGCTCTGTGAGATGGGTGCTAGCATCGTTGCCGAAGGCCCGGAACAAACACCGCCGTTGCGCATCCGCGGCGGCTCGCTGCGTGGAATTCATTATTCCCCATCTGTAGCAAGCGCACAGGTCAAGGGCGCGTTGTTGCTGGCGGGCCTTTTTGCCCGGGGCAAAACCACAGTGGAAGAGCCATTGCCAACGCGAAACCATATGGAAAAAATGTTCAGTTATTTCCTCGTGCGGACGGCAATCGAAGACGAGGATGCTGCCATCACTGTGTTCGGCGACCAGATGCCGGAGTCGCGCGATTTTGATATTCCGGGCGACATCTCTTCGGCGGCTTTTTGGCTGGTTGCCGCCGCGGCACAGCGGAGAGGCCATTTGCTCATCCGCGACGTGGGCTTAAATGATACGCGAACCGCATTGCTCGGCGTTTTGCTCCGCATGGGTGCGCAGGTGCGCGAGGCTGTCGAGGACGTCGATCAGGTTGAACCGCGCGGAATTGTCGAAGTCACTGGTGTCCCACTCAAGGCCACCGTCATTCAGGGCAAGGAAGTGCCGCAGTTGATTGACGAGCTACCGATTTTGTCGGTGGCAGGCGCCCTGGCAAACGGCAAAACGATTATCCGGCAGGCAGAGGAATTGCGTGTAAAAGAAAGTGATCGCATTGCGGCGGTAGCCCACAATTTGCGGACAATGGGAGCCCGGGTCGCCGAGCTGAATGATGGTATGGAAATCTATGGACCGGCTCCTCTGCATGGCGCGCGTGTGCCGAGCTTTGACGATCATCGCATCGCGATGGCGTTTGCCATTGCCGGTCTGTTCGCTGAAGGCGAGACCATTGTTCAAGACGCCGAATGTATTGGTGAATCGTATCCGGGATTTGAAACGGTGCTTGAAGAGTTCACTAATTCGAAGCGAATGCAGATCAGCACCCGCGTAATCGGTTCCCTGGCTCCCACTCCAGTCGAGGAAGGCTAGGGAGTGCCGCCATCGGGGCGCATACGACACATGTGACGCATGGGATCGCACGTTTCCCAGCCAGATTTTCACCGGGTGATTGCCATTGATGGCCCGGCTGCCTCGGGGAAAAGCAGTGTCGCGCGCGAGCTTGCCAGGCGGCTCGGCTTTATCTACGTCAACTCGGGCGCCATTTACCGGGCAATCACCTGGCACATTCTCCAGGAGGGTATCGATGCGGAGGACAGCGACCGCGTCACTCGGGCTCTCCAATCAATGGCGATCACATGCTGCATTCAAGACAGCGAGTCGCGCATATTGGTGAATGATGTCGATCCGGCTGGCCACTTGCGTGACGATGGCGTGAACGAAAGCGTCTCCCGCGTTAGCAGGTTTCCGCCGATCCGCCAAATTGTCGCGCAGAAACTGCATGAATGCGCTCGCACACACGATTTGGTGGTGGAAGGGCGAGATATTGGTTCCGTCGTTTTCCCAGAGACCCCTTATAAATTTTATGTTGACGCTTCGCCTGAAGTGCGTCTCCGGCGTCGTGCCGCGCAAGGGGAACGCGACGAAATCACTATGCGCGATCACGCTGATTTCTCGCGCTCTGTCTCGCCACTCGTCATCGCAGAGGACGCACATGTGATCGACACATCGTATTTGACTATCGAAGAAGTCGTTCAGGAGATCATCGCTCGACTTAAGGAAATCGGTCTTCGGATTTAGCGATTCAAAGATTGAGTGAAACCAATCGCTAAGCCGCTAAATCGCTCACTTGCTAAATGAACTTCTACTACTGGCTTGGCTATCACTCGTCTCGTCTCGCCGGCCGATTGTTTTTTCATTTTCGTGTAGTTCATCGGGAGCGCATGATTCAGAGTGGGTCGGCGATTCTCGCCATGAACCACCAGAGTTATCTCGATCCGCCGCTGGCAGGGATTACGTGCGATCGGGCGATATACTTCCTTGCTCGGCGAACACTGTTGGACACACCGCTGCTCGGCTGGCTTTTGCCAAAGCTGAATGTGATACCGGTTAATCAGGAAGGCGTCGATCGCAGCGCGATGAAGGCTGTGATTCGTCTTCTGAAGACCGGGAACGCGGTATTGGTTTTCCCGGAAGGCTCGCGCACGCTCGACGGTGAGTTGCAGCCAGTCGAACCGGGATTGGGCCTAGTGATTGCAAAAACGCTCGCGCCGGTCGTGCCGATGCGGATCTTTGGCGCCCATGAAGCCCTGCCGCGGGGCGGTGGCGGTTTGCGCTTTGTGCCAATTACCATCGTGATCGGAGAGCCAATTTTTTTTAGCACAGCCGATCTTTCCGCGCCGGGCAAAGATCTCTACCGGCGCCTAAGTCAGCGCGTCATAAATGCAATTGCGGCGCTGGGCCTGGACTGACGCGGGCTTGCGCTTGTGAGATCGACTTCGATACTGTTGCGTGAATTCACGCGAGCCGCCCCAAAAACCGCAGCCATCCCGAGTCTCAAAGAACGCTGTTATGTTGATGCTCGTCATTATTGGAGCAGTGGCTTTATTGGCTGTCTTCGCCAACGTCCAGCGTTTTCGGCGTGGCCAAGTGGAAACAGTCGTGGTGAGACCGGCCACTACGCCGGCGCCACAGGCGCGTTAAGTTTCGTTTGACTAGCCATGCACGTTCCGTTTTGTTCGTCCGAATTACGCAAAACCCGTTACACGCCCTTACTCCTGATATGAAAAAACTTTTTGTCCTGTCCGTGCTCGTCTCTTCTGCGATGATTTGTTCCTGCCAAAAACAAGGTTCGACTGTTGAACAACAACTTGCCCAACGGAAAGCAGACCTGGACGCGCGCGAGAAAGCATTAGATGAAAGGGAGAAAGCATTGGCCGAAAGGGAGCAAGCTGTAGCGGCGGCCAAGACGCTTCCCGCCAACGTTCAGCCACGGGCCCTCGCTCGCGATCCCGAGCAGTTGAAAGCCGAAAGAGAAAAGAGATTACAACAGCTCCCACCCGAGTTGCAGGGCTTGATCGCCGATCCCGCGCGGACGAACGCTGACAGAGAGAAAAGAATGCAAGAACGACTCGCCGAAAGACAGCGCAGGCTGGAAGAACTGCAAAGAGCGAGGATGTCTCGCGCGCTAAAACCTGCTGCAACCCCATCTTCTGAGGAGGAGGCCGCTTCGCCGGCTCCGTCGCCTACGCCGCAGTAAGTCTGAGGCGCCGGTTACGCGCCTCGGCCAAAACTGGCCGGTAAATTCCCGCGCTGACTGGCAAGCTCGCGAGCGTATTGGAGTGTGTCGATGGAATCCACATTCTTGTCGCGGCGGATGGCTTTAATTCTCGGGAAACGCAGCGCCAGTCCACTCGCGTGACGCGTGCTGGCCTGGATTGAATTGAATGCGACCTCGAGCACGACGTCCGGCTTCACCGTACGATATCGGCCGTAATTGGCGACCGTGTTCTGTTTGAAGTGCTCGGTTAATTCCGCGATCTCCACGTCGGTCAATCCGCTGTAAGCTTTGCCGATCGGCAAAAGCTGGCCAGTCACTTCATCGCGTACTGCGAAGGTGTAATCGCTTAGCACATTATTGCGCTTGCCATGGCCAAACTCAGCCGCGACCACCGCCACATCCAGCGTGGCTAGTTCTTTCTTGAGTTTGAACCAAAACATCCCCCGGCTGCCGGGCAAATAGAAGCTTTCCGGATCTTTGATCATCAGACCTTCATTCAAGCGCCGGCGAGCCTGTTGAAATGTTTGTTCAATCTCAGCGGCAGAATAGGCGGGAATCACTCTCGCAATTTGGAACTGTGAAGGTAACTGCAGACCACTCAGATGTCTTCGCCGTTCGCGCAACGGAATCCTTAACAACGATTCGCCGTTCAGCCAAAGAAGATCAAAGACGACAAACGCGACCGGCACATCCGCTGCTGCGCGCGCGAATAAATCTTCGCCGTCACTCTCGCGCCCGAGCCGCTTTTGCAGATCGAAGAAGGTGAGTTTGCGACCTTTCTCAAAGGCAATAATTTCACCGTCGATAATCAGCTCTTCCTGCAAGTGCGTGGCTTGATCAGCCAATTCGGGAAACTGCCCGGTGATGCGCCGCAAATCGCGCGAGAAAATTTCAACCCGTTGGGCGCCGCGATGAAGCTGCGCGCGGATACCATCGAACTTGTCTTCCAAAAAAACTGTGGGCCGTGTTTGTAACGCCGGGGCTCGATCGACCTGTGCTGTGCCTGCAAACCGTTCCCACACGGCTTCGGCAGTCGGCAGAGGAGTCGCAAGCATGCACTTGATCGGACGAAAGAGCGACAACTCAAGCCGATGGAGTTCGTGCCGCGATGCGAGTGCTGCGGTTTGACCGATGTCGCCTAACAACATGTTGGCTTCCTTGACCTGATCGAGGGCCATATCAAAAGCCTTCGCAATCGCTTCCTCGACCAAACCTTCGCGCAACCCGATGCGCAGGTCGCCGGTCAAGATTTTGACAACGTACTGGCCTTCGCGCGCGGACAAGATCCTCAATCGATCTTGCAGCAGCTTCGCCTTGGCGTTCGGACCGCGGGCGCGATGGAGATTTTGGAACAACTCGCGGGATTCGCGGAGGCTAAACGGCTGCGGCGCTGTTTGCCCATCGAGAACTTCGAATGCAGCCTTGCCAGCGTCGCCGTGGGCGCCAGCGATGCGGTGAAGTTCTGTGTCATTGATATTGGAGGCGGCTTGCAGCGCGCGGAGGATCACTGCCCAGCCAACCTGCAATGTACGCAAATCGCTTTGGGCAAAAGGTCTGCCGGTAAAATACAGTGTCGCGATTGGAAGTTGCTCGCTTGCCAGGTCGCGCAAGTAATCGGCCAGCAGCCGAATTTTCTCCAGCTTCGCCGGAGTCGCAGCGATCGCTTCACCCACATTCGCAAATGCGAGAAATTCAGACTGGGCTGTCGAATGGCTGGGGCGCGCTGCGTTCCCGAAAGCTTTCGGGACAGATCGCCGCGCGTTGTCCCTGCCTCCAAAGCGCAGTTCCATTTGATTTTCCTCACTCAATGCCCAGGCTTCCACGCCGCGCGCCCGGAGATCGCGAGCAAAACCCGCGGCGAAACCATGGAGCGTAAAGACTCGCCGGGGCTGCACCAGTTCGACGTAGCGAATTAAATCGTTGTAATCCGCGTGATCCGAAAGAGGAAATGCTGCATCGACTTGGTAGCGATAGACCGCATTTGGATCGACCGCCCAGCCACTGATCATCGCCACGCGTTTGCGCGGGATTCTTTCCAGCATCTGCGAGCGATTCGCGCTCGGCGGGCAGATCAAAACTTTTCCTGCAACATCATTCGGGTTGTACCGCGCGTATTTACAAAACGACTGGCCGAATTGCTCGTAGATCCGCGTCACCTGATAAACCGAGCCGTGCAGCATGGGCGTTAGTCCGGCTCCGTCAAGCGAGCACAGTATTTCCTGAGCTTTGCCTAACGAATAGCCCAGGAGCACCGGCACCTCGCCGGCGTCAATTGTTTCCCGGCAGAAAGTGACCATTTGGTCGATCACTTCTTCCGTTGGCGGAAACCGATAGCGTGGCAGGCCGTACGTGGTCTCCGTGATGAGTGTATCGGCCTGGCGCCACTGCGCCGGCTCGGCGGACTTTCCGGAACGCAGCTTGAAATCTCCCGTGTACAGTAGGGTCTCGTCGCCGGCAAAAAGCAAACACTGCGCCGAACCAAAGATATGGCCAGCGGGCAATAAGATCATGTCGAGACCATGCGCGGTTCGCTTTTCACCAAACGGCAGGACGTGCTCGGCGCGGACGCCTGGCAGCCGGCTTTGCATTAGGCGCGCCGTTGGCTCGGAAACAACGATCTCGTCGTGAGGCGCCATGTGGTCGCCATGCGCGTGCGAAACGAAGGCGAAGCGCTTCGCGTCCCATGGATCTAGCCACAAATCCGGTTGCGGAAGATGGACCCCGCGCTCATAACGAACTTCAATCACACGAAAGATTACCTTGGGATTTGAGCGAGTGCCATAGGACGTATGAGATCGGAGATATATCGGTTGCGCGTTGACACCTGACTGAAAGCCCGGCTTTATTACGCAGATGAGGTTTCCCGCCGTAGCATTCGGTTTGCTCCTGCTACCTCTGGTCGCTTACAGCAGAGATGGCCGGGAAGAGCCAAAGATTGTTGAAAAAATCACACCGCTTCCGGTGGCGTTAGACAAAGATTTCGGGTTTCGAAAAACGAAGCTTTTCTTTTTGAGTGAGAAAGCGCCAACGGCAGGCGAGCGCGCGCGGCAGACAACAAGCACGATTGGCGGAAAATCTGGAACTTCGCCCGGCCAGAAAACGGCGACGCTTCAGGACGCCCCGATCACCTTTGAGCGTCAATACCGGCTCTTCGGAGCGGTAACAGCGCTCGATCAACGTCAGCGCTTCGGCAATTATTTCGATTTCTTTTGGCGGGCGAAACGGCCCTCAGATGTCACGGTGCGTCTAGAGTATCGCCAGGAAAAATTACACGAACACGTCCAGGCGCAGGAGATCACATATCGAAACGTACGTGGCACTCATAAGACCGAATTCAAGGTCATTGGCGACGATTATCTCGACGATGGCCGCGTGATTGCGTGGCGGTGCCTGTTGATTGCAAACGGCCATATTGTTGCCGAAAACCGCTCCTTTATGTGGGAGTAATTTGGCGGGTGCGTGCCGATGCCCCCGCTGTTTTTTGCCAACATTCGAGCGCCGCGCGGCCGCGCTTTGCTTAATGCAGCCCTTTCCAACTTGCGCTTCGAATCAAGTTCTGAAGTCCTGCGAAGTTTGACAGCATGCCTTTTGGGCTGGTATGTTTTAAGGAGTAATTGTGGATTCATCTATTCAAGTAGGGGTGAAAGGCCCGACCGTATGGGTGAGAGTGGAGGGGAAAGGCAGTTTCCTCAATAGCGGCAGCCTGAAAGAGTTCGCGCGCGAGATGTTGGATCGCGGTTACCGCGAATTTGTGGTGGACCTGGCGGATTGCGCCATGATGGATTCCACATTCATGGGGACGATGGCCAGCGTGGCGTTGCGATTGAAGGAACTTGGTCACGGTCATCTTCACATTGTTCACTGTGGGAATCGGAGCCAGGAGCTTCTCTCTGGGCTGGGCCTCGATCAGATATTTGACATTCATGGAAACGGAGCGCGGGCACCTGAATGCGAATCGCTCGAGCGATCTGGCAAACTCCAATCGCCCGAGGTTCAAAAAAAGGCGCAGGCACAAACAATGCTGGAGGCGCATGAAGCGCTTTGTGAGGCAGCGCCGGAAAATCTGTTTCGATTCAAGGACGTTCTCGATTTCTTAAAACAAGACCTTCATCACGAGACGTCGTCGAAGTAAGCTGGCCCTGGCACGATGTGGCCGACTCTTCTCCTCGGACTGCTTGTCGCGTCTGTTGCCGGATGGATTATTACCGCCTGCCTCCAAGCATGGCGGATTCGCAAGCTGGAACGTTCTCACGAGGAGATCCAGGTCGAGGAAACGCTCGTTTTCGATTTCCTGCACGGTCTCGGCGAAGCGTTCCGGGAGACCATTCGACCGCAGGAATTGCACCGGCTCATTGTTGAGGGGGCCACGCGCATTCTGGACGCGCACGGTGGGGCGCTTTATGTGACTGACCGCACGGGTAGCAAACTCACTCCGGCTTTCATCTCCAAAAGCTGCCCGCCGCTGGTCGATGTTCCGCCGAACATCTTGCAGCAAGCGGCCGCCGCTCCTGCTGCGCTGGAGAGCTTTCTCCGGCTGCACACAGTCGGTCCCGGCGAAGGACTGATTGGGCGCGTCTGGCAAACAGGGCAATCGGTTTGCGTCAACGAGTTCTCGGAAGCGCTGGAGTTGGCGAAGTTGCGCGGTAGCGCGTTTGGCAGCACCTCGGTCATGGCTGCGGCGCTCCAGTATGGAAATCAAGATCTGGGTGTGCTGGCGCTCGCTAATGGTCCGATGGGCGCACCATTTTCGCAGGGCGATTTCGTCGTTTTTAAGTCCATCGCGGAGCAGTCGGCTTTTGCGCTCTACAACGCCATCATTTACTCCATGGCGAACGAAAAAAAACGGCTGGATCACGATCTCGAAATCGCGCGGGACATTCAGCGGATTTTGCTCCCATCAGAAGCGCCGGCGATCAACGGGTTTCAGATCAGCGGCATTAATGTGCCGGCCCGCCAGGTGAGCGGCGATTATTTCGATTACATCCACGTCGATGAAGAGCGTCTGGGCGTGGCAATCGCTGACGTTTCGGGCAAGGGCGTCCCGGCGTCCCTGATCATGGCGATTTGTCGGAGCGTGTTGCGCGCTGAAGCGGCTCGCAATCCGTCCCCGGCGGATGTCTTGCGAAAGGTGAACCGCCAGCTTTATCCCGATATCAGGGAAGACATGTTCATCAGCATGGCTTATCTGATTCTGGACCACCAACGCAACGGCGTTGTCCTTGCGCGAGCCGGACACGATGCGCCGCTCCTCTATAAGCAGCAGTCGCAAAGTGTTACGCCGGTAAAACCGCCGGGGATGGTCGTGGGAATTGACAGCGGTAACGTGTTTGATAGGCTTACCGTTGATTTCGGCGTCTTGCTCGAGCGCGATGATTGCCTCGTTCTCTACACCGACGGCGTGACGGAAACGCTGAATACCGAGGGAGACGAGTTCGGTCTCGAGCGCATGATGCAATCAGTCCGCGCCCGCGCGAACGATGGCGCCCAGGCGATTGTAAAGAAAATCATTGAGGACGTGCGCGACTTTACGGGCTCGGAGCCTCAAAACGACGACATCACCGTGATTGCCATCCGCAAAACATGAAAAAGGTTCCTGCTTCCGAACAAGAGAACAAAATGAAGCGATCGGCCTCGGCAAACCCAATGCCTTCGCCGGCAGCGCCAGCACTGGCGACTGATCTCGAGCAAGCCGAGGCGGAAGATGCCATGGCCGGCTTGCAAGCCGATCTCGATCGGTTCCGCGATCTGGCCTTGCGCAGCCAAGCTGATTTCGAGAATTATAAAAAACGCTCGGCCCGCGAAAAGGAGGAGGCGATCAAATACGCCAACAACGCGCTGCTCGAGCGGTTGGTGGGAATCATCGATAATTTCGAGCTTGGTCTCGCAGCCGCGAAAGAGCAGGGCGAACAATCTCCGATTTATTCGGGGATGATTCTTGTCCAAAAACAACTTAGCGATTTGCTGGCGGAAAATGGGCTGCAACCGATCGAGGCCGAAGGCAAAACGTTCGATGCAAACCTGCATGAAGCAATTGCGCATGAGCCGAGCGACTCTCCTGAAGGAACGGTCATTCGCCAGGCGCGGCGGGGCTATCGCTTCAAGGATCGGTTACTGCGACCTGCGCGTGTAATTGTTTCCAGCGGCCCTGCGAAGAAGTGAGCATTCTTGCTTGCTTCACGTATTAGGCTCATAAGTCACACAGGACTCATCGCTGCATGGAAACTGAGAAACGCGATTACTACGAAGTGCTGGGCGTTGGAAGAAGTGTCACCGATGAGGAGATCAAACGCGCGTATCGCAAACTCGCGGTAAAATTCCACCCAGACAAAAACCCGGACGACCCCCACGCCGAGGAAAAATTTAAAGAGCTAGGCGAAGCGTACGATGTCCTGATGGACCCGGACAAACGCGCTGCTTATGATCGATTCGGCCACGCCGCGTTCGCCCCAGGTGGCGGTTTCGGCCGCGGTGTTTTCCATGATCCGTTCGAAATTTTCCGTGAAGTGTTCGGCGGAGGCGGATTTGGCGGTGGAATTTTCGACACGTTCTTCGGCGGCGGAATGCGCAGAGAAGATCAGCGCCGCGGATCGGATCTGCGTTACGACATGGAAATCAAACTGGAAGAGGCAGCATTTGGCGCCGAGAAGCAGATCGAAATCGCGAAGCTCGAGACCTGCGATAAATGCCAGGGCAGCGGCGCTGAACCGGGTTCGCGCAGGATCAGCTGTCCAACCTGCGGCGGCCGTGGTCAGGTCGTCAGTTCGCGCGGTTTCTTCCACATTTCGCAAACGTGTCCCCGCTGCCATGGCGCCGGTGGGATTATCGAAAAACCGTGCCAGAAATGCCGCGGCGAGGGACGCATGGAGAAGTCAAGCCGGATCAAGCTCAAAATTCCGGCTGGAATCAGGGAGGGCACCCGGTTGCGCTCGCCAGGCAATGGTGAGGCAGGCATCGGGGGCGCTCCGCCAGGGGACCTTTACGTGGTCGTCCACATCAAGGAACACAAAATATTTCAGCGCGAAGGCGATGATCTGTATTGCGAGGTGCCGATCCCGTTTTCGGTTGCAGCCTTGGCCGGGGAAATCGATGTGCCGACGCTCGAAGGCAAGGCGCATCTCAAGGTACCCGCCGGCACGCAAAGCGGGCAAATGTTCAAACTGCGCGGGAAAGGTATCGTGAACGTCAGCGGCCGCGGCCACGGCGACTTGTTCGCGCGTCTTATTGTCGAGGTGCCATCCCGCTTGAATACAGAGCAACGCCGCAAGCTGGAGGAATTCGCAGCGCTTTGCGGAGACGAAAACACACCGATGCGCAAAAGCTTCTTCGAGCGCGCGAAGGAATTCTTCAAGTAGGCGCCGCAATTTCTGTGGTCCACACTGCTGTCAAACTAATTGAATGCCCGCGCGACGCCTGGCAGGGGCTGAAACGGCAAATCCCCACCGAACTGAAGGCGCGTTACCTGCGCGCTCTGATCGCGGCCGGGTTCAAACACATCGATGCGGTAAGTTTTGTTTCTCCGAAGGCCGTTCCACAAATGGCCGACAGCGAGAAAGTGCTGGAGCAAATCGATCTGCCGAACGATGTCGAAATCATCGGCATCGTAGTGAATGAGAGGGGTGCCGAGCGCGCCATCGCCACGAAAACAGTTTCCACCTTGGGCTTCCCTTGCTCCGTCTCAGAGACGTTTCTGCGGAAAAACCAAAACCAGACACTCGAAGAGTGCTACCAAGTGTTGCAATCGGTTAAGACAAAAGCGGACAACGCCGGACTCGGGATGGTCGCTTACATTTCGATGGCATTCGGAAATTTGTATGATGATCCTTGGGACGAAAATGAAGTTCAGCAGACGATAGGGAAATTGACCGGCATCGGTGTGCGATCAATTTCACTCGCTGACACCGTCGGACTAGCTGGCCCCGATTTGATTCGTCGCGTGGTTGAATCAGTTGCGACTCAATATGCCGATTACGACATCGGCGTGCATCTTCACAGCGCGCCTGGGGGAGCCGCAGTAAAAGTGCTCGCCGCGTACGACGGAGGTTGCCGTCGCTTTGATTCTGCCATCGGCGGCCTTGGCGGCTGCCCATTCGCGCAGGACACGCTGGTAGGAAACATTCCTACCGAGAGCGTGATCGCGGCTCTTCAACAGCGCGGCGTAAAGCTGCCGGTCAGCAAATCGCTGACAGATGTGTTGGCGTTGAACTCGCTGATCGCGTCCAGATACTGACGGCTGCCACAGTTCCACTAGTTCCATAAGTCTAATGCACCGTTTCTACATCTCGCCGGAAAACTGGGACCCTCGCGTGTTGGCGTTGCGCGGCTCGGAGGCGCATCACGCGCGCGACGTCCTGCGCATGAAGGCAGGGGAGAAGCTAGTTCTCTTCAATGGGTGCGGCCGCGAAATTACTGCGGAAATTGTCGATCCTGGCGACGATGAAATTGTCTTGCGAAAGTTGCATGAAGCGGAAACGCCGCCGCTGCGCTGCCGGATTGTTCTGGGACAGGCGATTCCAAAAGGCAAAAACATCGAGTTGATCGTGCAGAAGGCGGTCGAGATCGGTGCAGCCGAAATTGCGCCGATCATTTCCGATCGTACGATTGTGCAGGTCGATTCCGAAACCGCTGCGCAAAAACAGTCCAAATGGCAGCAAATCGCGATTGAAGCGGCAAAACAATGCGGCCAGAACTGGCTCCCCCGCGTGCACATGCCAAGAAAACTTGGCGAGTTTTTTTCTGTTGCAGAGGGATCATTCGATCTCCGGCTCATTGGCTCGCTTCAGCCCGATGCGCAGCACTTGAAGAAAATTCTGGGACCTTATTCGCGTGAACACGGGAACCGTCCTCGCAGCGTATTGATGCTGGTTGGCCCGGAAGGCGATTTCACGCCCGCGGAGCTCGCGCTCGCGCGCCGACACGGTTGCCTGCCAATTACCCTCGGCCCGATCATCCTGCGAGTGGAAACCGCGGCAATCTACTGCCTGAGTATTCTGTCCTACGAATTGCTCATTTAAGCATTCCGCAGCCTAGTCAGCTACCGCTGCTTCAACGGCAGACTCATGCGGAAGCGCGGTTCGGTCCGGTGACGCAGGCTTGATTGATACGATGGTAAATTGAGATGACCCGTGCTCGGTGTTCATCGAGACAGTATCACCAACTTCATGGCTAAGCAGCGCCTGGCCGATGGCGGTCTGATACGAAATGATGTGACGCTCGGGATTGCCATCCCATGCCCCCAGGATGGTATATGTTTCTTCTTCATTCGTCTCCATGTTGCGCAGCGTGACTATTGTGCCGATGGAGACACGCGACGCGTCGGGATTTTCGAAAGAAGTCCCGCGCGCGTTGTGCAGCATTTGTTCCAGCTCGGCTTTGCGTCGCATCAGGACGCTCTGCATCTGCTTGGCGGCTTTGAATTCAAAATTCTCGCTCAAATCGCCGTACGACCTGGCAAGCGCGATTTCTTTGCTGTTCTCGGGAATTTTGACTTTCACCAGCTCTTCGTATTCGGCTTTGCGCTTTTCCAGGCTGCTCCAGGAAACAATCAGTGGCGCCGTTTTCTCCTCAGGCACCGCGTCTGTGATCATGCTTTCCAGTTCTGGATAAACTTTGACGATCCGCGCCAGGAGAGAGCGTTTCGTCAGCTCATCGAACAAGGGGCTTAACTGCAGGCGGCGCATCGCGTCGCGCGCGAGAGCGACATCGGCATTTTTAAAAATGTCTCCAATCAATTGCCGGTCTTCCACCAAAAGGCGGTGCAACTTGCTGGCACGACCCGGAGCGTGGTGCTGCTCTCGCTCCAGCACTGACAGAATCGCGCCGAGCAATTCCGGCGTAACGAGCTCGCTCCAGATTTCCCGTTCGCCGCACAGCCAGGCAAGCATCTCACTGGTGGCTGAGTGTTCGCGGATGCTCCGCTCCAGCGTCGCCCGAAGCTCGGCGTGTTGTCCGCCTTCGCTTAGGATACGCGGAATTTGCGCGACCATGCGGCCGTGGCTCGCTTGCATCAACCGCAAGGCGCGTTCCGTCCAGCGCGGACCGAGCGCCGATGGGAGCGCTTGCAAGATACGCTTCTCTTTCGCCGCCGCCAACTTCGGCAGGATCGTCTCCAACCGTTTTTCCTCCTCAAGAATAAGTTTCAAAAGGGTCAGACCAAGGTGGGTCGTGTGCAGGGATGGGATGCGCGCGAGCAAATCGTCTCGCGCCATGATCATCTCGAACGCGAGCTCCGGATGCATTTTCTGGTTCCGCGCGGCCATGTTCTCAATCGTTGCGATGACCGGCTGAAGCTGTTTTTCAGGTTCCTTGAATTGCTGGTGAGATCGTATGATCTGCTCGAGCGCCGCGATTTGCTGTTTCGGCTGTCGCGCATGGTTGAAAGCGGCAAGTAGCTCGTCAGCGTGCGATATGCCTTCACCTCGGATTTGGATTGGATCGCTTTTCTTCGGGGGGACGGAAAAAGCGCCGCTCGCCTTAAGTGCTTTCCTGGTGGATTCCCACCAGCGTTTCCACTCCGCTTCAGTGAACACGTCACCGATCAGCCATTCAGCGATCTGCTCCGCGCTGGCTTTGCCGTCCAAACTTTTCAGAATATTTCGGACGAGCGCGACCGGATTTTCCCGGGCCAGATTTTTGATCGACGCCAGGTCGGTCGCCTTGCGTGCAAGAAAATGCTCCGGCGCGAGCGGCGCGAGATTCTCCGCCGCGTACCCGACTTGCATGGGATGACACTTCTTGCTGGCAAAATCGATCACGATCTGATTGAGTAGTAGGTTCCATTCGCGCACCCGACCGAATCCCCAGCTCTTGTGCAAACAAAACGCGCCCGGCTTAAGTTTTTCTAGTTGCCCGGCGGCCTGAGAAGTCAGTTTTCCGGCTTCGACAAGTTTTTCCAGTTCAGGATCCATTTATGAGGTGCATGTGACGTATAGGTCGTATATGCGCTCGTTGCAATTTGCGATTGCCGCGCGCCTCATGGCATGAAAATCTGCCCGCCGTGAGCACGAGCATCTGGTTTTGGATTGCGTTTCACATCGGCATCTTTGTGGCAATTGCTGTCGATCTTGCCCAATTCAAATACCGCGGACGCGAACTGAGCATGCGCGCGGCCGCCCAACGCACTGCCATCTGGATCGTGCTCTCGCTTCTTTTCAATTTGCTAGTGTGGAAACTGCGCGGGCCGGACAAAGCTCTCGAATTTCTCACGGGCTACGTAATCGAATACTCGTTGAGCGTCGATAACATCTTCGTCTTCGTCATCATCTTCGCTTATTTCAAGGTGCCCCCAATGGCGCAGCATCGCGCCCTGGTGTGGGGAATCCTTGGTGCGCTTATCATGCGCGGCATCATGATCTTGGTCGGCGTGACTTTGGTGTCGCGGTTTCATTTCATTCTTTACATCTTTGGAATCTTCCTAGTGATGACCGCTATTCGAATGCTTTTTGGAAAGGCCGGCGAACCAGATTTCAGGAACAGCTTGGTGATGCGATTTTGCAGGAATTGGATTCCCATCACTGCAGAATTTTACGGCGAGGATTTCAAAGCGCGGGTGGGCAATCGCTGGATGCTCACACCACTCGGTGTGGCGTTGATCGTTATCGATGTGATGGACCTAGTTTTCGCGGTCGATTCCATCCCGGCAGTCTTTGCCATCACCCAGGACCCCTTCATCGTTTATACTTCAAACATCTGCGCTATCGTGGGCTTGCGGTCGCTCTATTTCCTAGTGGCGCGCATGATGGATCGCTTTATTTACCTGAGAACCGGTCTCGCCTTCGTGCTCGGTTTCGTCGGGCTCAAAATGATTGTGGCCAAATATTTTCCCGTGCCGACTCCGATCTCCCTCGGCGTAGTCGTGCTCATTCTCGCAATTACGGTCGTGATTTCGCTGATGGCGACGCAGAAGCGCGCCGCAGCCGAAGACCCAAAATAAAAATGTTGCTTTCGCTGTTCGGAATCATTTAACTGGTTGGGAGCGCCTATGAAAATCATCCTTTCCCTCGCAGCAGTCGCTGGTCTTGCCAGCGGAGCCTTTGCCGACATTCAAGACCCGCCTTCGAACGATTACGGCCCAACGCGCAAGCTTGGTCGCGGACTTTCGAATTTTTTCATCGCCCCGACCGAGTTTTTTGTGACGGTTAACCAAGTCAATCAGACCGAAGGTAATTCGGCCGGTGCGGGCTATGGGGTTTGGCGCGGACTAGGACGTGCCGGAGCACGACACGTCGCTGGTCTTATAGAGATTTTGACGTTTCCATTTCCAATATGGCGGGACAGCTATTACCCCATTCTGCCGCCGGACATTCCTTATATTCATGCCGGTTATCCGGAATTTCCGCCTGAGGTCGGTAACGAATCGAAATATCCCTACGTACGCGATACGCACCAGGATTTCAACTAGCGTGCGCTCCTATTCTTACTTCTGCTCGTGCTCTTGCTCCACACCAGGAACATAAGCAACGTGAGCAATCCCCCAGTCACTGCGCTCGCAACTGCGTGATCAATTCCAAAATCCTTTCGCGGATCACAAAAAGCTCGCCGCGATAGTACGCAAACCGCTCCTCTGGGAGGAATCGCTTTTCCCTAACGGTGTCGGCGGCTGCGATGGTCTTGTTTAGAATTTCCAGCACGCGTTTGAGCCATGCGATCACCAGCCCGGGCTCCAGAAAATCGTCTCCGCGCGCCAGCCCGCCGAGAGCGCCAGCGAGTTTGGCGTTGAGAATCATAAACCCGCTCACGAACTCGGCGAGCTGTTCGTCTTTTTCCTCCGGGAAATGGCCCGCCGCCTTTAGCTCGTCGAGCAACAGATGCAGCGCGTCGCCTGCGCGCTTTTTAACGGGATGCGAGATGCGGCCGCGCTCGTCGCGCACCCAATCGATTCCTTCGCGCATCGGATCGGGCGGCGGCAATTCATTGTCCTCCTCAAACTCATCCTCATCAACCGTGTCGAACTCAGCTTCCGGAGTCTGCGGCTCTTTCTCTTGCTCTTGATCTTTTTGATCCAGCGCTTCCTCGAGCCATGTCCATCCCATCTCGCGGGCGATGATGCGTTCACTGTCGGGATGGTCTTTATATTTTTCCAGCAAGCGCCCGTATCGTTCCGTTCGCGCATCGCTTTCGCGGAGGAATTGCTCATAGCGAATTTCGTCCCACTGCTGCGTCTCGCCTTCCTGGGTAATGGCGATGGCAAACGGGGTTTCCTCGTCCTCGATGCGGCGCTGGCGCTCGGCAATTTCCTCCGGCGCATAACGCCACGCTGGCTCGGAGATTTGCAGCCGATAATCCGCGTTTTCAATCACCACGCGGCCGCTCAGTTCGCTGAACCATTCCAGATAAACACTGTTGGCGATGTGTTCGGGCGGAGTCTCGCCGCGTTTGCACATCGCCAATGCCTCTTCACTTGGCACATCAAACACGCGCACCTTGCGCGCCGCGGTGATATCGCCAGCGGGGCCGCGTTGCTGAGCAGCGGGCGGTCTCGTGGTCATGGGTATCGGGTTGGGATTTTCAAAGCTCAACTCGCAGCCGGCCAGGTCCGGCGCGCAATCGCCTGTTAATTGCAGCGCCATCGGCTGGTCGATGCCCGCCAGCCAGATCTCACCCGTCACGCGACCACGAGTACGGTTATCGATCTTGCCGCGCAAAACGTGCTCGTGAAGTCGCCAGGCCATAAGTTCAATCAAATCCGAACAGCGAATTTGGAAATTCGAAACAACAATGCTCAAAAACCAAATCTATCAAATGACGAATTAGCCCTAACGCGTGATTATTTGATTTCAAACATTCGAATTTGTTTCGAATTTCGGATTTCGAATTTTGAGATGATATGCGCGTTATCGATCTGACGATCCAGGATATTGCTTTCGGCGGCAAAGGCGTCGGGCGTGAACAAGGCAAAGCCGTCTTTGTTTCTTACACGATTGAGGGCGAGCTCGTTTCGGTGGAAATCGTGCGCGAGAAAAAACAATTCGCCGAAGCGGAACTTGTCGAGGTGAAGCAAAGCTCGCCGCATCGGGTGCACCCGCAGTGTCCGTATTTCGGCCGGTGCGGTGGTTGCGCGTATCAGCACATCAGTTACGAGCACCAGCTCGCCATTAAATGGCAACAGGTGCGCGACGCGCTCCAGCGGATTGGCAAACTCAAGGATGTTCCGATGCGGCCAATCATTCCGTCGCCCAGGCAGTACGCCTATCGCAATCGCATCACCGTGCACGCGCAGGATGGCGTGATCGGTTTCTTCCGGCGCGACTCGCATCGTCTGATTGATGTCGAGCGTTGCCCGATTTCACGCGATGAAGTCAATCACGCGCTGGCGGAGTTGCGCGAGCAATCACGCGTGCGCGATGGACATTATACGCTCCGCGCCGCATCTGAGCGGCGAGTGTTTTCTCAAACTAACGATGCGGTCGCAGATGCGCTGCGCGATTTAATTGCTGATCTTGTCCCGCCAAATCAAGAGCTGTTAATCGACGCTTATTGTGGCGCCGGATTTTTTGCAAAAGCGCTGCTCGACAAATTCGAGCGCGTAATCGGGATTGATTGGGACCGTTTTGCAATTGCGGCTGCGAAAGAGAGTGCGACTGCGAAAGAGACATACATTGCCGGTGACGTGGAAGCCGAACTTACAGGGAACGACGGCTTCCCAGC
>Ga0209056_10001633_pt1 | contig 24689 bp, 19 predicted proteins | sample GraSoiAngelo_114_FD_185876 | JGI IMG/M metagenome (GOLD analysis project Ga0209056, IMG submission 185876) | Grasslands soil microbial communities from the Angelo Coastal Reserve, California, USA - 14_0903_13_40cm (SPAdes) (version 2) | ecosystem: Environmental > Terrestrial > Soil > Grasslands... | reverse complement strand
GATTCACGTGGTCCGCGACATCACCGAACGTCGTGCGGCGGAGCAGAAGTATCGCTCGTTGTTTGAGCAGGTGCAGGAAGGCGTTTTCGTTGCCACCCCCGACGGCAAGCTGCTCGACTGCAACGATGCCTTCGTTCGCATACTGGGTCACTCCAGCCGGGAAGAGCTGCTGGGCAAAAACGTGGACACCGAGTTCTATGCGTCACCTGAGCAGCGTGCCACCTTCCGGCAGGAGGTGGAGGCGCACAATTTCGTACGCAATTTCGAGGTCAACTTGCGCCGCAAGGATGGCTCTCAACTTATTGCACTAGAAAGTAGTTTCGCCACGCGCGATGCTGCCGGCCACATCGACTGCTATCAGGGCTTCCTCCTCGACATCACCGAGAAAAAGAAGGCGGAAGATGAGATTCATCGTCGCAATCGCGAGCTGAACGCGCTCAACGCAATGGCGGTGATCGCGACGCAGAGTTTTGACCCTGACGAGATCCTTAATCTCACCTTACGGCAGGTGATTTCTCTTTTCGACGCCGAATCAGGCTCTGTTTACTTGGCGGAATCGGAAACGCAATTCCGTCGTCGCGCCAGTTGGGGGCAGCGCCTGACGGACCGCAAGCGATTGGCCGAAGTTAGCTTGCCTCAAGGTTTGGGCGAGCTCGTGATGGGTGCGCGCGGCGAGGTCCTCACAACGGAATATCTGCTCCACGTTCCAGAGGCGGTCACCGAATTCGTTCGCGCCGCTGACATGGGTTCGTCGATCTGGGTGGTCCTCTGGGGAAAGGATGCGCCCATCGGCCTGATGGGAATCAGCCGTCCCCCGAACGCCGGTTACAGCAGCAACGACGAGAACCTGCTGGTGGCGATTGGCCGCCAACTCTCGACCACCGTCGAAAAAGTTCGGCTCTACGAGGAAAGCTGCAAGGCTTACGATGATCTCCGGCGCGCCCAAGAACAGCTGCTGCAGAGCGAAAAAATGTCAGCTGTCGGTCAATTGATTGCCGGCGTGGCCCACGAGCTAAATAATCCGCTGACTGCAATCCTTGGCTATGCGCAATTACTCGAATCTGAAAAACTCGAATCGCGGGCCATGGATTACGCCAACAAAGTTTTCAAACAGGCGCAGCGCACGCATCGCGTGGTGCAGAACCTATTGTCCTTTGCCCGCCAGCGGAAGCCCGAGAAGCACGAATTCGATGTCGTGAAAGTGCTCGAAGAAGCTCTGCTGCTGCGTGACTACGACATGAAAGTAAGCAGCATCAACCTGGAGCGCGAAATTCAATCTGGTGTGCCGGCGGTTTCTGGCGACCCTCATCAGGTCGAACAGGTTTTCCTTAACATCATCAACAATGCGCTGGATGCCATGATGGACGACGGGGCACCTGAAGATGCGGAGCGTAAGTTGCTGGTTCGAGTACGTGCCGATGTAAATCTTGTCACTATCGAGTTCCAGGATTCCGGGCCTGGTCTTAAAGAACCGCATCGCATCTTCGAGCCGTTTTACACCACGAAGAGCATTGGTAAGGGTACTGGACTAGGGCTGAGCATCTGCTACGGAATCGTGAAGGAGCACGGTGGCGAAATCGCTGCTAGAAATGCCGAGGGTGGCGGCGCCGTAATCGAGGTCAGGTTGCCTTCCGCGGGGCACGCTGTGACTCCCGAAGAGATAACAACCTCCGTCCAAAAACGCGAGAGCGCGCTGCACGGCACGATCTTGCTTGTCGAAGATGAAGAGGCCGTCCTTGAATTCGAGCGTGATGTTTTGGCTGGCGCTGGCGCGGAAGTGAACACACTCACCAGCTTCGACGAAGCAAAGTCTGCATTTGAGCACAGATCATTCGACGCGGTCATCATTAATGGCAAAATGCCGGGAGCCGGGAGTGTGCAGCAATCCCATGCCTGGTTTGCGGAACACTCGCCAGCGTTGGCGCGACACTTGCTGTTCACCTTTTCCAGCCTGGCGGAACCCGAAGTCCGCAGCTTCCTCGAGCAGAACCATGTTCCATTTCTGGTAAAGCCATTTGAGGTCGGAGATCTCATTGCCAACGCTCGGCGCCTGCTGGTGAAGACGCAGGCTGCCGGCGCGGGCTCGTAACGCTTAAAGTGACTTCAAGTACTCAATCAAATCATGCTTTTCCTGATCGCTCAAGCCTAGATTGAATCTGGCATCGTAGCGATTGACCACATCGAGCAGCGTCTTAAACCGGCCATCGTGATAGAACTGCCCTTTGTTCGCAGGTGACATAAAAAGCCCACGCTCTCGCACAAAGATTCCCGCGAGGTTCATTGTGCGGTAGCCGTGCACCGCTTTGCCTTGTGCGTCAATGCTGGCAGGAGCACGCTTTGCCTCGAAGGCATCAATCTTCATCTCTGCGGCGCTATGCTGGTTCCATCCCGGCTCAGTCCATAGCGCCTCACGATGACAACGATTGCAATTCGCTTTGCCGCTGAATAACGCATCGCCGCGTTCAGCAGCATCGGGATCGAAATCAATCCCCGGGCGGGGTTTCACAGCAGGCAAGGCCAACTGGTAGAAATGCAACGCGGCCAGGTTGCCGGTTACCCGGTCACTGTCCGGATCTGTTTGAAACATGACAAAGTTTTGCTTTGGCCGCAATCGGGAACTCGCTGGATTATCGAACCGCTCATCGAAGAACGTGCCCTTGCCATGCAATTCATTCACTGCCACAAACGCGTTCCAATACGTGACCGTGCCCCAGTCGCCAGTCCATGTATGCAGATTGTGACCGGATAAGCCGCGCGCATTAGGCAGTAGAGTTGCACCCGGCACATTCGTTCCGGTTACAATTCCGTTCGTGACCTGCTGCGGGTTGAAGGCCTTGCCATCGAGGAACAGCTCAGCATCAAATTTTCCAGGCCCCCAACTGTTTAGAACTGCTCGAACCTGGTTCGCAGTGATTGCAGGATTTGCGAGCCGCAATAAGTCCACAACCGGTTGCAGGTTCGGTGCACTGGCGGCGATAGCTCCCACATTTAGATCGCGGTTGGCTACTCCGTCAATTCTGCGCCCGATACTCGAAGCAACTGAGTTGTCCATTGTCGAGTGACAAACCGCGCAAGCCAGTCCAACCGAGCGCAACGTGCCATCTGTATTGAAGAATCCTACGACTCCCAGAACGGCCTTGAGCTTGAGCAATAGCCGCGTAACTGTGGGATCATCGAGATTCACTGTGCCATTCTGAACGGCCTGAATGACCGCTGGCGGAAGAGCCTCTGAGTCAACCTTTAACCCCAAAGCCAGCGCCTGGCGAGGTGTCAGGGTGTTGATCGTTTGGTGAAGCTTGAGCTTGCCTCCCCAAAATGCCTCGTCCCCGAAGGTGTCGAAGCGGAAAGTCTGTCATCCTTGTTGAATCATCTCCTGGGAATTGGTTTCTGCGTTTCCAAGAAAACTAGAGCTGGCTGTTTGTGTTGTCTGTGTGTCGGCTGCAATCAGAATTATCGGCGGAAGCAAGGCGAGCAATACCTACGGTCTTTTCATCGCAATGTCCTTACATTTCTTTCCGGCGAGCTCGTGTGCACTCCCGCGCTGAGTGCGGTCTCTGCAATTGGGAAGCGCTTTGTTCTCACCGGCGTGTTCGAGTAAGTGTTTCGCATCGCAGTTGGCCGCGAGTCGCAAAAAGAATGTCAAAACCGAAACCGGCATGCCTGGCTGGTGCCCATGTCGCGCGATCGTTGGGCCTCTTCGTTTCCAAACTCTGCGTTACACGAGCACGGCTTGCGGCCCTCCTACGCGCCGGATATGCTTCTCGCTTATGCAAACTCTGGTGGAGTGTGTCCCTAATTTTTCCGAAGGACGGGACAAATCAAAAGTTGACGCCATTGTTGAGGCCATGAAGCTCGCTGGCGTGTATCTTCTCGACCGCGAGATGGACTCAGACCACAACCGCTGCGTTATCACGCTAGTCGGCGAACGCGAGGCGATTCAGGAAGCGGCCATTCGCGGCGTGGGCAAAGCTGCCGAGCTGATTGATCTGAATCAGCACCAAGGCGCGCATCCGCGGCTGGGCGCCGCTGATGTCATACCCTTTATCCCAATCGAGGGCGTAACTATCGAAGATTGTGTTGCCATGGCACGGCATGTCGGCGAACAGATATGGCAGCGCCACAAAATTCCGGTCTATCTGTACGAAGCCGCAGCTGCTTCGCCTGAGCGCCAAAATCTGGAGAATATCCGGCGCGGACAATTCGAGGGCATCCGTACTGAAATCGTAACCAACCCGGCGCGGAAACCTGACTTTGGCGAAGCCAGGCTTCATCCCACTGCGGGAGCATGCGTTGTGGGAGCGCGCAAGTTCCTGATTGCCTACAACATTTTTCTGAACACTACCGATGTCGAAATCGCGAAGAAGATCGCCAAGTCCGTCCGGTTTTCGACCGGTGGCCTTCGATATGTGAAAGCTGCGGGATTTCTGGTGCGCGGTCAGGCGCAGGTCTCCACGAACCTGACCGACTTTGAGCAGACGCCCATCCATCGCGTCTTCGAAATGGTGTGCGCAGAGGCTGCCCGCTACGGCGCAGTGCCGACAAGCAGTGAGATCGTTGGACTGGTTCCCAAGAAAGCGTTGGAGCAGGCAGCCGAATGGTTTCTGCAAATCGAGCATTTCGATTCTTCGCTGATCCTGGAAAACCGTCTAGTGGCAGTTATGGGTGGAAAGATGGCCGTCGGCGGAATACGGGCAGGGGTTGAGCCGTTCATCGAACAGTTGGCGGCCCCAACTGCCACTCCCGGCGGCGGCAGTGCAGCCGCGGCAAGTGGCGCTATGGCGGCAGGGCTGGCCGCAATGGTTGCGTCCATGTCGCGCGGCAAGAAGGCGTATGTTCAATTCGAACGCGAGTTGACTGAGGCGATTTCCCGTCTTTCGCTGCTTCGCGAAGAACTCAAGGCTTCGATTGATGCCGACGCCGAGTCGTACAACTCCGTGATGGCAGCCTACAAAAAGTCTCGCGAGTCAGCGTCCGCAGATGGCTTGATTGATTCCGCGCTGAAGCAGGCGACCAGCGTCCCACTAGGAGTCGCGGAGCGGGCGAGGGAAGTGCTGACTATTTCCGCAAGCCTTGGCCCGATCACAAATCCCAACATGAAGTCGGACTTGACCACCGCGTCAGCCCTTGCGCGCGCAGCAATCGAGGGGGGACTCGCCAATGTGGACATCAACATGGAATCGCTGAAGGATGCGGAATTTGTCGCGAAGGTACGTCGCCGTGCGGGAGCCTTGAAATGATGAGTGACCTAGATCCCGGCCGGTCGCAGACCGCCGTCAGGAGCGCATTGCGCGTCTTGCGCCTAATTGCGCTTCCGCTCCTGTTGATCCTCGTTCTGCCGCTTATGCGGTTCCACACGCACAACTTTCATCTTAGAACCTGCTTGCAGAAAGCAGATGGTCTGAGAAAAGGCGCGCCGGTGCGTATTTCCGGAGTTGAACTGGGCATTGTACGCGACGTTCGGGTTAGACCGGAGGACCATGCCTGTCCGGTGATGATCGCAATGGAATTGCAAACCGATTACGAACTGAAGATCCCTCGCGATAGCTGGGCGTATTCAAGTACTGAAGGACTCTTGGGCCCGGCCTACGTCGGAATCGATAGCTCGAATGCCTCTGGCAGGCCTGTTGAGAACTGGGGAACATTGCCGGGCAAGCTCGTTCCCGAGTTCACGAGCGAAGAGTTCTTGAATCACCTGGAACGCCTCTTGCAACAATCACGGCCAAACAAGCTCTCTCAGTCGGCGCCAGCAGACTCGAAATAGGGCAGTTTCTTCGTTCTCACTCGTGCGCCCCAGCTCTCGCCGCCTTTGCGTGACTTGGGAGTGCGCATCCGAAAGTTCATCTCCGCCTGTGCCGCCTGCCTTAATTGACGACTTCATTCGACTCCCATTACTCTGGAGTGGGGGCGCGTAGAATGGCAGTGAAATCCATCCAATTGGGCCAAGTTTGGCGCAAGGACGAAGGTGGCCAGGACTATCTGGTCACGAAACTCTACAACGAGGTGTTTACGCAATATGCGGTGCTACGTCCGGCTGAGGTAACGGCGCCCGACGCGCCCACGACCCGCGTCAAAGTTGTCAAGAACGAGAGTGGTGTAGCCCTGCCCGGATTTACCTTTACGCAAGAAGGGTCATTCTAAGGCAGTAAATCATGTCTCCCACCGAAATCCAGCAGCTGTACGACTACAACGCCTGGGCAAACCGGCGTTCGCTCGCCGCGGCGGAAAAGCTTAAGCCGGAAGATTTCACCAGGCCGCTGGGTTCGAGTTTCAGTTCTATCCACGACACATTGGCGCATATCTATGGTGCAGAGTGGATTTGGCTCGAACGTTTTCAAGGACGCTCACCCGCCGCGCTGCCCGATGTAACGGAATTTCAAGACCTCGCGAGCTTGCGTGAGCGCTGGTTTGAACAGGAGCACCGCCTTCTTGCGTTCGTGGGTGGACTCACGCAATCAGACCTCGACCGCGTAATGGAATATAAGACGCTGAAGTTTGGTGTCTATCGCAATCCTCTGTGGCAATCTATGCAGCACGTCGTAAACCACGGAACCTATCATCGCGGACAGGTCACAACCATGCTGCGGCAACTCGGCGCCGAACCGATATTGACCGACCTGATGCACTTCTATCGTGAACGTGCCGTGGCGATGGGCGCCACGTAATTCGCGTTATCCTTGCTCAGCACTGCCGCCAGGTGCACAAATAGGTTCGCTAAGAGCTTGTTTTTCATGACTGAAAAAATACTTGCCGCTGTTTTCATATTCATCAAGTCCCTGATCGGCTTTGCCGGGTATGGCGGCATCGTCATCCTGATGGGCATAGAGTCGGCGTGCATTCCGTTGCCATCGGAGCTGATTATGCCGTTTGCCGGCTATCTCGTTTACCAGGGAGCAATGAAGCTCGTTCTGGTCGCAACAGCGGGCGCTATTGGCTGCAATCTGGGGTCTCTGGTCGCCTACGAAATCGGATGTTACGGCGGCCGTCCCTTGGTTGAGCGCTATGGCCGCTGGATCCTGATGGGCCGGCGCGAACTTGATTGGGCAGACCGTTTCTTCACCCGTTGGGGATATCTCGCGGTGTTCATCGCGCGGCTGCTCCCAGTAATTCGGACCTTTATCGCGCTGCCCGCCGGTATCGCCCGCATGCCGCGCGTTCGTTTCCACGTGTACACATTTCTTGGATCATGGCCGTGGTGCTTTGGATTGGCTTGGCTGGGAATGAAGCTTGGTGAAAATTGGCGTGGGATCGGAAAATATCTTCACAAGTTTGACGCGGTAATTTTGGTGGTTCTGGCTGCAGGCATCGTATGGTTCGTGTGGTCCCACTGGCAGAATAGGCTGAGGACTGCGTAGGATTGAATCATTGAATCATCGGGGGATTGAATCATTGCTGAGCAAAAGCTGTGAGCGATGAGCTTTGAGCTGCGAGCAACCGCGAATGTGGTGATCCTTCCGGAAGATTGTCGTTGACGGCTCGTCGCTTATGGCTCACCGCATGCTTTTCAATGACTCAATCCCCGATGATTCAATGATTCAATTCAGTCACTCGACCGGTCCAGTTCTCCGATTCCCTGCAAAACACTCGTGCACAAATGGTTTGGTGAATCGTTGCAAGACGTCTGCCGGAATGCTGTCTTCCTTCAGTTCCTCGAATTTGAATTTGATCGTTCCCGGCGGCTCACCTTCCGGATTCACCGTGGCCATCATGTATCCGTAAACGTTAGTCTTGGCGGCCTTAGCGTCTCCTGCAGCGGGAGGCAGCGGATACCGTTCTGCGCCAGCCGTTCCCACAATCCATCCCGGAATTTCTCCACCATTTGCCTTCCAGTAGGGAGTGTTGAAGATTCCCTCCATGAAGAAATGCGAATGGCTGGCGAGCACGTAGACGACCTTGTGTGATTCGTTCTGGATCTTCAGCAGCATTTGATAGACGCGTCTGCCAGTTTCAATTCCACTCGGATATTCATTCATGCTGTGGTTCGCGGAAATACTTTCGGGCAGCGCCTCGTGCATTCCAACGACAATCGTATGAATGGATGCGTCTTTGCCATCGCGATTGAGCACGCCTTCAATCCACTTCATTTGCTCGGGGCCTAACTGGTCTTTCGTGGCGTTATCGAGATAAATGAAATCAATTCTGTCGCGTATCCAATGAAAGTAGGTTCTCGGCTGAATCTCGGCAGAATTGTCTTTGAGGCGTTGTTCTTTCAATTCAGGCCGATCAAGGTATTTTCGAAATTGTTCGACAAACTGGGCCCGCGTCTTCGGGGCTGTAGTCTCGTGGTTTCCGATTCCCAAGAAAAACGGAGTATTTCCCCAGGGTTTGATCTGGTTTGCGACGAAGTCGTCCCACGCATGCTTTTCGTAATCTGCAAGATCGGTGGCTTTGCCCTGCTGGGTACGCTCTTCAATAAAATCCTGGTCGGGACCGGAGATCTTGCGCAGGTCTCCCAGATGCCAGTAGAACGCTACATTGTGCTTGATCGCATCAGCAGCAATTGCCGGCATAATTACGTCGCCACAGTTGCGCGAGTCGCCAGAAACGGCGAAGGACCACGTCTGGGCAGAATTACTAGTATCGGCGCTCTGGGTCCACGCCGAGAGCGCGAGGACTAAGCCTGCGACGAGTTTCGTTTTATGCATGTTTCCCCCCAAATATTGCTCGACAACGGACGATCAGCTGGGTTAGAAAAACTAAGAGCTAATAGCTGAAAACTGCTTTAGTGTAACTTTTTCTGTTCCCGCGAATCGGTGAATGTGATGTTAAAACCTCATTCTGCTCTGCACGCCCTGATTGTCGCCGCCCTCGCAATCTTGCCCTTCTACAAAGCCGTCGCTCAATCTCCAACTCCGGTCCTCGTGGAGCTCTTTACCTCGGAAGGCTGCTCAAGCTGTCCGCCCGCCGATGAATTCCTGCGAACACTAGACGCAACTCAACCTGTGGCCGGAGCCCAACTCATTGTATTGGGTGAACACGTTGACTACTGGGACGACCAGGGCTGGAGAGATATCTATTCAGATCATGACTACACCGTCCGTCAACAGAACTATGCCGACCGGATGCACCTCAAAGGTCCATACACTCCAGAAATGGTTGTTGACGGGGCCGTTGAATTCGTTGGAAATGATCCCAAGCGCGCGGACCAGGCCTTTGAAAAAGCCCGCTCCAATCCGAAAGTGAATGTGCAGATTTCTTCGCTTACGCTAGAAAATGGAGTTCTGCGCGCGCATATTGAGTCGGGAGCCATGCCAGCTAACGCGGAAGTTTTTGTGGCGCTGGCACTCGACCATGCGAAGTCGCAGGTATTACGCGGAGAGAATGGGGGCCATCACTTGCAACACGTCGCGGTCGTCCGAAATCTGACGAACGCTGGAAAGGTTGCGAAGGGCGCTGCTTTCGCCAAAGACGTACACATCAAGGCGAAACCATCAGACGCAGGATACCGGCTGATTGCGTTTGTCCAGGAATCACACCAGGGCCCAATCCTGGGCGCAGTTGTGCAAAAAGTCCCATAGTCGAAGATCGGCGCTCCCGGCCAGAATGGGTGATCTTTCCGGTTTACAGGCTATTTTTTTGAGAAGACCGGGCGATCAAATCTATTACGCATCGGAGCCGCTGAGAAGTATCGCAGAGGACCACTATCTGTGTGCTCCGAAACGTTCTCACAGGGGCAGAGACGGAGTGACAGTCTCTGAATTGCCGCGGACAGTGAAATTGTAGTTTGGCGCGATGAATTACCGTGGGTAGTAGAAATGAGTTTCCTAAAGAGCTTTACGGCCTGGATAGCATTCACGTGTGTGCCCCCGTTAGTTTTATATCTATCTCATGACCCGCTATTCAGAAAGAGCGATCTTCTCTTTTTACTTCCGTTCTTCCTAATACCTACTGTTGGTTGCATTGCCCTTTGGCTGCCGATCTTTGGGGAGAGCACTACAAGAAAAGATGTTTTGGCGGGACTGTTGCTGGGCCTGATACTACCATTCTAGGAGGAATTATGTGGACGGCCATTTTTCCTGGATTTGAGAGCGAAGCGGCAATTTTTCTTGGCATCTTGATGATTACATTGCCAAGTGCAGTCGGAGGAGGAGTTGCCGGTTGGCAACGATCCCGGTCGCGCAAGATACTCTTTGCGCTTAAAGCCATCTGATCTTGCTCTAGACTGCCGCCGCTTCTTCTGTCTCTGGAAATGAGGGCTCCGGCTCAATCGCTTCCAGCCTCACATGCCGTTTCGCCACCAGCATGTAGATCGAAGGCACCACGAAGAGCGTGAATGCCGTACCGATAATCATGCCGCTGACCAGCATGATGCCGATGCTGTTTCTCGCGCCAGCGCCGGGTCCGCTTGCGAATACGAGGGGCAAGTGGCCGAACACCGTCGCCGCTGTAGTCATCAGAATCGGACGAAGACGGGTGCTCGCAGCTTCGATGACTGCGTTCAGCTTGCTTCGGCCTTCCTCCTGAAGGTGGTTGGCAAATTGAACGATCAGAATTCCATTCTTCGCAATCAGACCGACCAGCGTGATCAATCCCACTTGGCTGTAGATGTTCAGACTGGTAAATCCCAGGAACGAGAACGTGAGCGCTCCAGCTATGGCCAGTGGTACTGAGCCCGCAAGAATAATGAATGGATCACGGAAGCTTTCAAACTGTGCTGCCAACACCAGATAAATCAGAACGCCAGAAAGCATGAACGTGGGAAGGAACTTGCTACCTTCGACGCGCAGCTGCCGCGATTCCCCAGCATAGTCAACCGTGTAGCCCTGAGGGAGTTTTTTGGCTTCGTCTTCAAGGAACGTCAGCGCCTTATCCAGCGGTACTGGTGGAGGAATCACGCCCTGAATGCGGACCGCATTTAGCTGCTGAAACTTGTTCAACGATCGAGGCTGAGTCGTGGTCTTGAGGCTCGCAAATGTTGAAAGAGGGACCAACTTATCGTTCGATCCCTTGACGTAGATGTGCTCGAGTTGGTCTGCGGTCAAACGCTCGGTGCGCTTTACCTGCGGAATCACCTTGTAACTGCGGCCCTGAATGCTGAACCGATTTACATAGTTTCCGCCAAACAACGTGGAAAGATCTTGTCCCGCCTGGCTCAGGTCCACACCTTGCGAGCGTAGTTTGTCGCGATCGTACACGACTTCGGTTTGGGGCTGGTCAAACTTGACATCAGTATCAGCGAAAATGAACATTCCGCTGGCCATGGCCTTCTGCACGATCTGGTTGGCCAGTTCGCTCACCTGTTCAGGTTCCGCCGACGAGGCAATTACTAGGTCAACGGGGAAGTTTCCTCCACCTGGTAGTGCGGGAGGCGTCAGTGGAATCACTCGCACGCCCGCAATCTTTGAGAGCGAGCCGGTGGAAGCGGCCAGAAGCTGCTGCGATGTTCTCTTTCGCTGGCTCCATGGCTTTGTAACCATGCCGCCGAAGCCGCCGCCGGGCTGAGTAATCTGGAACGTGCCCCCGTTCTCGGGGAAGGAACGATACACGTCTTCTACTTGTTGCGCGAAAAGGTTTGTCTGATCAATCGTCGAGTTTGCCGACGATTGGATCACTCCGAAAACCACTCCCTGGTCCTCCGCTGGAGCCAATTCCCGTTGCGAGAACATATAGAACGGGACAATCAGCAGTACTACAATGACCCAAAGAGTAAGTACGACGGGACGATACTGCAGGGTCCCACCCAGCAGCCGCGTATAAAAATTGCGGAAACGATCAAAACTGCGGTTGATCAAGCCCGCAAAGCCACGCTCAGCATCCCCCTGTCGCAGAAGTTTCGAACCCATCATTGGCGAGAGCGTCAGCGCGACGATACCGGAAACAATGACCGCGCCAGCCAATGTAAATGCGAATTCACGGAATAGTGCGCCGGTCAATCCGCCCTGAATTGCCACTGGCGTGTATACCGCCGCCAGCGTAATGGTCATGGCGATGATCGGCCCTACTAGTTCACGGGCAGCATCAAGGGCCGCGCGCATCGGGGTCGCACCCATTTGCAGGTGGCGCTCTACGTTCTCAACCATGACGATGGCGTCATCCACGACCAGACCGACTGACAGCACAATCGCGAGCAATGTCAGCAGGTTGATGGTGAAACCGGCTGCCAGCATGATGAAGACAGCGCCAATCAGCGAGATTGGAATGGCAATGACCGGAATCAGAACTGAGCGGAACGACCCCAGGAACAGGAAAATGACGCAGATGACGATCAGCAGCGTCTCTCCCAGGGTGTGCAATACCTCATCGATCGCGTCCTGGATGTATGCCGTCGAATCGTAGGGAATGCCCAGCTTGATCCCAGTCGGCAACTGCTCCTGAATCGCCGGAAGCGCGGCGCGCACGCTCTTGATTACATCCAGCGAGTTCGCGGTGGGCAGTACCCAGATGCCCATAAACGTGGCCTGCTGTCCGTTAAAGCGCACGTCGGAGTCGTAGTTCTCGGCGCCCAGTTGGACGTCGGCGATCTCACCCATGCGAACCACAACGCCGTTCTGCTGCTTCACGATCATCTGCTTGAATTCGTCGGCAGTTCGCAGGTCGGTGTTGGCGACTAGATTGACTGATACCGCAGAACCTTTGGTACTACCGAGCGCAGAGAGGTAGTTGTTCTTTGCCAGCGAATCACGCACATCGGACGGAGAAACGTTGCGAGCCGCCATCTGATCCGGCTTCAGCCAGAGCCGCATTGCAAAGTTGCGGTCGCCTAAAATGTCGGCGCGCTGTACGCCGCTGATGGCGCTTAACTTCGGCTGCACCACGCGAACCAGGTAATCACTGATCTGATTTCTGTCTAAATCAGTTGAGGAGAAGCCAATGTACATCGCCGCAAACTGCGTGTCGGCGGTCTGCAAATCAATGATCGGTGCCTCTGCCTCGGGCGGCAGATCGTTTCGCACCTGCGCAACCTTCGCCTGAATTTGGGTCAGCGCTGCATTGGTGTCGTAGTTAAGCTTCAGGTGCACATTGATCGTGCTCAACCCCTGGGCGCTGGTTGACTCCATGTAGTCAATGCCGTCAGCAGCCGCAATCACGCGTTCCAGCGGCGTAGTAATGAACCCGCGCACCAGATCGGCATTAGCGCCGACGTACACCGTTTGCACGGACACCACCGCAATGTCACTGCGTGGATACTGCCGCACACTCAGCGAACGTATTGCCTGCAACCCGGCAATTAGAATCACCAGGTTGACGACAATCGCAAGAACTGGCCGTCGTATGAAGAGGTCGGTCAACTTCATTAGCTGTCCTCAGGCTTGGGCTTTGGGTTGTTCGGTGGTTGCACTTTGTTGTTGACTTGGACCGGCGCGCCGTTTCGCAGCTTGAACACTCCCGAAGTCACAATTTCCTCGCCGGGGTTCACTCCGGAGACAACCGCCACCTGGTCTCCACGCGAGCCCTCGATTTTTACGAACTGCTGGCGCACGCCCCGGAATGTCTTGCCGCTCTTTGGGTCTTGAACGTCCGTGACTACGTAGACGGAGTCACCATACGGTGCATAGTTAATGGAAGAGGCGGGCAAGGCGATTATCTGACGATTGGCGCCCAAGCCAAGCTCGACTTGAACAAACATGCCGGGACGCAATCTGCCTTGCGGATTCGTGAGAGTCGCCTGTACCTGAATGTTCCGCGTGGCTTCGTTTACAACGGAGTCCACAGCGGAGACCCGTCCGGCAAATTGGATCCCGGGTAGATCGTCACTCGTCATGCGTAAGCTTCCGCCCATTCGCACCTGTGGAGATTGTTGCTGCGGCACGCCGAAATTCACATAAATCGGGTTTACCGCCTGCAAGGAGACGATGGCCTGGCCGGCTGACAAATACTGTCCGAGATTGATTTGACGAATGCCCAGAATCCCGGAAAAAGGCGCTCGAATGGTCTTACGCTCAATCGTCGCCTTAATTTCGCCAACATGGGCTTCAGTGGATTTCTGCTGTGCCGAGGCATTGTCATACTCGGTCCGGGCGACCACGCCTTGCGCCACCAGCTTTTCCTGACGCTCGTAATTGATTCTGGCAAGCTCCCAATCGGCCTGCGCTGCCGCCAACTGAGCACGCTCCTGCCGGGTATCGAGCTCAACCAATACGTCTCCCACCTGGACGGCTTTGCCCGACTCAAAGTGAATTCTATCTACGGTCCCCGGCAGATCAGCGCTCACGGTTACGCCCTGGATGGCGGCGGCAGTTCCAATGACCTGCAGCGTGGAAGGCCAGGTCTCACGCTTGGCAACGATCGTGGTGACTGCCGTGGGGGGCGGTGCAAAGCTCGCTCCCTGCGCCTTGAAACCCTGAAATTGCCGATATTTCACAAACCCAAGGCCTGCGATGATCAGCAGTACCACCCCCAACATCAGGAGCATCCGTTTTAGCATCTGTCATCCTCTATTTGTAATTGGACGAGGTGAGCTGGTATGTCGATAGCAGGACAGGCGGCATTTCCAGGCAGCACCAAACTTTGTCAGTTAGATTAAACTGCGTTTCCGCGGGATTCAAATCTTCCGGTCAGGCGTCAGGTTTTCGGCGTCAGGCCAGACTTTGAAGCCCGAGGCCTGGCGCCGGACGCCGGCCATGCTAAATTGTCCCCCATGAAGCCGACTCGCAGCTTTGCCAGCGATAACAATGCGGGCGTCCATCCCGCTGTCATCAAGGCAATCTCCGCCGTGAACCAGGGCCACGTTGTCGGTTATGGAGATGACCCCTACACCGAATCCGCAGTGAAGCTCTTCAAACGTCACTTTGGCAAGGATATCGAGGTCTTCTTTGTATTTAACGGCACGGCCGCCAATTGCCTTAGCCTAAAAGCGCTTACCAACTCCTACCATGCCGTTATCTGCGCCCAAGCCGCCCATATTTACGTCGACGAATGCGGCGCTCCGGAAAAATTCACCGGATGCAAGCTGATTCCTCTTCCCACCAAGGACGGAAAGCTGACGCTCGAGGCGGTGCGCTCTGCCTACCATGGGATCGGCGTCGAGCATCATGTGCAGCCGCGCGTTGTTTCCATCACTCAAGCGACTGAAGTAGGCACAACCTACAAACCAGAGGAAATTCGTCAATTGGCGCGCTTCGCGCATGATCACAGCATGTTTCTTCACGTGGACGGCGCCCGCATCGCTAATGCTGCTGAGGCACTAAGGCTGAGCCTGCGTGAGGCGACTCGTGATCTTGGCGTTGACGTTCTTTCTTTTGGCGCAACCAAGAACGGAGCGATGGGTGCCGAGGCAGTGGTGTTTTTTCCTACCGCTTCGCCAGAAAGTGCAGTGCCAAAACCTGGGGTGCCCCACTTCTCGCCGGTTTTGCGAGAAGTGGGTCTGTTCGCGAATTTCAAGTTCTACCGCAAACAGGGCATGCAACTCGCGTCCAAAATGCGCTTCATCTCCGCGCAGTTCGAAGCACTGCTTAAAGACGATCTCTGGCGGCGCAACGCCCAGAACTCCAACCACATGGCGCAATTGTTGAAATACGAACTGAGCAAGATTCCTCAAATTAGGATTGTTTACGAAGTCGAGGCTAACGGAGTTTTCGCCCAAATTCCAAGTCGCGCCATTGAGAAATTGCATGAACGCTATTTCTTTTATGTGTGGGATGAGAAGGAATCAGTGGTCCGCTGGATGTGCTCCTGGGACACGACCGCACGCGACGTGAAGCAGTTCGCAACATTCCTGCGCAGCACGATAGAGCCGAACCGCACAGGAAACGTTAAGTCGCCCAGTTCTGCGTCCGTAGTCCCCTAACTCGACTAAACTCGCGCTCATTATTCGTGACCAGAATCAACCCTGATGAGAGCGCATGGGAAGCAATCCACAAGTCATTGTTGCCGATTATCTCGCCTTTCGATTCGAGTTCGGCACGAATCTTCCCGTAATTTCCTGCAGAGGCCTCAGGAAGGGGAAGGACGGACAAGAATATTTGTAATTCCCGCAGACGCTCGAGAGCGGCGGTTCGATGAGCGCTCTTTTCTGCGCCGAAGAGCAGTTCTCCAAACGTGATCAGGGAGATCACTGCCTCCCCGGGACGTAGCTTTTCAAACCGGTGCAAGAGGTCCGGCGAACGTTTCTGTCGGATATAGATACAAATGTTTGTGTCCAGTAAATACCGCGGCTCCATTACAATCCCTTGCGCTTCTGCGGAGGATCGTCCTCGCGGCCAGGAATTTCAAAGTCCTCCGGCAGGCCCGCAAGCAAATCGAATGCACGGGCCATGCTTCCCGTTTTCTCCCGCAAGACAATTTCCTCCCCACGCCTAAAAATCTCCACCTCTTTGCTTTTTAAGCGAAACTGCTTTGGTAAGCGTAGGGCCTGGCTATTGCCGGAACGAAAAACTTTTGCTGTCGCCACCTCGAACCTCCCGAGTTAATGTATATACTAAAAGTATATACATATTTTAGTGTCGGATCAAGCCATGGATTCGTGTACTTAGCCGGCCACTAGGCCGTCGTTCGCTATGATGTTCAGCATGTTTTCTCGCCGTACTTCCTGGAAGCTCGATTCCAATCGGTTTACCCTCGCACATCAGCAAATGCTTCGCGAAGGCAGGGAAGTCCTCGACCTCACGATTTCGAATCCCACGCGCACTGGTTTTGCTTTTAATGAAACCACAATTCTCGATGCGCTCAGAAATCCGAAGTCTCTCGATTACGATCCCCAACCGAAAGGCTTGCGCCGCTCCCGAGAGACCGTCGCGGAGTACTACAAATGTGGCGCGGGCGCCCCCGCCCGCGAAATCGATGCCGAGAATATTGTTCTCACCACCAGCACCAGTGAAGGCTATTCCTACGTCTTCCGCCTACTGTGCAATCCTGAAGACGAAGTCCTGGTTCCGAAGCCGAGCTATCCGCTATTCGACTTTCTGGCCGACCTGCAAGACGTCAGGGTCGTGCCATATCCGTTGCTCTATGACCATGGTTGGCAAATTGATTTGCCGACCCTTGAAATGGCCATTACGCCGAGGACCCGAGCTATCGTTTTGGTGCATCCCAACAATCCGACCGGATCATACGTACGCGAAGAGGAGCAAACTCGTCTCAACCAGCTCTGCCGCGAGCACAACCTTGCGCTGATTGTGGACGAGGTGTTTCTTGACTACGCTCACGATGGTCGTCCCCAGCACAGCTTCGCCACAAACAATGATGCTTTTACCTTCACACTTAGCGGCCTTTCAAAAATCGCCGCACTTCCGCAAATGAAGCTAGCTTGGATCGTCGTCAGCGGTTCGGAGAAAGAAGCCACCGAAGCAATGCACCGCCTGGAGGTAATTGCTGACACCTACTTGTCGCTGAATGCACCGGTACAGCTGGCGGCGGAGACCCTGCTCAAGCAAAGAAAAAAAATCCAATCGCAAGTCATGACGCGAATCCGCGCCAACTTGGCCGAGCTTGACCGTCAGTTGGTGCAGTACACATCATGCGTTCGACTGCTGATCGAGGGCGGATGGTACGCTGTCCTGCGCGTTCCGGTGACCAAATCCGACGAAGACCTCGCCATCCAACTTCTCTTTGAGCGTTCCGTCCTCATCCATCCTGGACACTTTTACGATTTTCCGAACGATGGCTATTTAGTCCTGAGCTTGATCACGCCCGAAGCAACATTCCGCGAAGGCATCTCTCGCGTCTTAAAAGCATTCTAAGAGGGGTTCCTGAGACTTGATCTTCACATCCGTGTCTCATCACTGCTACGATTTCTTGACGAGGACGAATTCCATGGCCATTCCACTTCCCGAAAACGTCAGACAATTAGTCGATCGCGCCAACTTCGCTCATCTGGCCACCCTGATGGAAGATGGGTCGCCGCACAGCACTCCGGTGTGGGTGGGCCGCGAGGGAGATCGCATCGTTATCGGCACTAGCGGAAAATCCCTGAAGGCCCGCAACACCCGTCGCGATCCCCGGGTCGCTATTTCGATGGTTGACTTTCAAGATCCTTATATGAAGACGCAACTACGCGGCCGCGTAATCGAGCAACGACCCGATAACGACCTCAAGGTTTTGGATGCTATCTCGGTTCGATATACCGGCAAGCCGTTCCCTATGCGCGGATACGAAGACCGCATCGCCCTCGTGATAGAAGCCGACAAGGTGCGCTACATGAAATTGCCTTTCGAGCACACGCCGGGTGGAAAATAGCGAACTTCACCTCTAGCAGGCTGCGGATGAACTAATAGAGCGTCCGCCATCTAACGAATGCTTGCGTCACATGAATGCTTGCGCCACCGTGGAAGAGCGGCTCAGCGCCGCGTAATCGTTTGAATGAATTAAGGGACTTCAGCCCCTGTTAGAGCTGCAGGGTAAGAAAGGGCACTCATCAGGCACGAACCCCTCCATCACGCCTTTTGCAAGAACGGATTGCTCTCCCGCTCTTCTCCAATGGTCGTCACCGGCCCATGTCCCGGGATCACCACCGTTTCATCTGGCAAGGCAAGTAGTTTGCCTTGCAACGACTCGATGATCTTGTCGAACGATCCGCCGGGCAAATCCGTTCGTCCGATGCTGCCCGCGAACAGCGTATCTCCAGCAATTAACTTTTTCTCGAGAGGGAAGTAAAGACAGATGCTGCCCTCCGTGTGCCCGGGAGTGTGCAGCACATCGGCCACCAGCGATCCGGCTTGGACCTTGTCCGCTTCGGCAATGCTGTGATCGATTTCGACCTTGCCGGGCGCAGTCATTCCAATCCAAGCCGCCTGCAGGTCAAGCATCTTCAGCAGGGTGTAATCATTGTGATTGAGAAGAATCGGTGCGCTGGTAGCAGCCCGCAGCTTCATCGCGCCGCCGACGTGATCAATGTGGGCATGCGTGATGACGATTTGCTTCACTTGCAATTTGTGTTTGCTGATGATCTCGAGGACTTCGGCAATGTTATCGCCAGGGTCAATGACCATCGCTTCGCGCGTGGCCTCATCCCCGACAATGGAGCAATTGCATTGCAGTGGTCCAACCGGCAAGATCTCGTGGATCATAGACAGAGTACTGCCTGCATTTTCAAAATGGGGAATTGGACCTTTGAAACTGACTTCCGGAAGCTAACGCGGATCACTTCGAAGGCTGCGGCGCCGGCTTTGCCGGAATCTGCGTCTGTGACGACCCAACGCCACTCAGCACCGATCCCGGACCTTTCTTACGCGAAGCCATTACGGAAAGCGTGATCGAGGTCACCATAAAGATGATGGCGCACCAGGTGGTGGCCTTGGTGAGGATCGTGGCTGCCCCGCGCGGACCGAAAGCGGTCTGGCTGCCACTGCCACCGAAAGCGGCCGCAATGTCTCCGCTCTGGCCGCTCTGCAGCAGGACAACGATAACCAGAAAGAGACAAACAAAAACGTGAACAATAGTGATGAGTGTAATCATGAGATCCTAAATACGATTATGGAATTCCTTGGTGCGGAAGGGGGGACTTGAACCCCCATGCCTTTCGGCGCCACCCCCTCAAGATGGTGTGTCTGCCAATTCCACCACTTCCGCAGCTTGCAAACCGCTTTGATTCAATAACTTGGCCACGATGGCTGCGGAGGAGTCATCCCACTGCACCGGATTTTGCACCGACTTTTTGCACTGTACTCTTCCCTCCGGTCGCTCCAAGTCCGCGAGCCGCACGAACAGTTTCTGGACAGTATCCTCCCGCGGATGAACATACCGCATCGTGGTTTTAATGTTATCGTGTCCAGCGACGTACTGCAATGTAAACGGGTCGGTGTATTCCCCGGCCTCTGTGAGAAATCGTGGTCGAGAATATCGTGCTACACCGCGATGCGGGGCAGGGCAGGCTGCGAGCAATTCGCAGCGCGTTGCGCGAGATTACGGTTCCGCTGATTGGTTCGACGGTGACTCCGATCGTGGTCTTTCTTCCTCTGGTCTCGATTACTGGCGTGACCGGGACTTTTTTTCGTGCCCTCGCTTTGACCATGGGCGTAGCCCTGCTCACATCGCTTGCGCTGGCACTGACTTGGACGCCCACGCTCAGCAGTTATTTTATCCGCAAATACAGATTTGAAAACGAAGGGTCAGCGGTCGAAGAGGAATCCTTCGCTCAGTTGCTAGCCGCGGAAGAGGCGGGTCTGGGCAGTTTCTTCCGCAAAGTCATTGATTTCCATCAGCGCTGCTTGCGCCGGGCGTTAGAGCGGCCCTGGTGGCTGGCCGGTTTAAGCGCGGCGCTGATCGTTAGCTCTTACATCTGCTACCGCTTTTCGGGCACGGATCTGATGCCGGAGATGGACGAGGGCGCCTTCACACTTGACTATTGGACCCCCCCGGGCAGTTCATTGACTGAAACCAACCGCATGGTCCTCCACATCGAGCAGATCGCCAAATCGGTGCCCGAAGTCGCGAGCACGTCGCGACGGACCGGATCTGAACTCGGACCGGCAGCAGTAACTGAAGCCACCCGGGGCGACATTCTAATAATGCTTAAGCAACATCGTGAACGAGATATTGACGAAGTAATCGATGACATCCGGCAGAAGGTAGTCGCGCAGGAGCCAGCGGTGCGCGTCGAGTTTGTACAGATTCTGCAGGACATGATTGGCGACCTGACCGGCGAGCCGGAACCGGTGCAGGTAAAGCTGTTCTCTCAGAAACCAGCGGAGTTGGAATCCTGGGCACCGAAAGTTGCAGATGCGATCCGCAAAATCGAAGGCGTGGTGGACGTGCTGAATGGAATCGAAAACACAATCAGCGGCCCCGCGGTGACGTTCCAGGTTGATCCGGCAGTTGCGGCCCGTACGGGTTTCACTCCGGAAGAAATTGCCACTGACGCAGCTACAATCGTCGAGGGTGAACCGGCAGCCACGCCAGTGGTCTCGAATGACCGCTTGTATGCGGTTCGAGTACGTTTTCCGGTCGACAAACGGGCTTCGCTTGAAACCATCGGCGACACACTTCTAACCAGCGCCAGCGGCCATACGGCAACCCTCGGGACGCTTGCTAAGATCACCGAGCTGCCACCTCAGACTGAGATTCGTCGCGAAAACCTTCTGCGCGATGTCACAATCACCGGCCGGACGGAAGCGATCGATCTCGGTAGCGCCATCAACGCAGTGCAAAAGAAAGTTAACAGCCTGCACCTCCCACCCAGCATTCGCGTGGAATACGGCGGTACTTACAAGCAGCAGCAGAAGTCATTTCGCGATTTGGTGTTTGTGCTAATCCTTGCCATTGTGCTCGTCTTCATCGTCCTGCTTTTTGAATTCCGGGCTTTCGCGGCGCCTGTCGCCATCCTAGCCTCGGCCTTACTTTCAACGTCAGGCGTCTTTATTGCGCTGTTGATCACTCGCACGACGTTCAATGTTTCCTCGTTTATGGGAATGATTATGGTTGTAGGTATCGTGGCCAAAAACGGCATCCTGCTGCTCGATGCCGACCAAAAATTCCGCGCTCTCGGATTCTTCGCGGAAGATGCCATGCTACAGTCCGGACGCCGCCGGCTTCGTCCGATTGTCATGACTGCGCTTGCGACCGTCGCCGGAATGCTGCCACTGGCATTTGCGCTAGGCGCCGGTTCTCAAATGCTGCAACCGCTGGCCATCGCTGTGATTGGAGGAATCCTGATTTCGATAGTGCTGTCATTGGTAATTACGCCTGCTGTTCATTATTACCTAAGTCGCGAAGAACCCAACTTGGCGCAATCTACTATTAGCCAGCAATTCTTGACCAAGCAAAAGTAAAATGGTCACTTTGCCAAGCCGCGGTTTGCTGGCAAGTAGCGTTGCCTTTTCGGCTACTCGGACCTAAGGATTACACACTTCATCCATCAATCGATCCAGCCCGGATCGACCGATAGGGGCCACCGTTGCAACAGTCACAAACAGGCCACGGATATCCGAAGCTAAGTTCTTGCGGCGGTTCTCCTCAGACTGGCACCGGATGCCACAAATCTAGCCCCTTCGATTGGTAGCGATGGACAATTCTTGGGGGACTCCTAAGACCTGCTCGGTAACATGAACGGGGTTGGTAAGATCATTGCCATTCTTACGGCTTGTTGAATGAAGGGTCGCGAGTTCGGCGTGCGAATTTTGGATGTTGCGAATGAACCCGCATGATTCTCGGACACACAACTGAGGGGCTAGGTGCTGAATCAGGATCTTGCCCTCTTTGCCGGAGATGCGCTCCAGCAGCACCTGTGTACTCCGTGCGCCAAGCTCATACTTGGGTATTTCAACCGCCGTCAAACGCGGACGAAAGCAACGAAGCCAAGGATAATCATCGAAGCTAGCTAAAGCATAGTCCTCTGGACAGGACATACCCATTTCGTCAGCAGCTTGCATTAGACCGACCGTCATAAGGTAGTTCGCCACAAAAACTGCATCGGGGCGACGTGGCAGCAGTACCAGACCCGCCCGATAACCAGACTCTATCCGATAGTCTCCTTCTACGGTTAGTTCAGGATCGTAGCGCAAGCCACATGCCCGAAGAGCTTTCCTGTATCCTTTCCAACGGTCTGCGCCGTTACTTACCTCGCGTGGGCCGCTAACGAAAGCAATTCGACGATGGCCCACTCGCGCAAGATGAGAGACTCCTTCAAAAGCTCCTCGATAGTCATCCGTCAAAACTGCGTCGTACTCTAAATCGGGTGACGTGCGCATGACCAACACAATAGGGACTTTTGCGTCTGTGAGCATTCGGTGAACTGTAGGGTTGATCGGTCCGGGGGCGACGGTCAGCAAGATACCATCCACGCGTTTAGAAATGAGTAAGTCTAGATACATTTCTTCCTTCTCCCGCTGGTTGTCGCTGTTGCACAGGAGAATGCTGTAGCCTGCTTTCTGCGCGGTGTCTTCCGCTCCGCGCACTACCAGAGGGAAGAAGGGGTTCGCGATGTCTGTAACTATCATTCCCAGAGTATGAGTTTTTTGCTTCGCCAGGCTCCGAGCTAAGAGGTTAGGCCGATAATTCAATTGGCGTATGGCAGCCTCTACGCGGCGCTGGAGCGCCACACTGGATTGACCAGTTTTGTTGATCACGGCGGACACGGTGAAGACCGAGACTCCCGCGCGTTTAGCGACATCGTAAATGTTCGCCGAACCGTTCGCCTTGCGTTTTCTAACCCTTTTCGGTTCCATTATCCTCTCAACGGAAAAGCAAAGGGCTCGCGTATATCGAGCATAGCTGCATTATAGCCCTCATCGACCCATTGAGCGTCGCCGCTCGCGTTTGGTAACCTTGCCGCGATAATCGTAAACGATTGCTATGAGATAGTTGCATTGATAACACGCGATCACCGCATGCCCGCGGCGGAACTGGAAAAACAATGCGTACGAGGAAATTCCATTGACAGTCATTCTTCATAAGGTGTATACAGTCGTGGTCTAAGCGGTTAGATTATTTTTTATTATTCAGAATGCAAGGAAGTGATTTGGAACCGATCGTATTCAGTCAGAGAATCGCAATTGTTATGAGATCCGAGAATCACGAAGTGAGAACACCGCGGCGGGGTTGGCTCAGGCCGATGCTTGGCGATGTTCACTTTTGGGTGCCCTTAGTGGCCCTCCTGGGAGGAGCGTTGATTTTGTATCTGGTGCAATAAACTCACGGGAGGCGCGACGCCTTGAGTTCAATCATCACCGAAAACCTGATAGAACGTCCTCGCCAGCGGACGCTTCAACTACTGGGGATATATTGTGGTTTCGCAGCAGCCTTATGGCTTGCGGGTGCCGAAGCACCGACGAAGTTAGTGACGGTCGCTGTGTCTCCGTTCGTGATTTCGTTCATGATGGTTCTCGGAGCTTTCCTTTCCCGGTGGAGCTTACCAGCTCTCATCCTGGGGACTTCTGGAACCTTCGCTGATATCCGAAATGTGCCTCACCTCATCGTATGGGGTGTGATGGCGGGCTGCCTTTGGGCGGTAGGCAATACCTTGACCGTGTTCGCGGTTCGGGATATTGGCTTGAGCATTGCTTTTCCCCTATGGAACGCCAACAGCCTGATTGCAATCATCTGGGGCACTCTCCTCTTCAAGGAATTGCACCGAGCGGGCTGGTTGCGATGGCTAGGAGTAGTGGGCGGGGCAGTAGTCATGTTTGCAGGAGCGCTCCTGTTGTCCCTTGTTTCAACTTCTCACTCCGCATCCGAACACCCAATCCGCGGAGTCGCCTCGGCGTTAGGCGCGGGCTTGATGTTTGGTTCTCAATACATACCTTTTCGCAAAGCGTACATCACGGGCCTGAATCCATTTACCTTTCTCACTTTCTTTACTTTTGGTGAGATGACGACAATGACTATAGTGGCGGTCAGCTTCACCGGAGGCTGGTGGCCATTCTGGCATCAACTTACGATAAACAGCACCATTCTTTTCTGGCCGTTACTGGGCGGATTCATGTGGGTCGTGGGCGATCTATTTCAAAATTACGCCGCCAAGTACGTGGGCATAAGCCGTGGAATTCCCTTGTCGAATACGAACCAGCTTTGGGGCTTAATCTGGGCCACAATGGTTTTCAGCGAGCTCCGGGGTTTGACGTCGAACGTGTATGCCCAAGTGGCAGGCGGTTCATTGTTGATGGCGGCGGGAGCATTGGCGATCGCTTTTTCCTCCGCTACTGCTAACGAGTATTCGAGTTGGAAGAAAGCGGCCCAACGAGAGAGCGATTTATACGGCATTGAGCCTGCCTATGTGGTAGCACGAATGGAGGGCCGAGACGTGCATGCCAGCAGCGCCCGCCGAACTTGGCTGGATTGGGTGCTCATTGGCGGGGCCACTTGTATTTTTGTCGGCTTTG
>Ga0209056_10001631_pt1 | contig 24700 bp, 29 predicted proteins | sample GraSoiAngelo_114_FD_185876 | JGI IMG/M metagenome (GOLD analysis project Ga0209056, IMG submission 185876) | Grasslands soil microbial communities from the Angelo Coastal Reserve, California, USA - 14_0903_13_40cm (SPAdes) (version 2) | ecosystem: Environmental > Terrestrial > Soil > Grasslands... | reverse complement strand
TTTGGTTGGAATCGGACCAGACTCAAAGGTCTCGGTGGTGCGCGGATCTGGTCCGGTTACGGAGTTCTGGCCAGTAACATCGGCCGGATGGCAGCGCTAGCGACGTGAGCCGTCCCGCCATCGAAACCAGTTCCACCCAGTCCGACCAAACTGCACCGGCTCCGATGACCGCTCTCTCGGCTACGGGTTTTTCAGGGGGATGTAGCTAGCCGTTAACCCCTCCCAATCGACATGGGCAAATGTCCCATCCAAACACCGACGGTTTCGAGTCCCGACGACGTTGGTCAAATTCGGTGGGAGTACTGACTCGACTCGTCCGGACTGCGCGCCCGGGCACGAAGACATGGTGTTGTGAAAGCTGCCGCAGGGCGGCTGCTCGCCATGGCCACGAGGTCGCGACGCGGGAGCCTCATGCGCCTGCACCACAGCCGTCTTCGGCCGGCTCCGAGCTCTCACAACAGGGCGCTTACTGACCGGCTCCGACGCGAGATCCGTATCCTGAGTAATCACTCATGGAGTATCGGATCGAACAATTGGCCCGCGCCGCCGGGGTCGCCGTCGACACGATCCGCTTCTATCAGGGGAAGGGCCTGCTCGAGGCTCCGCGGCGGGAGGGCCGGGTCACCTGGTACGGCGACGCCCACGTCGAGAGGCTTCGCCGGATCAAAGAGCTCCAGCAGCAGGGATTCACCTTGACCGTCATCCAGCGCTTCCTGAACGGGGAGCTGGAGGCTTCCGACGAGGCGCTTGTCGCCGCGGTGACTCACCCCTCGGCGCCGGCGACGCTCACGCTGGCTGAGCTGGCAGAGCGCAGCGGCGTGGCCGAACCGCTGCTCCTGAGCCTCCAGCAGGCTGGGCTGTTGGTCCCCATCGAGGGCGGTGACCAACCCGAGTATCCGGCCGACGACCTGGAGGCGATAGCCGCGGGGATGAAGCTCATCGCGGCCGGCGTCCCGCTGGGGTCGTTGATGGAGCTGGGCAAGGACTACGCGGCGGCTGTCGACCGCACCGCCCGGCAGGCGGTCGACCTCTTCGACCACCACGTAAGGGAGCGGATCCAGGCCGAGGGCGGTGAGACCGAGGCTGCGGAGCGGCGGCTGCTCCAGACCTTCAACGAGCTGCTCGAGGCGAGCGGGACGCTCGTCCGCCACCACTTCCAACGCACCCTGATTCGGGCGGCCCGCGAGCACATTGAGAAGAAGGCATGATCGCCGCGAAGACCGTTTGCTCCTGGGAGCTCGACCGCACGCCGGACCTCGTCGACCTGGTCAGCGCCGCCCGCGACGCGGGCCACGAGGTGATGCTCGTCGAACGCCCAATGCCTGACGCCGTGAGCGTCGCCGCCATCGGCCGGGCCTACGACATCGTCGCGGCGCCTGGCGGCGTCGCGCTCGAAGACGCCGACGGCAAGGCGATCGACTTCGAGCCTGCGGGCGATCGCATCCTGGCGGCGTCCCGCTTGTGGCGGCGGCTTGCAGGATCGCTGGACATGGTCGCGGTCGGAGGATTCGCCTACAGGCCGGACCGAGAACCCGGCGGCGCCTGGTCCGGCTTCCCCGCCCTCCTCTTTCGCGTCCCCGAGCTGGCGGTGATGCGGCGGCGCGGCCGGACGTTTGTCTTCGCCGCGAAGGCCGACGCGGAGGACCTGATGGATCTGTCCGCAGCGCCAGTGCGAGCACCCTCAGCCCACCGGCTCGACGTCAGCCCGATCCGCAATCCGCTCGCGTGGACTGCCGCCTTGCAAACAGCGGCGGCACGGCTGCGCGCGGGTGAAGCCGAGAAAGTCGTCCTCGCCCGCGAGGTTCTTGCCCGGGGCGACGGAGTGATGTCCGCGGGCATGGTCGTGCGAGGGCTGCGAGCGTCATACCCGTCGTGCTTCACGTACTTGATCGCGGGCGCCGACGGCACCGCATTCGCGGGCGCCTCGCCCGAGCTCCTGATCCGCCGTTCCGGAAGCCGCGCGTTTGCGCAGCCCATGGCCGGCTCGGTCGCGCGCGGCGCCAGCGACGCCGAGGATGAGCGCCTTGCGAACGAGCTCACGCGCAGCTCCAAAGACCTCGTCGAGCATCGCGTCGTCGCCACCTTCGTGTTGGAGGCGCTGAAACCCTTCTCGTCCTCTGTGACCGCACGCGATCCTGAGGTGGCGCGCTTCACCAACATCCAGCACCTCGCCACGAGCGTGGCTGCGCACCTTCAGGAGCCGCCAGCCGACGTGCTCACGCTGGCGGCAGCGCTCCACCCGACGCCTGCAGTAGGGGGTTGGCCCCGCGACGCGGCGGAGGTACTGATCGACGAGCTCGAAGGGATGGAGCGCGGGTGGTACGCGGGCGTGGTCGGGTGGATCGACGGACGCGGCGACGGCGAGCTCGCGGTCGCGCTGCGCTGCGGTCTGCTCTGGGAGGACGGCGCCCGGTTGTACGCCGGAGTCGGCGTCATGCCGGACTCTGATCCGGCGCGCGAGCTCGAGGAGACCGAGTTGAAGTTCAAGGCACTGCTCACCGCCCTCGTCTGATGGAGACGATGATCAACGGGGCGCCGACAGCAGGATGTGGGAACCGCAGGTCTGGCCGTTCGCCCGGCACTTCGACGTCATCAGGCCCGACATGCGCGGCTTCGGCAACTCCGAGCTGCCGCCCTTGGGATGGTCGCCCACAGCCGACGTGCTCGGGCTCATGGATGAGCTGCGGCTCAAGCCCGCTCACCTCATCGGATGCTCGATCGGTGGTGGCGTGGTCCTGGACTTCGCGCTCCAGCATCCAGGGCGCATCTCCAAGCTCGTGCTGGTCGGACCGGGAATCGGCGGCACCAACTTCGGGCAGAAGTATCCCGAGCTTTTTGCTGAGGTCGAAGCTGCCGAGAAGGCCGGGGATATGGACGCGGTCAACCGCGCGGAGATGCACCTGTGGCTCGACGGGCCGAGCCGTCCGAAGGGTTACGTGAGGCAGCCCGTGCGTGACCTGTTTCTCGACATGAACGGCGGCAATTTCGCGAGCGACTTCAAGAGCGCGCCGATTGAGCGCCTCGATCCGCCCGCGGCGGAGCGGCTGCAAGAGATCAGCGCGGCGATGCTCGTCGTCGTCGGCGACCACGACGTCCCGCCCGTCTTCGACTCGGTCGAGCTGTTGATGGAGAAAGTCCCGCACGCTCGCAAGGCGGTGATCCACGATGCCGCGCATCTGCCCAACCTCGAGCACCCGGACGAGTTCAATCGGATCGTGCTCGAGTTCCTGCAGAGCTGATGCAAACGGCGATCTACGGGGCGCTCATCAACTTCGTACGCGCGGGCGCGGGGCGGCCGGTCATCTTCCTGCACGCCGGACTTGCCGACTCCCGGATGTGGGCGCCGCAGGTGGACGCGTTCGCGAAGCAGTTCGACGTGGTCTGCCCTGACATGCGCGGATTCGGGCGCTCAGAGCTGCCGTCAGGCCCGTGGTCACCGGTCGCGGACCTCCTCGCGCTGGTCGACGAGCTCGAGCTCCAGCCGGCGCACGTCGTCGGATGTTCGATGGGCGGCGAGCTGGCGATCGATTTCGCGCTCGAGCATCCGGAACGGATCTCGACGCTGGTGCTCGTGGGTTCGGCGTTTAGCGGATTCGAGCTGAAGCCCGAGCACGCGCACCTCTTCCAGGCGGCGGCTGCGGCGAGGAAGGCCAAGGATTACCCGGCGCTCAACGAAGCGATGCTCGATTTGTTCGTGGACGGACCACTCCGGCCGAGCGGCTACGTCGCCAAACCCATCCGTGATCTGGTCCACGAAATGAACGAGCGCGCAGTTCGCGTCAACTTTGAGGAATCGCCGCCAGAAGACATCGAACCTCCAGCGGCCGGACGGCTGGAAAAGATCACCGCCCCGACGCTCGTGATCGTTGGCGACGTCGACGTGCCCACCGTGTTGGAGGCATCCGATCAGCTCGTGGCCTCGATACCGCACGCCCGCAAAGCGGTGATCCACGACGCGGCGCATCTGCCCAACCTCGAGCACCCCGAGGAATTCAACCGCCTGGTGCTGGACTTCCTCCGCGGGGCCTAGCTCTTCAACGCCGAGGCCGCCGCCTCCCAACAGAGTCGATGGCCGCTGACGCTGTCCTCGCGTTTCATGCGTACGACCACCATGGTCGGGGTGGGCGCGGCGATCGCGTCGGCGATCGCGGGCTCCAGACCGGAGCGATCGCTCACCGGGCTGTAGACGAGGCCGTATAGGCGCGCCACCTGCGAGAGATCGAGACCGAGCGGCGTGGCGAAGATCTCTTCGAACACATCCTGATGCTCCGCCTGGGGCAGAAAGTTGAACACTCCACCGCCATTGTTGTCGCAGATGAGAAGCGTCGCCCGGATGCCATGGCGCTGCAGAGCCCAGAGACCGTTCATGTCGTGGTAAAGCGACAGGTCGCCCAGCAGGAGAACCGTCGGCGACGGGTCGCGGCCCGTGGCGACGCCAAGCCCGCTCGAAACCAGGCCATCGATGCCGCTCGCCCCGCGGTTGCCGTAGAAGCGCTGCTGGGGCCTGGTGAGAGGCCAGAAGCTGTCGGCCGCGCGGATTGGCATGCTCGAGCCGATGAACACCTGGCCTGGGTCTGGCAGGCGGCGGCTCAGGGCCTTCACGACATGCCCTTCGTGCAGCGGCGTCGTGACGAGCGTGGCTGCGATCGCAGCCGAGGCGCGCTTCCCTGCGCTCACCCACTGCTCCCGCCATGCGGAACGATCGAGTGCAGGGAGCGCTTCGAGAAGCGGCTGCGGGTCGCAGGCGAGGAGGTTCGTCGCCACGTGGTCCTGGTCGCGCCAGCTGCGGTCGGGGTCGATGAGGAAAGTCGGCGACGCGGCGGCTGCCAGCCACCTGTTCAAGACTCTGGAGGTGGGCGTGGCCCCGATCCGCAGGACGAGGTCGGGTCCGTGCTGGAGCGACCAGCCGGCGCGAAGCAGCGCCTCGTAAGACTCGACGGCGGCCCCGGTTTCGGCCCGGCGAAGCTGCGAGGTCGGCTCGGCAAGCACCGGCAGTCCGAGCCGGTGCAGCGCCGGCGCCAACCGCTCACCCTCGCGCAGCTCGCCCGCCACGACGAGCGGGCGCTGTGCGCGCTGCAGCGCGGAGGCGAGCGTGGCCACCTGGGCCTGGCTCGGCAACAACCGGCCTCCGGTCGCTGCCTGTGCGGGCGCGCCTTCGGCGACGGGGGTCTGGCCCGGCGGTCCGACCAGGGGCTCCCGAAAGGGGAGATTCACGTGCACAGGACCGGCCGCCGCCTCGGCGATCGCTCGAGCCGCGAGCCGCCGCCACAAACGCGCCGCGTTTGGGATCTCGGCGGGGACGCCGGGGTCGAAGAACCAGCGCGGGGCCGTGCCGTAGAGGTGTTGCTGATCGATCGCCTGGTTCGCTCCGACGCCCTGCAGCTCGGGCGGGCGGTCCGCGGTCAGGACGATGAGCGGAGTCCGCGAGTAGGAAGCCTCTATCACCGCGGCGTGGAACTCCGCCGCCGCCGTCCCCGAGGTCGAGAGCACGACCGCGGGCTTGCCGGTGGCTTTGCCGAGGCCGACGGCAAAGAAAGAACCGCAGCGCTCGTCGATATGTACGAGGACTTTGATGCGCGGATGCCGCTGCAGGGCCATGGCGATCGGCGCTGAGCGCGATCCTGGAGAGACGCAGGCGAACTCGACGCCCTGCGCCGCCAGCTCGTCGACGAAGGTCGCGGCGAAGGACTGGGTTACATCGCTCATAGCATTGACTGCCTGTGATTCTGGCGACTGAGGACGTCAGGCTGAGCTACGTTGTGTCGGGCACCGGCCCGCCGGTGACGCTCTTGCACGGCTTCACCCAGAGCGGCCGCAGCTGGCACGAGGTCATCGCGCATATGCCGCAAGGCTGGAGATGGATCGTGCCAGACCTTCGCGGCCACGGCGAGACGGAGGTCCGCCCGGGCGCCCCATGCTCGATGGACGGGTGTGCCGCGGACGTTCTGCGGCTGTGGGACGAGCTCGGCCTCGAGCGAAGTCATGTCGTGGGTTACTCGATGGGCGGCCGCCTCGCGCTTCACATCGCAGCGCGCGACCCCGACCGTGCGCTCTCGCTTCTCACCATCGGTGCGCACGCCGGGCTCGACGAAGATGCGCGTGAGGGACGAAGGCTTGGCGACGAGGCGCTTGCCGAGCGGATCGAAAACGACGGCGTCGACGCATTCGTCAGCTACTGGGGCTCGCTGCCGCTGTTCGCCGGCCTGGAACGTCGAGGGCCGGCGTACGTCGCCCAGGTCCGTGCGGAGCGCCTGCGCAATCATGCGGCGGGCCTTGCGTGCTCGCTGCGTGGAATGGGCGCGGGCGCCATGGAGCCCCTTTGGGGCGAGCTGGCGTACGTCGCGATTCCATGCACATTCGTGGCGGGCCAGCTCGACCACGGATACGTGGCGTCGGCACGGAGACTGGCAGCGACCGTACTGCACGGACGATCCGAGATCGTGCCGCGGGCCGGCCATCCGGTTCACCAGGAGCAGCCTGATGCGTTCGCTCGCGTCCTCGCCTCTCACCTCGCCGCGGCAACCGCGGCAAGCGTCTCGTCTTCCAGCTCGACGGTCGACTGAATCCCCGCAGCGTAGCGGGCCGCGCCGAGCCGCTCGCGGTCCAGCATCCCCCCCTGATCGATCCGCGAGACCACGAACGCCCGTTGGCCCGCGCGCTTGAGGATCTCGACTTCATGCGCCACATCGGCCGGACGCTTCGCGGTGATTTTCACAGCAGCACCCCGAGCGTGAACAGCAGCGCGTAGGCGAGCTCGGCGATCGCCATCCGCCTCAAGGCTTGCACCAGCTGTGGAGCCGATGTGCTGGCGAACGCGGTGCGCACCGGAACCGACGCGATCGGGATGCCGAAATGCATCGCCATCACCGTCACGCCGGCGAGCCTGGTCGTGAAGACCAGGATCGGCACCGCAAACGCCGCGCAAACCAGCACGAGCAAGAGCACGCGCGTTCCCCGGCGGCCGATGCGCGTCGCCAGGGTTCGCTTGCCCACAGCGGCGTCGGTTTCGATGTCGCGCAGGTTGTTGAGAACGAGGATGGCGGTGGCCAAAAATCCGGCGCCGCAGCCGAGCAAAACACTCAATGCGGTGACGCGACCCGCCTCGACATAAACCGTTCCGATCGTGGCGACGAGGCCGAAGAATACGAACACGAAAACTTCGCCCATCCCGAGGTATCCGTAGGGGCGCGGACCACCCGTATAGAGCCAGCCGGCGAGGAGGCACGCGGCCCCGACGATGAGCAGTCGCCAGTCGACGGCGATGCTGAGCGCGAGTCCAGTCAAGGCCGCGACCCCGAACGCTGCAAAGGCGGCCCACCTCACGTGCTTCGGACTGACGACGCCCGAGGATGCGGCACGCAGCGGTCCGATTCTTGTCGCGTCGGCGCCGCGGACGAAGTCTGAGTAGTCGTTGGCGAAGTTGACGCCCAGCTGCATCCCGAGCGCGACCACGAGAGCCGCAAGACCCGCGGCCCAACTGGCGCCGCCGTCGTGGACCGCTATCGCCGTCCCGATCAGCACCGGCGCCACGGACGCAGCCAGCGTCGCGGGCCGGACCGCCGACCACCAGACGCGCGCTGCGCCGCGCGCCGACAAGCTGTTCACCGTCGCCTACGGACGCTTGGGAAATTTCGCGAAGTTGGGTTTCCGCTTCTGCACGTATGCGTCGCGCCCTTCCTGCGCCTCTTCGCTCATGTAGTAGAGAAGCGTGGCGTCTCCGGCCAGCTGCTGGATACCGGCGAGACCGTCGTCGGCGGCGTTGAGCCCGGCCTTCAGCATGCGAAGCGCGAGCGGGCTCAGCTCGAGCATGCGGCGGCACCACTCGACGGTCTCCTTCTCGAGGTCAGCGACCGGCACGACCTTGTTCACGAGTCCCATGTCGAGCGCCTGCTGCGCGTCGTACTGCTCGCAGAGAAACCAGATCTCGCGTGCCTTCTTCTGGCCGACGATGCGCGCGAGAAGACCAGCGCCGTAGCCTCCGTCGAAGCTGCCCACACGCGGACCTGTCTGCCCGAAACGGGCATTATCAGCGGCGATCGTGAGGTCGCAAACCACGTGCAGCACGTGTCCGCCACCGATCGCGTAGCCCGCGACCATCGCGATCACCGGCTTGGGCAGGCGGCGGATCTGGACCTGCAGGTCCAAAACGTTGAGCCGCCCGGTCCCGCCCGCGTCGACGTAGCCGTCATCCCCGCGCACCCTCTGATCCCCCCCGGAACAGAACGCCTCGGTGCCGGCGCCGGTCAGGATGATCACCCCGATGGCAGGGTCGTCGCGGGCGACCTCGAATGCTTTCGACATCTCGATGACGGTCGCGGGGCGGAATGCGTTGCGCACCTCAGGGCGGTTGATGGTGATCTTCGCGATCCCGTTCCAGGTGTCGTAGAGGATGTCTTGGTAGTCGCCCGAGCGAGTCCAGCCGAGCTCAGGTTGATCTTTCAAGTCACCACTCCTAGAGCGATCACTAGCACCATTGCTGATGCTACGCGTCTAGGCGTGCTGGCGCGGCTTCTTGCGGGGGAACAGGCGCACGATCTTGGCGTAGTCGTCGGGCGTGTCGATGTCGTCCGGCCGCCCCGGGGCGGGCACGATGTCCAGCAGCTCGGGCCGGCCGTGCAGCACCTGGCGCGCGCCGGAGTCACCCCGGAGGGCGAGCACCTGGCTCCACAGCTCGCGCGACAGCACGACCGGCGGCGCCCAACCATCTGCGCCCTGGGAGACTGCGACGGCCGGGCGCGAGCCCTCCCGCCGCCAGGCCCGCAGCAGCGTAGCCACGGTGCGCGAGCCGACGAGCGGCTGGTCTCCCAGCAGGATCACCGCGCCTTCGATCTCCGGGCGCATGGCCTTCAGGCCCGCACGGAGCGACGACGCCATCCCCGTGTGCGCCTTGGCGTTGTAGACGAGCTCCGCCCTTCCGTTGATCGCGCGCTTCACGTCGTCCTCGGCATAGATGACTACGGTCTGATGGCAGCCACCTTCCGACGCGGCCTCGAAGACGTGGCGGACCATAGGCACGCCGTCGAGGTCGAGGAGCAGCTTTTGCGAGCCGGGCATGCGTGAGCTCCGACCCGCCGCGAGGACGATGCCACCGACCGGAAGGAGCGCGGCGGCCAGGCGCTCGAACGGAGGTCGGGCGGAGCGGATCCACTCCACCTCGATGCCGGCGCGGATCGCCGTCTCCGCGAAATCGCGCAGCCGGCCGCTGTCACCGTCGACGAGGAGAAGCCGGCGTCCGATCAACGGCGAAAGGTCAGGTACCTGCTCGGGCAAGCCGACGATCGCCACCGACCTGCAATCACTGCGGGACGTGATGTGCTGCAGCCCCGCGTCGAGGTCTCGGCCGCGCACGACCATTGAGTGCTGCCCCTCCGGCTCGCGATAGGTGCGGCCGCGAATGGCGAGGTCGAGGTCCCCCATGACGAAGACTGACAAAGCCGGCTCAGCATGCCAGATGGGACCCGGCTTACTCTCTCCTGAATGCCCATTCTTGGTGCTCACGTCGACTCCTCCGGAGGACTCCACCTGGCGTACGAGCGCGCCAGGGCAATGGGAGCTGATGCCATCCAGGTTCACCCTACGCCCCCGGGCTTTTGGGGATCGCCCAAGCTCGACGAGAATCGAATCGCCACCTTCAAAGAGGCCGCCGCCAAGCACGGCCACCCACCGTTCTATTTCCACGCCGTCTACCTGATCAACCTCGCGGGCGACGACCCGACGCTTCGCCAGCGCTCCGAGAGCACGCTCGCGGGCTATCTCAAAGCCGCCGACGATTTGGGCGTCGACGGCGTCATCTTCCACACCGGTTCGCACAAGGGCGCCGGATTTGAGGCGCGCCTACCTTCGATCACCGAGCACCTGCGCCATGTGCTCGAGCGGGCTGACCCCAAACGCGCGCGCCTCCTGATCGAAAACAACGCGGGCCTGGGTGGCTGCGTCGGTGCGCGGTTCGAGGAGATCGCACAGATGCTCGGCGCGCTCCAGAACGACCCGCGGGTGTCGGTGTGCTTCGACACGTGCCACGCGTTTGCGTCGGGCTACGACGAGCGCAATCCCGCCGAGGTCAAAAAGACGGTCGACGAGCTAGAGCGCGTCGTGGGCTTGAAGAAGGTCGAGGTCATCCACTGCAACGACTCCGTTACCGGCCTCGCGTCCAATCGCGACCGCCACGCCAACATCGGAACCGGTCAGATCGGCGAGGAGGGGTTTCGCGCCCTGCTGCATGAGCCGAGGCTCGCGAAGCTGCCCTTCATCCTCGAGGTGCCGGGCGCGGGTGGCGGGCCCGACGCCGAGCAGGTCGCGATCCTGAAGAAGCTTGCGGCTTAGGCCACGTGGGACCTGGCGTCACCATCGTGGGCCCCGTCCGTCCACTTGTGGCGCGGCGGCCTTAGGGTCGCCAATCCGGCCAGCAGCCACGCTCGCGCGCCGAGGAACTTGATCCAGCCCAGCATGCTAGGGGCGCTCCGGCGTCCCAATCTGCGCCGGTTCTCGGCCTCCATCTGCATGTCCTTGAGCCGCTGCCACATCACGTCTTCGTTCACATATGGGTTCATTGCGTCCACCTCCTATAACCGTCTAATTCCCTACGCCAGTTATTATAACCCATGTTGCCCTTTCTGTGGTTATGGGTAAACTGAGTGCCGATGTCTGAACGTGAAGCCGCGACCGGTGAGCTCGGCTTGATCCAGGCCTTCGTCAACACGGTCGACCTGATGCCTGGCGTCGAAGAGCTCAGGGATCCAAACACCCTCAAGGACTGGCTCGTTGCAAGAAGGCTGATGGACGCGGGTCAGCCGGTGGACGAGTCCGACCTCAAGCACGCCCTGGCGGTGCGGGAGGCGATGCGTGGCCTGATCGCTGGCAACTCGGGCCAGCGGATCTACCCTGTCGACCTGGCGACCCTGAACGAGGCCGCCATCGCCAGCCGGCTGCGGATGCGCTTCGGATCCGGCGGCAAGGCTCGCCTCGAGCCGGAGGCCGCCGGAGCGGTCGGCGCGATCGGCCGCCTGGTGGCGACGCTCTACTCGGCCGTGCAGGCCGAGGACTGGGAGAGGCTCAAGCTCTGCGACTCAGACCCCTGCCGCTGGGCCTTCTACGACCGCTCCAAGAACCAGTCGAGCCGCTGGTGCAAGATGGCGTCCTGCGGCAATCGGGAGAAGGCCCGGCGCTTCAGGGAGACCCACAAGCGCGATAGCTAAGAGGTGGCGCGAACTTCCTTCATCGCGGCGCCCGAGCCGCCAAATCGGACCGCGGTGATCTCGGCCAGGATGCCGAGCGCGGTCTCCTCGGCGCCGCGGCTGCCGAGGTCCAGACCAATCGGTCCATGAACGCGAGCCAGCTGCTCTTCGGTGAAGCCTTCCTTACGCAGCCCGTCGAAGCGGTTCTGATTGGTTTTCCGGCTGCCGATGGCGCCGATGTAGCCGGCGTCTTGCTTGAGCACCGAGCGCAGCGCCGGTAGGTCGAACTTCGGATCGTGGGTGAGAATGACAACATAGGTCGAACCGTCGACCGTCAGCTTGGTCATCGCCTCGTCCGGCCACGCGACGATCAGGTCGTCGGCATCGGGGAATCGTTCCCTGGTCGCAAACTTCGCGCGCGCATCCACCACGGTCACGCGGTAGCCCATCAGCTTCGCGAGCCGGTGGAGCGGGATCGCGATGTGGATCGCGCCGATGATCACGAGGTGCGCGGGGCGGCGGAACGGCTCGACGAAAACCTCGCCCTCCCTCTTCGCCAGCTCCGACCCGGGCGGCGTGCCCTTGACCAGCTCCGCCTCACCGTCATCCAGGTTCGTACGAAGGGTCGCGGCTTCATCGCGGTCGAGCATGCTGATGAGCCGGCGGTGAACCGGCCCGAGCGGCTGGATGAAGACCTCGATGTGGCCGCCGCACGCAAGACCGACCTCGAACGCGACGTCGTCGGCGACGCCAAAGGCGGCGATCTTCGGGGTCCCGGACTTCAGAACCTTCTGGGCTTCCTCGTACACGGCGCCCTCGATGCAACCGTTGGAGACCGAGCCGGCCATCTTGCCTGACCGCGTCACGAGCATCTTCGAACCGAGCGGCCTGGGGCTCGAGCCCCAGGTTTCGATCACTGTTGCGATGGCGATCTCCTCGCCCTCGCGCGTCCACTCTTTGAGCTCGTTGAGGACCTCTCTCATCTGGCGCTCCGACTGTCGAGGCCGGCAAGCAGCTTGCCGAGATCTTCGAGCGCGGCCACGTTGTGCGCGGCGAGGAAATCGTCGCAGTGCGGCAAGGCCGCGGCCATGCCACGCGTCAGCGGCTCGTAGCCTTCCGAACCCAGCAGCGGGTTGAGCCAGATCAGGCGGTGGGCGGAGCGGCGAAGGTGGATGAGCTCCGCGTTCAGATGCCCCGGGTCGCCCCTGTCCCACCCATCGCTGATGATGATCACGACCGCGCCGTGGCCGAGGACACGCCTAGCCCACCGCCGATTGAAATCGCCCAGCGCGTCGCCGATGCGCGTCCCTCCGCTGAAATCGTGGACGCCCTTGCTCACCGAGTCGAGCGCGCGGTCGAGGTCGCGGTGCCGGAGCAGGCGCGTGATCCGCGTCAGGCGGGTCGAGAAGACGAATGCTTCGAGGTCCTCGCGGCGTGCGACCGCGTGCGCGAAGATCATCAACAACCGCGAGTAGCGCTCCATCGAGCCACTCACGTCGCAGATCAGCACCAGCGGCCGCCGGCGCACGCGCGGCTTGCGCCGGAAGAGCGTCATCAGCTCCCCGCTGGAACGGATCGCGTGCCGCGCCGAGCGGCGTAGGTCGATCCGGCCCGCCCGCGACGGCCGCAGCCTACGCGTGCGACGCTCGGCGACGCGCCAGGGCGCCTGCTCGAGCAGGCGCCGGACCTGCTCGGTCTCGGCCCAAGTCATCTCCTCGAAGTCCTTGTGCCGCAGCAGCTCCTCGGCGCTGTAACCGCTGGAGCTCGCAGGGAACTCCGTCGGGTTCTGCTCCCGGTTCATCTGCGAGGCGTTGAGGCCGAGCGCGTTCGCCCACACCCTGGCGCGCTCGGGCGACAGTGGCAGCGCGCGGCTGCGGCCGGGGATGACGCCGGCAGAAGCGCGCGGGTCGATTGGCGCCCAGAAGATGTCGAAGGCCGCCTCGAACACCGGGATGTCCTCCTTGCGGCTCACGAACACCGAACGCAGCGCGCTCCGAAAATCGTCTTGCCGCTTCAGGTCGATGAATGCAAGCGCGCGCGTGGCGTCGGTCAAGCGTCGCGGTCCGGCTTCCAGGCCGGCGTCGTGGAGCAGGCGGGCGAAAGCCCCCAGCCGCGGCAGAAGATCCGGTGACGTCTCAGGCACGCTGCGCCTTTTCCACGAGCGCAGGCACCTGCTCGCGCACCCTCTCCAGGTCTTCCTGGTACTTCAGGGCCGCGCCCATGGTCGCGCTGACGAGGTTGGCGTCGATCCTGGTCGCGCCCAGCGCCGCCAGCGAGCGCGCCCAGTCCAGGGTCTCGGCCACGCCGGGCACCTTATAGAGGTCCATGCCGCGCAATCCCTGCACGAGTGCGGCCACCTCGCGCGCGAGGCCGTCGGCCGCCTCGGGCGCGCGGGCGCGCACGATCTCGACCTCCTTGTCGAGGTTCGGATAGTCGATCCAGTGGTAAAGGCAGCGCCGCTTAAGCGCGTCGTGCACCTCGCGGGTGCGGTTCGAGGTGATGACCACAAAAGGCACCTGCCGCGCTTTGATGGTGCCGATCTCCGGGATCGAAACCTGAAAGTCGGACAGGAGCTCGAGCAGGAAGGCTTCAAACTCCTCGTCGGAGCGGTCGATCTCGTCGATCAACAGCACAGGCGGCGTCGCGTCGTCGTTGTCGATCGCGTCCAGGAGCGGACGGCGAAGCAAGAACTCGGAGCTGAAGATCTCTCGCTCGGCGAGGCGACGATCTTGCCCCTCACCCATCAGCCGGATGTGCAGCAGCTGGCGAGGGTAGTTCCACTCGTAGACAGCGTGCGCGAGATCGATGCCCTCGTAGCACTGGAGCCGGATCAGCCGCGCTTCCAGGACCTCGGCCATGACCTTGGCCGCCTCGGTCTTGCCCACGCCGGCTTCACCCTCGATGAACAGCGGCTTCTGGAGCTTGAGGGCGAGAAAGATCGAGGTCGCAAGCGAGCGGTCGCCGATGTAGCGCCGCTCACGCAGGCGGCCCTCGACGTCTTCGATCGTCGACGGGGCGCTCACGGTGACAAAGCGTACGAGGTGACCGGACCGAGTGGTCCGGTCACCCAGTGCTTACTGACGCCCTTCGGCCTGGTTTATCGCTCGCTTCGTCAGCACGCGGGCGAGGTGCTTCTTGTACTCGGGGCTGGCGCGCAGGTCACCCGCCGGGTCGAGCTCATCCGAAGCATGCTGCGCCGCCTCCTCGGGCTGGGCCCCCTTGTGCAGCGCCTCCTCCACCGCGGTCGCCCTTACCGGAGTGGGACCCACGTTGGTCAGGCCGATGCGCCATCCCCCATTCATCTTCTGAGCCGCTACACCGACGATTGCCCAGTCGAAAAGGCGGCGGCGAAATTTGACGTACTTGTGCGCGCCAGTCGCGACCGGGAAGACGACTTCGGTCACGATCTCGTCCGGCGCCAGAGCGGTGGTGAAAAGGTCTTTGAAGAACTCGTTCGCCGGAATCGTGCGCTGGTTCGTGACGATGTCCGCGTCGAGCATCAAAGCCAGCGTCGGATAGTCGCCGGCTGCGTCGGCGTGCGCGATGACGCCGCCCATGGTGCCCATGTTGCGGACCTGGTTGTCACCGACCTCGCCCGCGATCTCCGCAAGCAGCGGCAGCTTCTCCTTCACCGTCGACGAGTTCTGAATCGTCACGTGGCGCGTCAGAGCGCCGACGCGAAGCTTGCGTCCGTCCTCTTTGATGTGATCGAGGTCCTTGAGGCCGTTGATGTCGACGAGCGCCGAAGGCTGCGCCAGGCGCAGTCGCATGAGCGGGATCAGGCTGTGACCGCCCGCCAGCACCTTGGCGTCCTCGCCGAACTTGCTGAGCAGATTGGATGCCTCCTCCACGGACGAGGCGCGTGCGTACTCGAAAGCGGCTGGAATCACTTGCTCGTCCCCTTCATCATGTGCCAGAGCCTGTCTGGAGTCGCCGGCATATCGACGTGCTTGATACCCAGCGGGCTGAGCGCGTCGCAGATCGCGTTGATGACCGCCGCGCTCGCGGCGATCGTGCCCGCCTCGCCGATGCCCTTCACACCGAGGTCGTTGGTCGGGCTCGGTGTCACGGTGTGGTCGAGGCTCATGGGCGGGATCTCACCCGCGGACGGGACCATGTAGTCGATCATCGTCCCGGTCTTGAGCTGACCGGTGTCCTCGTCGTAGACGACCTCCTCATAGAGCGCCTGTCCGATCGCCTGCGCGATCCCGCCGTGGATCTGTCCGTCGACGATCATCGGGTTGATGATGTTTCCGCAGTCGTCCACCGCGATGTACTTCTCGAGCTTCGCGCTCCCGGTCTCGGCGTCGACCTCGACCACCGCGATGTGGGTGCCGAACGGCCAGACGAGGTTGGGCGGATCGAAGTAGGCGACGGCCTCGAGTCCCTGCTCCATGCCTTCGGGCAGGCTCATTCCGTAGCTGGCGAATGCAACCTCGCCGAACGCCTTCGCCTTGTCCGGCGAGCCCTTGACGTGAAAGCTGCCGTGCTCATAGACGACGTCCTCTTCGGCCGCCTCGAGCATGTGGGCGGCAAGCTTCTTGCCCTTGTCGATGACCTTGCCGACAGCCTTGCTTATGGCCACGCCTCCGACCGCCAGGCTGCGGCTCCCGTACGTCCCGTAGCCGAAGGCGGTCCCTTCAGAGGTGTCGCCGTGGCGAAGCTCGATGCTCTCGTACGGCACGCCCAGCTGGTCGGCCGCGAGCTGGCTGAACGTGGTCTCGTGGCCCTGGCCATGTGAATGAGTGCCGGTGTAGACGATCACCGAGCCGGTCGGGGTGACGCGTACCTGCGCCGACTCGACGAGCGCGATGCCGCCGGTGGCTGGAGCGGTCGCGGCGCTCGGGCCGAAGCCGCAGAGCTCGATCCACGTCGACAGTCCGATGCCCAGGTATTTGCCCTGCTTGCGCAAGTCGGCCTGCTTCTTGCGCAGGTCGTCGTAACCCGCAAGCTTCACCGCGACGTCGAGCGCCTTTTCGTAATCACCTGAGTCGACGACCAGGCCGAAGTTCTGGGTGAAAGGAAAGTCCTGCGGCTGGATGAAGTTCTTGCGCCGGATCTCGACGGGGTCCATCTTCAACTCACCGGCGACGAGGTCGACCATGCGCTCGACGAGGTGTGTCGCCTCGGGCCGCCCGGCGCCACGGTACGGATCCGTCGGCACTCGGTTGGTCAAGATCCCGATCGTCCGCGCCGAGATTCCCTTCCACTTGTAGGCTCCGCCGGCCATCAGGCACGCGCAGGCCTGGAAGGCGCTGAACGTGCCGCAGTAGGCGCCCACGTCGAGGAACTGTGTGACGCGCAGGCCGAGCAGCGTCCCGTCTGTCTTGGCCGCGACCTCGACGTCGTAGTACTGGCCGCGACCATGAGTCGCGTTCTGGATTGATTCGGTGCGCGTCTCGATCCACTTCACCGGTCGCTCCGCCAGGCGAGAGAGGGCGGGCACCAGGTAGTCCTCGGGATATGGACTGATCTTGCTGCCGAAGCCGCCACCGACGTCGGGGGAGATAACGCGCACCTGGCTCTCCTTCAATCCCATGGCGCCAGACACGAATAGGCGGATGAAGTGCGGGCTCTGGCTCGACATCCAGATCGTCAGCTTCTTGTCGTAGGTCTCATACTCGGCCAGGACGCCGCGCGGTTCCATCGGAACGGGCGCCAGGCGATTCTGGAGGATGCGCTGCTTGACGACGACGTCGGCCTCCTTGAATGCCGCGTCGGTGACGTCAGGTCCGGTGAACGTGAGGTCCCAGCTCACGTTGTCTGCCGCGCCGTCGTGAACCTTCGGGCCGCCGTCCTTGAGCGCCTTCTCGAGGTCCATGACGGCAGGCAATTCCTCGTAGTCGACCTGGATCAGGTTGGCGCCGTCGGCCGCCTGGCCCTTGGTGTCGGCCAGCACGGCGGCCACGATCTCGCCCTGGTAGCACACTTCTTTTTCTGCGATCGGGAAGCGCTCCGGTATGTACTTCTTTTCCGCCACGAAGGCAGGGGCGGCGGGGTGCGTGCCGGCAAGCTGGCCCTTGAAGTCGCGCGCCGTATAGACGCCGGCCACGCCTGGCGCCTTGCTTGCGTCGGTGATGTCGATGCTCTTGATGCGCGCGTGAGCGTGGGGGCTGCGCACAAATGCGACGTATGCCGCGCCCTGGCGCGTGAAGTCATCGATGTAATGGCCGTGCCCTGTGATCAGGCGGGGATCTTCGCGGCGGTGGATCTTCGCGCCTACGAGCTGGCTGACCGCCATGTCAGTTCCCTCCCGCGGCGACCGTCGTCTTCCTGGCCGGCGCGGTGCTCATGGTCTTGGCCGCGGTCTGCACCGCCTTGACGATGTTCACGTAGCCCGTGCACCGGCAGAGGTTGCCTTCGAGGCCTTTGCGGATCTCGTCTTCGGTCGGGTTGGGGTTCTGCGCCAGCAGGTAAGCGGCGGCCATGATGAAGCCAGGAGTGCAGTAGCCGCACTGCAGTCCGTGCTCGTCCCAGAACGCCTGTTGGATCGGGTGCAGCTCGCCGTCCTTGGCCATGCCCTCGATCGTCGTCAGGCTCTTGCCCTCGGCCTGGACGGCGAACATGGTGCAGCTCTTCACCGCCTTGCCGTCGACCAGGATGGTGCAGGCACCACACTGGCTCGTGTCGCAGCCGATGTGCGTGCCGGTCAGCCCCAGGTTGTCACGAAGGTGATGCACGAGCAGCAGGCGAGGCTCGACCTCGTGCTCGTGTCGGCGGCCGTTCACGGTTGTCGCGACCTTATGCTTCATGCTCCTAATCCCCTCCAAACGGCGCTCCGCGGGCGCCACCAATCAGCTCAGCGAAGGTGAACCCCTCTATTGCGCTACTTTTAGCCGCGAAATGCAACTGGAGAATTCCTTTCAGGTCAGCGCCCCGCCGGACAAGGTGTTCGCCTACCTCCTCGACATCAACAAGGTCGTCGGATGCGTGCCGGGCGCCGAGCTGTCCGAAGTCGTCGATCCGACCACATTCAAGGGCAAGGTCAAGGTCAAGGTCGGCCCGATCACCGTCGCCTACAACGGAACCGCTCGAATCTCCGAACGCGACGATGCCCAGCGCACGGCCACGCTGACGGCCGAAGGTCGGGAGACGACGGGTCCGGGCTCAGCCCGCGCGTCGGCGCAGATGAAGGTCCAGACGGCCGGAGAGGGCTCGCTGGTCGAGATCGTCACCGACTACCACGTCGCCGGACGCGTGGCCCAGTTCGGCCGCGGGGTGATGGAAGACGTCTCCAAGCGACTGATCAAGGATATGGCGAACTGCATCCAGGCGAATCTGGAGGCTGACGAGCCGGCCAACGAGGACGACGTCAGCGCGGCGGTCGCGCGCTCCGCGCCCGCGGCGCCACCTCAGTCCGCGGCACCGGTGAGCGCGTTTGCGTTGCTCTGGCACCTGCTTAAGGTGCGCGTCGCGCGCCTCTTCGGCCGCGCCTCCTAGCCTAGGAACACCGCCAGCATCAGGTCGCGGTTGACCCAGATGCTGGGTTGCGTCCAGCTCTTGCCGTTGACACCGAAGATCGTGACCGTGACGTCGACCATGGGGAAGAACCGGGACTTAATCAGGATCTCGGTGTGCATCGCCGGCTCGGTGGCCTTTGGGAACTCGGCCGCTCCGGTGACCATGAAGCTCGCGGCCTGGAACATCACGTAGCGGCGGATCATGTCCGCGACCAGGTCGGGCGGCGGCGGCTCGGGTTCGATCGTGCGGATGCCTCCGATGAAGTTCTTGTTGAACAGGCCTTCGGGCACCCCGCTGAGGGGGACAGCGCCGGGAAGGAGCGGCTCAGCGCTCACGTTCCGCATGTGAAAGAGCGGCTCGGGGTCGTTGATCGTCTCCCGTAGGCGCCCCCCGCGAACCTGTACCTCACCGGTCAGCCGCTGGTACGAGGTGAGCACGTCGACCCTGCTCCAGGAAAGGTTTGCGCCGGTGAAGCCGCCGGTCGGGCCTGACATCAACCGGGGAGGATAACTCCCCGGCCCGCTCTCTCAACCCCGGACAATGAGCGGATGGACCTGGAGGCGGCGCGAGCGCGGATCCGGGAGAGGCCCGAGCTGAACGCTTTCATCTCGATCACGGCCGATTCCGGAAGCGGCACCGTCGTGGCCGTCAAAGACCTGATCGACGTCAAAGGCATGGTGACCACCGCCGGCGGGATGATCCTGCCGCGCGAGCCCGCGGCCGAGGACGCGCCCGTGGTGGCCCGTATACGGCGAGCCGGCTGCAGGATCGTCGGCAAGACCAACCTGCACGAGTTCGCATATGGGGTGACCAGCGTCAACCCGCACTTCGGAACGGTGCGCAATCCGCGCGACCCGTCCCGCGTCGCAGGTGGTTCTTCGGGCGGCTCGGCGGTCGCGGTCGCGGCGGGTATGTGCGACTGGGCGATCGGCAGCGACACCGGCGGCTCGATCCGCATCCCGGGATCGCTTTGCGGCGTGGCCGGGTTCAAGCCTGCGTTCGGCAGCATCGACATCGCGGGAGTGATCCCGCTGAGCAAGTCGCTGGACACGCTCGGACCCATTGCGCCCGATATCAACACCACCGCCGCCGCGTATGCGGCGATGTCGGGCGAGGCGGTCTCGCTCGACAAGCTGACGCAGCCTCGCCTGGCGGTGCCGCGAGGTTGGGTGTCCGAGCTCGATCCGCCGACCGCCGCCGCCTGGAAGGTTGTCTCGGGCCGGTTGCCTGAGCTCGACTTCCTGGATCGCGACCGTCTGTTCCAGGTCGGCCTGACCATCCTGCTATACGAAGCGGCTTCCTACCACCGGCATTGGGCCACCGAGTGCCCGGAGAAATATGGAGAGGACGTACTTCGCCTGATCCGCCGCGGCCTGGAGATCCCGGCCGCCGAGTTCGATCAAGCGCTTGCGGAGCGATCGCAGCTGGAACAAGAGGCGCACAAGGCGATGGAAGGGTTCGATGCGTTTGTCCTGCCGGCCACCGCGATCGTGGCGCCGCCAATCGATGCGGGACCCGAGGTGCGCGAGCCGCTGTCCCGATTCACGCGTCCTTTCAATACGACCCACCAACCCGTCGCAGTCCTGCCGGCGCCCGTGCGAGGGTTGCCGGTCGGGATCCAGGTGGTCGGCCGCACCAACGCCGAGACGCTGCGCGCCGCGGCGTGGCTCGAAAGCCAGTGGCGCGGCCAGTCGGCATGAAATCGAAGGACCTCTACCCCGCGATCTTCAGCCGCCACGCGGCGGCGTACGACAGGCGCCTCGACCAGATCATGGCGCGAGGCGAGGCGCGCGGGCGCCAGCGTGTACTCGACCTCGTCGACGCCAGGCCCGGGATGCGAGTGCTGGACCTCGCCTGCGGTCCGGGCAACCTCGCCTGGCGGCTCGCGGCGCTGGTCGCGCCCGACGGCGAGGTCGTCGGCGTCGACCTCGCGCCGGGGATGATCGAGCTCGCACGGCGCCGATCCGTCCGCAACGCTCGTTTCGAGGTTATGGACATCGAGCAGCTTGCGTTTCCCAACGCCTCCTTCGACGCCGCGGTTTGCGGCCATGGGCTGCAGTTCGCGCCGCATCTGGATGTGGCCATGAGCGAAGCTCGTCGCGTGCTCCGGGAGGAGTCGCGATTCGCGGCCAGCCTGCCGCTGGGAAGCCCGAGCCAGGCGGTGCAGGAGCTGCTGGACAAGGTCATCAATCGCCGGCTGCCGCCTGCGCCGCGGGCCGTCGATCAAGAGAAGACACGCAGGATCACCGCCGATGCCGACGCTCTGATGCGGGCGGCGCTGGAGGCCGGTTTTGCATCCGCGAAGGTGGAACTGGTCGAAGAGAAAGTCGTGTGGGAATCGGCGGAGCAGCTGGTCGCCATGTGCGCCAGCTGGTGGGATTGCGCCGCACGGCTGGAGGAAGTCGACGAAGAGCGGCGACAGGACTTTGTCGACGAGGCGATCGACGTCCTACGTCGTGATCACCCAGGCGCGATCGAAACCACCGGTCGCAACTTCGTGCTTTTCGCCGTCGCCTGAATTGGGTTCCGGCCGAAGCCGGCGCGTTTGAGAGATGACCGCGGAATCTCGAGTGCTTGCCTTCAAACTCAATTGCTGAACGTGCCGCATCCAAGTGCGATGCTCAGGCTGGTCGCTTTCGCGGTCGCGGCGGGGCTTGCGCTGGCGGGAGTCCAGCCGGTCGTCTCGGCGATGACCGGCGAGGTGGCAATGAGCTGGGCGTTCAGCCTGACCGCACCGGCCGTCCTGACTGCGGCGGTCGTCTTCGGCGCGGGGCGAATCCTGAATCGGGACGACATGGTCCAGCCGCCGTGGTACTCGGCCTGGCTGCTGCTCCCAGGGTCGTTCTTGCTCGCGGGCGCGGCCGCGATGTGCATATTCGGGGCGCTCGTCGAGTTCACCCTCATCCCCTCGACGATGTGGGTGCTGCTGGTGACCGGCGGCCTGCTGTGGATGGCCGCGATGGTCCTGGTGCGCAGCCACTCGCGCTAGCTGAGGCCGATTTGTCGATCGAGGCGGTCCTCTACGGCCCAGACCGCCTCGCACCAGCGCACGACCTCGAGGAGCTCGTCGAGCTGGTCGCCGAGAGGTCGATCGGTGTGTCGGCTGGACCGCGATTCTGCCGCCTTTTGCTTGTAGAACCGGTAGTTGTCGCTCATGCGGTCAGAGTAAGAATCGGGCGACCTATCCCATAAGGGGGGAAATACCCGAAACGGGCGGCTCGGTACCCGAATCTGGCTAGGTAGTAGTCGTTGGGTTGGGTAGCGGCTTGGCCATCGGAGTCGCAGCCCGCGAGAGGCGGTCGTGGATGGCGCGGCGTCCCCGCTCGAGCGCGTGCGCCCCGTCGCCGCCCTTGAACCCACTGTTCACGCGGCCGAGCAGGCTGTCCATCTCCCACGCCAACCGCTCCGGGTCTACGTCCGGTGCGATCTCGCCGGCCTCCTTGGCTTTAAGCGAGCGGGTAGTGATCAGCCTGCGGCCCGCGAGTGCGTCATGCCGGCGCCCGCCGCCAGGGTTCGGCGCAGGCATACCGCCACCCACATCCGATACGGTCGCCAGCCCTCCGCGATCGTTTCCAGCTCGGCGGCGTCGGGCTCGTGCGCCAGGCCATATGCCATACGAACCGCCTCAAGAAGGCGCCGTTCGCTCGTCGGCAGCTCGTCCACAGCGCTCAAGGCTCGCAGTCGCACAAGCTGCGATCCGAACTCGCCGATTCCCTTCAGCCCCTGCAGCCTCGCCAACGCCTCGTCTTGCGGCAAAGCGCGCAGCTCCTCGGTGTCGAGCTCGCCGCGCAGCGCCGCCTGGCCCAATCCATACAGATACTCGACCTTGCGCCCAGACAACCCCTTGTACGACCTCAGCTGGACGAGCGTCTCGGGTCCGGGAAAGCAGTAAAGGCGGTGTCCATGGATATCCACGGACGCGCCAAGCTCGCGACACATCCGCTCCTTGACAGACTGCGCCTGGCGCATCGCGACACGCGACGAAATCAGACACCAAGCTGCCGCTTCATAAGCGTTGGACCAGTTGACCGGACGGAAACCAGGGAACATGTGCTGCAGCCCTGCGACCACGGGATCGCGCTCCCCCACCTCGGGCCATGCGCGGCCGTCAACGTCGAGACTCAGGATGCGAGCGGTCTGGTCGCGCACCCCATCGAGAGGTGCGGAACCATAGACCGTGCCGTGCACCGCGCCATGAGCGTCCTGCGTCAGGCAGACACCGACGGCCGCCCACGCCGCGTCGCTGAGGAAGGCGAGATGGAGATGGCCTTCAATGTTGCCGCCGTCGGACGGTGCTTCGTGCCACGCGTCGATGAAGCCCGCGCTTTCCTTTAACGAATAGCTGCCGACCGGTTCGAGCATGAACAAGTTCGAGACGGATCAAAACAAAAAAGCCGGCCCCGTGCCAGCGGCCGGCTCACCACTTGTTGTGCTAGGCGAGCTTGATCCGGTTCGCGCGAGGACCCTTCTGGCTCGGTTCGATCTCGAAGCTCACTCGCTCGCCACCGGCAAGCGAATCGAAGTTGACGCTCGAGTCAAGCCCGGTCCGGTGGAAGAAATACTCCTTCCCGTCTTCGGCCGCGATGAAGCCGAATCCGCGGTCCGAGACCAGCTTCTTTATGGTCCCTGTCGGCATCGAACAACCCCCCTTCTCGAAAGCATGTCGCGAACGCACGGGTCCCTTCGAGAAGTACCGACCGCGGCGAACATCCCCGACTACCGAAGACAGCACAACCTTACCACCGGGTCAAACGGCCAGCAGCGCGACTCCGACGAGGGTCGCAAGTGCACCGGAAAGCTTGAGCACGGTCCGTCCCCCTTCGCGTAAGCGCCACACCCCCCAGACCGCCACGGCGACGATCGCGATCTCGCGGACCGGGGCCACGACTGCGAGCGGCGCCAGGCTCAGGGCCCAGAGGACCAGGAAGTAGCCCGCCCAGAAAAATATGCCGATTACTGTCGACTGGCGCCAGGTAGGACGTTGGAGCGGCTGAGGCTGTCGGTACAGCCTGAGCGCTGAGGCAATCCATATCGACAGCGGGAGCTCGATCGCCATCAGCGTGAACAGCAGCCAGGCATAGAGCCAGGGTGTGGCAAGGCGGACGCCGACACGGTCCACCGAGCTGTAGGCCGCGATGGCCACGCCGGTCAGCAACGCCGGCAGCGTTGCGCTTGCCCGGGCCTGCGAGACGGTGACCGAGAGGATGCCGAGGAGCAAAAGGCCTACGCCGGCGAGCTGCGGCGAGGTCAGCCGCTCGCCGAGCAAGATCAGCCCCACCAGGACGCTGAGCAGCGGCGCTGAGCCTCGTGCGATCGGATAGACCGCCGACAGCTCGCCCCGCCGGTACGCCGTCGACAGGAGCCATAAATAAGTGGTCTCGAGGACCGACGACAGCAGGCACCACGCGACCGACGCGCCCGTGAGAGTCGGGCGACCCAGGAACAACCACGCGGGAACGATGCTCAGGCTGGCGATCACCGCGGCCATCGCCGTCGCGCGTCTGAAGGTCGCGATCGGGTCGCCGCTGACTTTCACCAGGACGTTCCAAGTGCCGTGGAACACCGCCGCCACGAGGGACATGCCGACCGCGATCGCGATCAACGTTTCGGACGCGCCAAGAGCCGGCCGAGGAGCCGGAAAACCTCTGGATTGACAACGAGGCCGTTGTGCGTCCCCCACACCGGGATCGCAGGGATATCCGGACGGAGACAGGAGCGAAAGTTCACGACGTCGTCGTCCTTGATGTAGATCGAGGTCGTCGGCACGAGCGGCGCCAGCTTCAGGTCGTATGTGAAACGGCCCTCGGCATGGAGGCGTCGGCCGTACGCAAGCTCATTCACGGCCCTGACCACGCCTACCGCGTGACGTGTGACAGCGGCCAGGTCGGTCCAGTCTGAGAGCGGCGCTCCAAGGGCGATCACCTGCTCGACGTGGTCAGGCCTGCGCTGGGAAAGCACCTTCGCCAGCAGTCCGCCGCGGCTGTGCCCGATCAGGCTCACCCGCGAACCTGTCTCCTCCTTCACCTCGGCCACCCCGCGTTTGAGGCCCGACAACAGCCGCTCGG
>Ga0209056_10001628_pt1 | contig 24722 bp, 20 predicted proteins | sample GraSoiAngelo_114_FD_185876 | JGI IMG/M metagenome (GOLD analysis project Ga0209056, IMG submission 185876) | Grasslands soil microbial communities from the Angelo Coastal Reserve, California, USA - 14_0903_13_40cm (SPAdes) (version 2) | ecosystem: Environmental > Terrestrial > Soil > Grasslands... | reverse complement strand
CGGGGTTGAATTCCTTGATCGATCGCAGCACACTCATCCCGTCGAGCTTGGGCAGCTTGAGGTCCAGGAGCACGAGTTGGTAGCGACCGGCCTTGTACTTGGCCAGCCCTTCTTCGCCGTCGGCGGCGGTCTCCACCGCATAGCCGTCCTCGCGAAGAATCTTGGTCAGCAAATTCCGCAGATTCTCCTCGTCGTCGACGACGAGGATGGACGTACCATCGGTGACCATCAGCACTCTCTTCTTGGGCCGAAATGGGGGTCCTGCGAAATCATGCCTCTGCGGCGCGGAGGTTAGACGCTCCGCAAGCGCGCCCGAGTGCACCACTACGTCTACCTGGTCTACCTGGTCTACTTAGTCTACTTGGTCTCACTACACGGCCGACGGGACTAGGCATGTAGACCATGAAGACCAGGTAGACCAAGAAGACCAAGTAGACGCAGTTGTCGTGTAAAAAGCCCCGCCGTCCCTCTCCCGTGCGGGCGGCCTTGCAGCGTCCCCCCTGAGGTTCGCCTGCACCCGGTTCCCGCGTTCAGAAGAACGGACGGCGGGGAATTCTATAAGGACGTATCCATCAATTCAGGCGAGCCTGCGCCCGTGAGGTGGTCGCCGACGCGACCGCCGCCAGGGCCGGGGTCAGGACCCGCTGTGCCCACAGGGCGCGGTTCGCGCGTTCCACCGCGCCGAGCCCCCGGAGGAGCGTGCCGATCTGACGGGTGAATGCGGCCACATCCGGGACGCTGGTCGAGGGTTTGTGGCGCAACTGGCGACGCCTGGCTTCAAGATCCCGCAGGGTGACGATGTAGGCCGCCTCCAGGACGACCAGGTCTGCGGCTTCATCAAAACGCCCCTGCTTCAGCAAGAGGTGCCGGGCGCGAGCCAGCCGCAGCAGTTCACGGTGAACGGCCAGCTCACGTTCCAGAATCTGGCGAAGTTGTCCGGCTGTGGAGCCCATCGCGTCACACCTCGACACGTCACCAGGGAAGTCTAGCCGGATGAAGAGCAATTCCCGTGCCACCTGCCGGGGGCGGCTGGCGGACAGCGCTAACACCTCGAGCTTTTGGGTATGTAGCCGATAGACAGGGTGAAGGACAGTTACGCGTACATTGACAGTATGAAGAGGCTGTGGTACAGTCAGCGAGCCATCAGTACGGAGACCGGCTCACATCTCGATTCGGAAGGCCACGGCAAATCGGTTCCTTACCGGCGAGATGACGGGTCTATCTCAGCAGGAAGAGGGAGCAAATCAATGCGCAAGGCCATCGCTGCATTCTTGTTCGTGTTCCTGATGTTTGCGGCGGCATCCGTGTCGTGGGGCCAGACGGCCTCGACGGAGTCCGCGACGTGGGAGTCGGCCACCTGGGAGACTCTCGACGCGGTGCCCTCAGTCTGGGAGTAGTTCCGGCCGTATCTCGACATCAGGGCTGTTCGTCACGAGGGGGTCCAACCGGACCCCCTCGTTGTTGTTCTTCTAGACTCGATCCCCGCATCTAACCCTCCCCCAGGGCGGGCATGACTCCTTTAGAATCCTTCCCGGGAATCTAGGGAACCGAAAGGGGTTTGGTACGAAAATTGCTCTATTTAGGCGGTAGAGACGTTCATCACACGGGAGGGAATCACGATGAAAAAGGTCCTGACTGCCGCGGTTATGCTGATCCTGGCAGTGTGTCTGGGGGCGTCGGTGTCATGGGGCCAGACGGCCTCGACGGAGTCCGCGACATGGGAGTCGGCCACCTGGGAGACTCTCGACGCGGTGCCCTCAGTCTGGGAGTAGCAACGAGCCGCGCCTGGTGGAGGATTCCGCCGGGCGGTAGTCTAACAGGGGTTGCCCGGGAGGCCGCCTGCACACGCGGGACGGCCCCGGGCCATTTGCCTTCTCTCGGGGCGGGGATATGAAAAACCTCTCAACGCCAGCCCGCGTCTACGTCCTGGGGGTCATCATCGCCGGCGGCATCCTGGCGGCCCTTGTGCCGCAGCTTCCGGGTGCTGCGCCGCGGCTGGATCTGCCGTTTGCGGTCTTCGTCGCGGCGGCGCTGCTGACGCAGCTGGTCGGCGTCCGCGTGATCATGCCCGGCCGCGAGGGCATCGCCTGGTCGCTGATCAACGCGGTAATCGTCGCCACCGTATTGCTCTTCCCCGCCGGCAACAGCATCCTGCTCGTCCTCATCACCTTCACCGCCTACGGGTTCAAGCGCCGCGAACTGCCCTGGTACCAGGGGGCGTTCAACGTGGCGCAGCATGTGGTGTCGGTCAGCCTGGCTGAGGCGCTGTGGGGGATCGCGCGGCCGGAAAGCACGGTCGGCGCAATGGCGGTGCAGTGGTACGCGGTGGCGTTCTCTGCCGGCGTGGTGTTCTACGTCGCCAACGGCACCCTGGTCACACTGGCTATCACCCTGGTGGCCGGCAAGCCGTTCGGGCAGGTCGGCGTCATCTCACGGTCCAGCTTCTATCGCGAGATGGTGCTGATCTGGCTTGGCGCCGCGGTGGCCGACTTCTGGATCGTGAACCCGTGGCGGACCGTGCTGCTGACCCTTCCGCTGGTGGGATTGTCCCAGATGCTGCGCATGCAGATCGAGGACGCGGAGCGCATCCGCCGCAGCCAGCAGGAGGCGGAGGGCCGGGCCCAACAGCTGGCCAGCTTGAACGAGCTGGCCCGGGCCCTGACCAGCAGTCTGGAGCTGGAACAGGTCTGTGACGCCCTCTATGCCCAGATCCGCAAGGTCGTGCCGGCCGACGCCTTCGGCGCCGGCGTGTACGAACCACACGCCGACCTGATCCGGTTCAGCGTGTGGCGGACGGAGGACGAAACGTTCCCGGCGTTCACCCGCAACGCATCCGAGCCCATCTTCCGGCGCGTCCTGCAGGCCCGGACGCCGCTGGCGCTCGAACAGGGGCGCGATCATGAAGACATCGCCCAGCTTAGCCAGTACGGCCGGCTCCCACGCGACGCGATGGTGGTCGCGATTCCGATGACCGTCGGCGATCGCGCCGTGGGCATGATCATCGTCGGCACACGCCGGGCGCTGACCCCGCAGGAGATGGACCTGCTCTCGACCATGGCCAGCCAGACGGCCGTGGCCATGGAGAAGGCCCAGCTCTTCGACCGGGAGCGCCGGAAGAGCGCGCAGCTGAGTGCCATCACACAGGTCAGCAAGAAGATCGTCACGATCCACAGCGTGGACGTGCTGCTGCAGCAAACCTCGCGCCTGATTGAGGAAACATTTGCCTTCGAACGCGTGCAGGTGCTGCTGGCGGATGAGGCGGAGACCGCGCAGGCCGACCCCGCGGCGACCGACATCCCTGTCCTCTACCGCGGGGAGTCCATCGGCGACCTGCGGGTGTGGCTGCGTCCGGGCACCGGATTTTCTCCGGATGACCTCTCGATGCTGCAGACGCTGGCGGACGAGATCGCCGTGGCCATCGAGAATGCGCGCCTCTATGAAAACCTGCAACGCCAGATGGCCATGCTGGAGCAAACGCAGTTCCAGCTCATGCAGTCGGCCAAGCTGGCCACGATTGGCGAACTGGCCGCGTTCGTCGCCCACGAGATCAACAACCCGTTGACCAGCGTCCTGGGTTACGCCTCGCTGATCCTGAGCGAAACGCCCCCAGACGACAGCAAGCGGGGCGACCTGGAGGTCATTGAGAAGGAGGCGTTGCGAGCGCGCGCCATCGTGCGAGATCTGCTGGGCTACGCGCGGCAGACCGACTCCGCGATGGAACAGACGCGCATCAACGAGGCGCTGGAGAGCGTCCTGCCGCTGATCCGCCGCCGCGCCGAGGCGCAGCATGTTAGCATCACCGCGAACTTCGATCCATCGGTCCCCCAGATCCTGGGGGATGTGAACCAGCTCAAGCAGGTCTTCATCAACATTCTGAACAATGCGATCGACGCCATGCCCGCGGGCGGCGTCGTGGAAGTCAGCACGCGAGAGGTGAGAGGGAACGGCACCGGGCCGCAGGTGGAGATCGCGTTCCAGGATAGCGGCGTGGGGATTCCAGAGGACAGGCTCGAACGTATCTTTGACCCCTTCTTCACGACGAAGGAGGACGGCAAAGGCACCGGGCTCGGGCTCCCGATCAGCAAACGCATCGTGGAGCGCCACGGCGGATCCATTTCGGTGAAGAGCGTCGTCGGGGCAGGGACCCGGTTCACGGTCGCGCTTCCGGTCGCGGTCACCTACTCATGACATCGGTCCAAACCGCCCAGCCGCCGCAGCCCTCCGCCTCCCGCGTCCTTGTGGTCGATGACGAGGAGTCCATTCGCGACCTGTGCGCCCGCGTGCTGAGCCGCGCCGGCTACAGCGTCAGCACCGCCCCCAACGGCGAAGACGCCGTCGCCCTGCTGACCCGGGAAGCCTTCGCCCTGGTGATCTCCGACATCCGCATGCCGGGAATCTCCGGATTGGAGGTGCTGGAGCGCGCCAAGGCGACACACCCGGCGATCCGGGTGGTGCTGATTACGGGTTTCGGCACCCCACAGATGTTGACGCGCGCCCAGCAATCCGGCGCCGACCGCATTCTCACCAAACCCTTCAACCCTATGGAGTTGCTGGCGGCCGTCCGGGAGATCTTGCCGAGCGGAAACGCGGAAACGCGATAGCGCGGCAACGCGAAGGGTCCACAGCAAGCTCCCCCTCGCCCTCAGCCCTGATCGCGTTTCCCCGTTTCCGCGATTCCGCGTCTCCGTCTTTGTAGTACGATGGGGGCGTGACCGCCGTCGGCGCCCTGAAGACATTTTTCTCCCGCGAACGCGCCGTCGCTGCCGTGTATCTCTATGGGAGGTATGCGGACGACCGCACCTGGCCCGACAGCGATATCGAAATCGCCATCTTGTTTCCGGACCAGGTCGGCGAAGAGGACATGAGCGGCTACCTGGAGCGCCTGTCCGCAGCCAACCCCCTGGCAGACGCTCCGGGAATCCTGATGCCCTCCACGCTGAACACGCACATCCTGCCGGTGATCCACGAGATCCTCAGTGGCGCAGACGTCCTCGTCGTCAATGATCCTGAAACCAGGGATGCCTTTGCCCGACGGGCCGCAGCGCGGTTGGACGACGAACGGACGGCGTTGCTGGACGACGCCAAGGAGTCGATCCTGCAGGCCCGCAATCTCGGCCTGGGACTCCTCGGCAGTCCCGGGTTTGTCCTGCCGCAACCGCCACGCTTCCTCGATCCCATCCGCATTGGCTGGCGCCTGGCCAGGATTCTCGGATCTTTCGCCGTGCTCGAGGCCTCCACGCGGGACGCCGACGCTGCGGGCAGGGACCCCGAGTCGCTGGGCCAGTTGATCGGATGGTTCAGCAACGGGACCGGCGCGGCAACCGGTATCGCCAAAGCCATGCTGAACATGTTCGGCATGCCGCGCCCCAGCCGCCGGTGGGAGGTGTTTCTCCCGCTGGGGGATGCCAAGATGATGACGATGGATCTGGCCCTGCAGCTCGGGGCGGCGGTGGAGGCCCGGTGGCAACTTCTGACCGGAAGCGGACTGGCTGCTCCTGAGCGGATCGTCACGTCCATCCGCGCGTCGCTGCCGCCGATTCTGTCGTTCGCGCGCTTGGCCGCGTGGTATTGCGAGGTACCCGGGGTCCGCGACCAGAAACTACACTGACGGAAACGCGGTGTCGCGGAATCGCGTATCCGCGACAACCCGATTACCGGCTCCTCGGACCTGGCGGAGGCAGTCCCTCCAAAAGTCCCTCGCGCAGCAGCCGGGCCACCATCTCCGCTCGTGTGCCGACCCCCCAGCGGGCATAGACTCGACGCAGGTGCGTGCAGACCGTCCATCCGCTGATGCAGAGCGCTGCGGCGATGGCCTTCGTCGGCAACCCCTGCGCCACGAGCGCGGCGATCTCCCGCTCCCGCGGACTGAGTCCTCCTGCTGGTGGAGCCGCCCGGACGCGAGAAAGCGTATAGCGCGCCCCGTCCAGGTCGACCTCACACAAGACCTCCTCCAACCGCCCGCCGTCGACGCGCACGCGCACGGCGGCGCTTCCGGCCGCCTCCCCCGCCACCGACCGCAGCAACGACGCAACATCCGCGCCCCGCATTCTGCGTGCCGTCATGGAGCGCGGTCCATGGACAGGACCGTTGTGGGGCTCTGGTGTGAGAACGCGAGCGCAAACCAGCGGGCGGCCTCCTCGCGCTTTTCCTGTTGCATCAGCAGGAAGCCGAGGTCGCGGCAGACCCGGATCAGGTCGCCGGTCATCCCCAGGGCCTGGAAACCGGCCACGGCCTCCTGGTAGCGCACGGCCGCCTCGTCGCGCCGGCCTGCGGCGGCCAGGGCGTCGGCCAACGCCGCTCTGGCCCGAGCCAGCTCAGCCTCGTCACCAATCCGCGTTGCCAGCGATGCGGCATCCTCCGCCGCACGCAGGGCGCCGCCCGCATCGCCGCCGCGAGCCCGGAGCCGCGCCAGTTCCACGAGCGTCTGCGCCACCCCCTCGTCGTCGCCGCACTGGCCGGCCAGCCGCAGGCTGGCGTCCAGTTCTTCTTGCGCGGCAGCCAGCGCGCCCTCTTCAAGATGCAGCATCCCCAGGCTGCGCTTCACCATTCCAAGCAGCCGTATGTTCTCGTGGACGGCGAATAACTCCGCCGATCTCTGCAGGAACTCGCGGGCGCGGTCAAACGAGTGCTGCCGCTCCCAGGCCACGCCGACGTGAAAGTACAGCAGGCCGAGGTGAAATGGGTCGGCCGCGGCGGCCAGCGTCTCTGCCGCCTGCCGGAAGTAGTCCAGCGCCTGCGCCGGCAGCCCCAGTTCCACACAGACGCGGCCGAGGTTGGCGAGCAACTTCCCGTAGACTTCCGTCCGCTGCAGCCCCGCGGCGGCGAGGCGCTGTAGCGCCTCGTGAAAAATCTCGTGCGCCTGGGCAAACCGACGCTGGCGGAATGCCAGAAATCCCATCGCGTTGGCCGCCGCCGCCATCAACTCTGCATCCCCTGAGGCAGCGGCGCGGCGGGCGGCGACTTCCAGGCGGGCGCCGGCCTCCTCGAACCGGCGGAGACCGGCCAGCGCCTGGCCCGCACCGAGGGCCCATCGTGCCTGGTCCGCGGTGTGGGGAGGCGCCGAGGCAGCGGTGAACGCTTCCAGAGCCTCGGCGAACCGGTGCTGGCGCAGGAGTGCCTCTGCATGGTGCAGTTGCACCTGTGCGGAGGGCGCAGCCTCGTCGTCAAAAAAATGGCTGAGCGGCTTGCCCAGCCGCTCAGCCAGGACCTTCAGCGTCGCCAGAGATGGACGCACCAGATCGTGCTCGACCATGCTGACAAAACTGATCGAACAGGCCCCCCTGGCCAGCTTCTGCTGCGTCATCCCACGCGATTGACGCGCCGCCCTGATCCGCCGGCCTAGGGAGACGGTATTCTTCCCCGCCAGGGCTGACCTCCGGCGCCGCTTCTGTGAACGCATGCCGCCCTCCACGACCCCACCCCAGAAATTCGCAGACGAAGTTCTGGGGACCCCGGGGCCCACCCCGTCATGCGGGACACCCGGAAGCGTGACCTACAGGAGTTCCCCTCCTCCGTGTCCCGCGATCCTGACCGGCGCCCTCGCTGACTCTGCCAGCCATCCTACCGGCAGCGCCGCGAACAGGATCACCAGTGCCAGCACCACAACTCCGACCTTCCCCATGGGAGAGCCTCCTCTCGCCCTCCCATGCGCATAGTTCGACTCCTGCACTGAATATCCTGTGGAGGTATTTCAGTACAAGTGAATTCAAATGACGAGTAGCTCAAATCGGTCACCGCACGCATGTGCGGGGACAGAAAACCCCGCGGCAGGATCACGACCTGGTCGCGGGGTGGAGACGACCTAGAAGCCTGGGAAGAGCCTAGCCGGCGACGCGGACCTTTGTGGCCTGGGGACCCTTCTGGCCCTGCGTAGCCTCGTACTCGACCTTCTGCCCTTCGCTGAGGGTCCGGTAGCCGGTCCCCTCAATGCCGGTATAATGCACGAACAAATCCCGACCGCCATCGTCGGGTGTGATAAAGCCGTAACCTTTCTCTGCATTAAACCATTTGACCGTACCGGTTGCCATCGACTACTCCCCTGCCCTTTCCCGCTATACTATCCGTGGTTGCCCCCCGGACGCGATTACGTCCATCCCCATTCCCCGGCTCCTTCCGGCAGTCCTGCTCGTAACAATCGGAGGAGGAAGGCGAAATCCTTCCCCCTCCGAGGTCCGGTACTGAGACACAAGGTCCTGATGGTGAATCGATCTATCTGAAAAGCTGGGGTTGCCCCGCCACGAGCGTCGAGTAGTCGATCCGCCAGTGACCAGACCCGTCTTTCTCGGCCTGCGCCTGCATCGGCGACCGGAGGGTGGACTGCCCGCCATCGGTGCGCATGGAGACCATCGCGGTGAATGTCGCCCGCGCGCGGTCGGCATTCACCTGCACGCGGAGATCTTCCAGCACAAACCCTGCCAGCCGGCTGCGCTGCAGCGGCTGCGGCCATTGTGTGGGCGTGTTGGTCAGGAACCACTCCGCCCATCCCCGCGCGGCCGGATGGCCCGCGTGCGCAAACGCCTCGTACACTTGAACCAGGGCGTTGGCCACGAGTTCACCGTCGGCGGTGGGGTATCCGGTAAAGATCCCCGCCGTCGCACCCTGTTGCACCGCGTCAAACGCCCAGTGCCAGGGCGGCACATCCACAAAAGCCGACGGACCCTGCGCCCAGGCCGCGCTGCCGGCCAGGACCACCAACGCCAACCCTATCACATACCACCGCATGGATCTCGCCTCCTCGTCTTCTAATATACTCCTGCCCGAGCGAACCGGACTCAGGCGAACCTTCGCTGTGTTGGCGTCCGTTATCCCCGGGCCCCTGCCCGTGGATCGAGCGCGTCGCGCAGACCGTCGCCGACCAGGTTGAACGCCATGACCACGAGAAAGATGGCCAGACCCGGAAACGTGGCGATGAACCAGTAGGACAGCAGGTAGGTCTGCCCCTCGCCAAGCATCGTTCCCCACTCCGGGGTGGGCGGCCGGACGCCCAATCCGAGGAATCCCAGGCCGGCGGCGGTCAGGATCGCCGCCCCCAGTTGCAGCGTCGACTGCACGATCACCGGGGTCAGGCAGTTGGGGAGCACGTGGCGCAGGATGATGGCCCTGTCGCCCGCCCCCAGGGCTCGTGCAGCCTCGATATACGTCTGCTCGCGGATTACCAGCGTGGCCCCCCGCACCAGCCGGACATACACCGGTATCGCGGCCACCGCCACCGACACGACCACATTGGTCACGCCCACGCCCAGCACCGCGATCAGGGTGAGCGCCAGCAGGAATCCTGGAAAGGCCAGCAACAGGTCCACCCCGCGCTGCACGAGCAGATCCACCGTGCCCCCCGCGTAGCCGGAAATCACTCCCACGGGGATCCCTGCGGCGAGTGCCAGCAGCACCGCCAGGGCTCCGATGAGAAAGGAAATCCGGCCGCCGTAGATCACGCGCGTCAGCAGGTCGCGGCCCAGCTGGTCGGTCCCCAGCGGGTGCGCCAGCGACGGGGACTGCAGGACCGCCGCGAAGTCAACAGCATCGGGATCGCCCATGAGCAGGGGCGCGGCCAGAGAGGAGACCAGCAGCATGCCCAGGACGACCAGGCCGGCGGCGGCGGTCCGCCGCCGTCGCAGGCGATCCCAGGCCGATCTCCCGGCGGAGGGAATCGTGGGTCTGACCCCCTTATCCGTATCGGATCCGCGGGTCGACGGCGACATACAGCAGGTCGGTGACGAGGTTGACCACCACAAACATCGCGGCAAAGACGATCACAATGCCCTGGATGACCGGATAGTCCCGCGCGGTGATGGCTGAGACGAGCAACCGTCCCAGTCCCGGCCAGGCGAACGTCGTCTCGGTCAACACTGCGCCGCCCAGCAGCGTGCCAAACTGCAGGCCGACCACCGTGACGACCGGAATCAACGCGTTGCGCAGGGCGTGGCGGATGATCACCGCCCCCTCGCCCATCCCCTTCGCCCGCGCGGTGCGCACGAAGTCCAGATTCAACGTCTCCAGCAGGCTCCCGCGGGTCATGCGAGCGACGATGGCCGTGGAGAACGCCGCCAGGGTCACCGCCGGTAGGATGAGGTGGGCCGGTGTGCCGGTCCCGCCGGCCGGCACCCAGTGCAGGTGCACGGCGAAGAGCAGCATGAGCATGATCCCCAGCCAGAACACCGGGATCGATACGCCGCCCAGGGCAGCCATCATCACCGCGTAGTCCACGGCGGTGTTGTGATACGCGGCGGCCAGCACGCCGGCGCTGAGACCGGCCGCCACCGCGAGCGCTGTACTGGTCACCGCCAGCGTCAGCGTGGCCCGCATCCGGATGCCGATCTCCTCGATCACCGGGGTGCGGGTCACCGCCGAGAGCCCAAAGTTGCCGGCCAGCACGCTGGCCAGGAACCGTGCATACTGCTCGGGCATCGGACGGTCCAGGCCCAACTCCACCCGCAACCGCTGCACCTCATCGTCAGACGCCAGCAGGCCCGCGATGAGGCGGGCAGGATCGCCGGGAATCAGGCGCACCAGCAGGAAGACGGCCAGGGTGACCCCCAGCAGCGTCGGCAGCGCGTAGAGAAGCCGCCGCACCACATAACGGCCCAGAGGAGCGCGCATCAAGGGGATCGCCACGCGACACCCCTGCGCCAAAACGCCGCAGGGGCGTCGCTCGCGATGACCCGCGCTATGCGCGGGTCACTTCCACGTCGCGTAGATCGCGTCCCACTTCTCGATGGGCGTAATGGAGACACCGACCAGGTTCTTGACCGTGGCCACGTACCATTTCTGCGCCCAGAGGAAGATCCATGGAGCGTCGTTCCAGATCCGCTGCTGGGCCTCGTGATAGAGGGTCTTCCGTTTCTCGACGTCCACGGTCGTGCGGGCTTCATCCAGCCAGGAATCCACCTCCGCGTTCGCGTAGAACGCGGGCGCCAGCCCGCGCGGCGGGTGCTGGGACGAGTGAAACTGGCCGAACAGCACGCCGTCGCAATCCAACACCACCCAGGCCCACCCCAGCACGAACATCTGCAGGCGGGTGCGCTCAGGCGGCGCGGTGATCTCGGCGACGTAGCTGGGCCACTCCATCGTGCTGACCGACGCGCGGATGCCCACGTTACGCAGCTGGGCGGCGACAGCCTGCGCGACCTGGAAGTCCTGGATGTAGCGGCCGGTCGGGGTGAAGAAGGTGACCTCGAAACCGCTGGGATACCCGGCCTCGGCCAGCAACTGCTTGGCTTTGATCGGGTTGAACGGCCACCCGCCGGCCTGCACCGGGCCGTACCCGAACATCCCCGCCGGACACGGCGAGTCCACCACCGTGCCCAGGTCGAACAGGACGCTGCTGAGGATGGCCCCTTTGTTGACGGCATAATTGAAGGCCTGCCGGACGCGCGCATCGCGGAGCGGGCCCCATTGAGTATTCAGACCGATGAAGATGACACGGTCGGTGGGGGCCTGCACCAGCGTGACGTTCGGATTCTCCCGCAGCCGGCGGACATCGGGCGCCGGGGGGAGCATCGCCATGTGCACGTCGCCGGCCAGCAACATCGTTTCCCGCGTCCCGGCATCGGGCACGACGCGGAACATCACCTCGTCAAACGCCGGGGCCTTCCCCCAATACGCGGGGTTGCGGGTCACCAGGATGGACGTGCCGCGGACCCACTCCTTGAACAGGTACGGACCGGTTCCGGCTGCCGTGGCGTCGCGCACCAGATTCGCCGCACCGATTTTCGCCGCGGCCGCCGGCGAGAGAATGGCGGTGGTGGTGTAGGTCAGGTTGCTGAGCAGCATCGGGCTGGGCCTACTCAACACGAAGCGGGCCGTCAACGCATCGAGCACTTGCACCTCTTTGATGGCATCGACCAGGAATCGCAACGGCACTCGCGTTTTGGGATCCAGCAGCCGTTCGAACGTGAACTTCACGGCGTCGGCGTCAAACGGGGTGCCGTCCTGGAACGTCACGCCCCCCCTGAGCCGGAACGTATACGTCAGCCCGTCCCGACTGACCGTCCAGCTTGTGGCCAGCTGAGGCGCCACCGTGCCCCTCGCGTAGTCGGGGCGCAGCAGTGTTTCGTAGATGTAATCCACCATGTTGGCCACGGTCGTCGTCGTTTGACCGGCGGGATCCAGCGTGTCGGCATCAATCCCCACGGCGATGCGCAACGTCTTGGGGGGAGGCTGCGCCTGCCCCGCCGCTGTGGGGACTGCGACCAGCACAGATGCGGCCAGCAGCACCCATGCAGAAATGCGTCTCATGGCCTTCCCTCCCGTGCAGTCGGGCTGAGCGGGGACGACGGGGTTGGGTGCCCCTCAGATGGTTGAGCGCGACCCTCACCCTGGATCTCTCTCCCACTGGGAGAGGGGAATAAGGTTGGGCGCTACCGCGCCCTCTCGTGTCCGCGCCTTCACGACCGGAACTGCTGCAGCGCCTCGTCCAGGGTCCGGCACATTGGAACGGTTTTGTCCACCTGGGTCAGCAACAGGACGCGACGAATCACCGAGCGCTCCGGCACGACCAGGGCCAGCCGTTGCTGGCTGGTCCGCAGGCGTTCGGCCATCTCCAGAATGAGGTGGACCCCGCGGCTGTCCAGGTACGTCGTCTGCGACAGATCTACGACCAGACCCGGCGCGGTGTTGGGAACGACCGCGATGAGCTGGGCCCGGCAATCCGCCACATTGGCCAGGTCGATCTCACCCTCCGGTGCCGCGACCGGCACCCCGCTCCGTTCGATCACCTTGACCATTGCCGTCACTATCATGTCGTCACCTGCCTTCGTGTACGCTGCATGTGGACCGTGGTGCCGTCGGGCCGTGGTGTCACCGTCACATGGCGCATCAGCTCCTCGATCAGGCGCAGACCGCGGCCGCGGTTCAGCCCGCGCGGCGGGCGCCAGCGTCCCCAGTCGCGCACGGTCATCTCCACCTCATGCTCGGTCATCTGGCCGCGAACTTCGACGTCGCCATCTGCGGCTCCATACGCGTGCTCGATGACGTTGCTGCACGCTTCGCAGCAGGCCACCAGGATCTCGTAGGCATCCTCGTCATTCGTCTGCGCCGCCTCCATCCACCGGCGCAACGTGTGCCGTAGCATGGGCAGCGACGAGGGGACGGCCGGGAGCCGGACGTGGAACCGGGTGGGGTCGGGAATTTCCGCACGCAGGGCCAGGAGCGCGATGTCGTCCCCGCCGGGACGGCCGCGGGTCACCTCGCCCAGCACGCGGTCCACCAGCTCATCCAGATCCTCATCGGGATCCGCGGCGGCGGCGCGATGCAGGCGCGCCAGACCATCGTCGATCGACGCGCCGCGCACCTCGATCAGTCCGTCGGTGTAGAGGAGGAGTGTGCTGCCGGGCCACAACTGCGCTGATTGCTCATGGTACGCAGGCATCCGCAGCGCACCTAGCGGCGGCGCCCCACCCTCCAGATACGCCGCCCGGCCGTCAGGGGCCACAGCCAGCGGCGGGGGATGGCCGGCGTTGGTGAAACGCACCGTCTGGGTCGCCGGATCGTAGATGAGGTAGACCAGCGTCGCCATCTCCCCCGGCTCGATCAACAGGGCCAGCCGCTGTACCACCTCGGCAGGGCTGTATCCTTCCACTGCGTACGCCCGCAGGGCGCTGCGGAGCTCGGCCATCAACGCGGCCACGCGCACACCGCGCCCGGCTACGTCGCCCATGACCAGCCCGACCGTGCCACGTGGCAGCACGAAGAGATCGTACCAGTCGCCGCCCACCGCCTCCGGGCTCGCCGCCAGATACCGGGCCGCGGACGCGAGGCCGGGAATCGACGGAAGACGTTGCGGCAGCAGGCTCCGCTGCAGCGTCTCGGCGATGCGCCGCTCCTGTTCGTACAGCCTGGCATTATCGATCGCCAGCGCCGCCCGGCGCGCCAGTTCCTCCACCAGGGCCAGGTCGTCACGCGTGTACCGGCGGTTGGACTCGGCGGTGAGGAAGGCAATGACGCCCAGCGTGCGGCCGCGGGCCATGAGCGGGACGATGATCAGCGAGACCGAACCCAGCGTGCGAGCCACGCTGAGCTCCTCGGTGTGGGGCCCCAATCCGCGCGCCCATTCCTCAGAAATCTCGGGCACGAGCAAAGCCTGGCCGGTCCGCAGCACTGTCGCCGTGGGCTCGGAGGCGACAGCGTTGAATGGATACCGCTCCAGCAGCTTGCGGAGCCGCTGTTCTTTGGCGGGATCCGAGTGCACAACCTCCACGCGGCGCACCTGACCGTCGGATTCGGCCAGGAAGGTCATACACATGTCGGCGAGCCGCGGGACGGCCAGCCGCGCGATGCTCTTCAGCGTGGCCTCAGAATCCAGCGAGGCGGTGAGGATGCGGCTGGCATCGGCCAGGAACTGCAGTTCGCGGGTGCGCTCCTGGACGGTCCGTTCCAGATCACTGGCATGCCGCTCCAGCGTGTGCTGCTGTTCATCCAGCTGGCGCTTGTACTGCCTGGCCTGCATGGCCCGGGTGAGCGAAGCGACAAAGTACTCGCGGTCAATGGGCTTCTGGATGAAGTCGTAGGCGCCGCCGCGCAGCGCCTGCACGGCCAGATCGTGCTCGCCGTGCCCGGTGATCAGCAGCGTCGGCGTGTCGGGCCGCAGCGCCCTGATCTGCGCCAGCAGGGCGAGGCCGTCGGTGCCCGGCATCTTGATGTCGGTGACGATGGCCTCGTAGTCGACCTCCGCGATGCGCTGCAACGCCCGGTCCGCGGAGTCGCAGGTCTCCACGTCTACCCCATCCATCCGCAGCTGCAACGCTTCCGGCAGCGCCTGCAGCAGCACGGGGTCGTCGTCGACAAGGAGGATGAGTTTTGTCGAGACCCGTTCGGGAGCCACGATCATGGCCGCGCCAATGGCAACTGAATCACGAATGTGGCGCCCTCGCCTGGAGGACTGCTGGCCTCGATGGTTCCTTGATGGTCTTTGATGATCCCGTACGCGATGGAGAGGCCCAACCCCGTCCCGTGCCCGACTTCCTTGGTCGTGAAGAACGGGTCGAAGATCCGCTGCTCCAACCCCTTCGGGATCCCCGGGCCGGTGTCGGAGAACGTGAGTTCCACGCGCTCCTGGTGCACCGCGCTGCGGATGCGGAGCACCTTGACGGGCGCGCTGGCCAGCGCATCCCGGGCGTTGGCGAGCACGTTCATGAACACCTGCTCGAGCTGGATGGGGCTGCCCGTGACCACGGGATTGGCAGTACTCAGGTCGAGGTCAATGGTAATATCCCGCAGCCGCAGCTGCTCGCGGAGGAGATCCAGCGCACGCAGCACAACCTCGTTGATCGCCACCTCTTCGTACCCGACCGGAGCGAGGCGGCCGAAGGTACGCAGGTGCGAGATGATCTCCGTGGCCTTGCGTACTTGTTGCACCGCGGCATGGAGGTCGGCCAGCACGCGCCCCTTGTCCAGCCGGCCCAGTTCCACGAGATCGATCACGTTCCCCAGGAACAGCCCGATGTTGTTCAGCGGGTTGTTCAGCTCGTGGGCAATGCCGGTAGTCAGTTCGCCGAGCGTGGCCAGCTTGCCGGCCTGGACCAGTTGCTCCTGTTTATCACGCAGCTCCTGTTCGCGGCGGGCGATTTCCTCCGTGGTCTTGCGCAGATCATCCATGATGTGGATCAACGCCTTACGCGCGTGCTCCAGCCTGAGATTGGACTGGTGCTGATCCTGCAGGATGTGCAGCAGGGCGCGGCGATGGTCCTCGCGCAGGCGCAGGCGCTGGTCCAGCGTCTGCACCTGCCGGCGCAGGCGCTCGATCTCTCCCCGCAGCTCGGCGTCGCGCGGCTCAGCGGGGCCGGTCGCCGCCGCCCGGACAGGCGGGGCCACCCGCGCGGTGGACATCAGGACGCACCTTGCTCGGTTCGCAGGCGCGCGACGTCCGCCCGCACCTGCTCCAGCTCCTTCTCCAGCGCGATCATCTTCAGCTCACGGCCGACCACGACTTCCTCGAATTTTTCCAGCTCCAGGACCTTCTCTTGCAGCTCGGTGCGGGACTTCTCCAAATCGCGCACCACCTGTTCGTACTCGCGCATATCGCGCAGGATGCCGATCGCGCCGATCACCCGGCCATCCAGGTCGCGCAGGTTGCTGGCGTTGAGGGTGGTGGGGATGACCTCGCCGCTGGCGCTGCGGGGGTTCAGGCGCACGTTGCGCGTCACCCCGCGCTCCACGACCTCGCGTAGGGCGGCGACAAACTCTTGGGTCTCCTGGGGGGAGATGAACCGCGACAGCGACTGCTCGATCAGTTCATCCGGCCGGAACCCCAGCAGCTCGGAACAGGCGTCGTTGACCTGGAGGATTTTGCCTTCCAGGTCGGAGACGAACACCGGGTCCGGAGCGTTTTTGATCAGGCTCTCTGCGTAGGCCCGCGCCTTGTCCAGCTCGCGCATGTCCCGTAGGATGCCGATCGCGCCGATCGCCCTCCCCTCCACATCGCGGAGGGCGCTGGCGTTGAGGGTGGTGGGGATGACCTCACCGGTCGCGCTGCGAGGGTTCAGGCGGGCATCGCGCGTCACCCCGCGCTCCACGACCTCCCGCAGGGCGACGACGAACTCTTGCGTCTCTTTGGGGGAGATGAACCGCGACAGCGACTGCTCGATCAGTTCATCCGGCCGGAACCCCAGCAGCTCGGAACAGGCGTCGTTGACCTGGAGGATTTTGCCTTCCAGGTCGGAGACGAACACCGGGTCTGGAGCGTTTTTGATCAGGCTCTCTGCGTACGCGCGCGCCTTGTCCAGCTCGCGCATGTCCCGCAGGATGCCGATCGCGCCGATCACCTTCCCATCACCGTCCCGCAACGCGGACGCGTTCAGCGTCGTCGGGATGACCTCGCCCATGGCGCTGCGCGGGCTGAGCACGACGTTGCGCGTCACGCCACGCTCCACCACCTCGCGCAACGCGGCCAGGAATTCCTGGGTCTCATGAGGCGAGATGAACCGCGACAGCGACTGCTCAATGAGTTCGGCCGGCCGGAACCCGAGCAGTTCATACACCGCGTCGTTGGCCTGCAGAATTTTCCCTTCGAGATCGGCGACGAACACCGGATCCGGGGCGTTGCGGATGATGATGTTGGCGTCTAGTTGTGCATGTCCCCTAATCCCATTCTCCCCGTCCTGCGCAAACGTCTCAGGCAGACCTGCGGACACGCCTGCCTTTTCGACGACACCCTTGCGTTTCGCCATCATGGGTCCCCCTTTTCCCATCGCCGGGCAACACCCGGCGTCAGACCGGCGCAAATATCATTTAATTTTTCCCCCTGGAGCGCGGGGGCTAACCCCAATTGGGACCCAACATAGCCGGGCCCGGACCACGAGGCTTGTCGGTAACGGCCCCAGCTGGACCCGCCTGAACGTACGATGCCGAACACCAGTTTCTCTATCGTTTGAGTAATTTACCCGATGGCGTGGAGGGCAAGGCCCGGTATCCTTTGGAGGAAATCGCGGAAAGACCCCTTTCCGATAAAGGCAAACCCGCCGCGAGGCGGGGACGCAAAGCCGCGGGTCAGGTGATGAACCTGATAGCCGGGCTACCGAAGAAGGGGTTCGGAACTGGCGGTCTTCCGCACCGAGGAGACCGCCATGTTTTTTGCTGCAGTCCGCAACAGACTTGCTCGAGTGCTTCTGGCCGCGCTGCTGATCGCCGCGGTCGGGATGCCCCCATGGGCTCCTCTCTTGCGGCCCGCCCACGCGGCGGGCGTGCCGGAGTTGCCCCGCGTCTACCTCGATACGACCTACGCCCTCCCCACCGGCCCCACGATCACCGTCCCCGCCGGTGGCGACTTCCAGGCCGCCCTCAACTCCGCCCAGCCTGGGTCTGTGATCGTCCTCCAGGCCGGCGCGACCTATGCCGGCAACTTCTCCCTCCCCAACAAGACCGGGGCGGGCTGGATCTACATCCAGTCCTCCGCCCTCACTAGCCTCCCCGCCCCCGGCACCCGCGTCACCCCCGCCCAGGCCGCCCTGATGCCCAAGCTCATCGATACCAGCGGCCTCCACAACGGCTCCGCGCCTGGCTATCCCACCATCCAGACCCAGCCCAACGCCCACCATTACCGCCTAGTGGGCCTCGAGATCACCACCAACTGGACCACCGGCTCCTTGAACGCCACCGACTACGCCCTGGTCAATCTGGACTGCCCCTGGACTTGCTCGGCGCTCAGCCAGGTCCCCACCAACATCGTCATCGACCGGTCCTACATCCACGGCACCCCCACCGGGAACATCCGCAACGGCCTCATCCTCAATAGCGCCTCCACGGCCATCGTCGATTCCTGGATCTCCGACATTCACGAAATCAGCAACCAGTCCCACGCCATCATCGCCTTCGACGGCCCCGGCCCCTTCAAAATCGTCAACAACGAACTCCAGGCCGCCGGCTTAAGTATCTACTTCTCCGACCAGGCCCGGCTCACCGTCCCCGCCGACATCGAGGTCCGCGGCAACCACCTCTTCAAACCCCTCAGCTGGTGGCACCCCGGCGATCCCAACGCTGGGCTGACCACCTGGTCGGTGAAAAACTCCTTCGAGCTGAAGAACGCCGCCCGGGTCCTGGTGGATGGCAACGTCTTCGAGAATGCCTGGAATGATTACTTCCAGACCAACTCGGGGGCCGGCATCACGCTGACGCCCCGCGCCGGCAACTGCGGCTGCTCCTGGCACCTCGTGCAGGATGTCACCATCACTCACAACATCATCACCAACACCACCATGGGCACCAGCAACCTGGGCACCGATAACAACGGCACCACCCTCCCCCTGCAGCGCGCGCTGCTCCGGGATAACCTCTTCCTCAACATCGGCGCCTTTCCCGATGTCGCCTGGGGCAACCAGGGCCGCTTCCTCTATTCCTCCACCCCCTCCGGCACCGGCTTCATCGACGTCACCTTCGATCACAACACCGTCGTGAACTCGTCCTTTTATAACATGTACATCTTCGGCGGCGGCAGCGCCAATTTCCAGGGGCTCGTCTTTACCAACAACATCACCACCAGCGGCGGCGGGCTCAACGGCAACACGCTGAACACCCTCAACGCGTCCTATCCGGGCTACCTCTTCACCAAGAACGCCATGGTCGGCGGCACCGACAACCCCTACCCTACGGGCAACTTCTTCCCCTCTAGCTACAACCCCGGCGTCGGCTTCGCAAACTACGCCGGCGCCGACTACCACCTCGCCGCCTCCAGCCCCTACAAGAACGCCGGCACCGACGGCCGGGACCTCGGCGCCGATATCGACGCCGTCCTCGCCGCCACCGCGACCGCCGTCAGTGGTAACACTCCGTCCGATACCACTCCGCCAACGGTCGCGATTACCACCCCCACCGCCAGCGCATTGGTCGCTGGGATCATCACCGTGTCCGCCAATGCCGCCGACAACGGCGGCGTCGCCGGCGTGCAATTTAAACTCGACGGCGTGAACCTTGGCGCGGAAGACACCGCCGCGCCCTACACGATCTCTTGGAACACTACCACCACCGTCAACGGATCCCACGCCTTGACCGCAGTCGCGCGCGACGCCGTGGGCCACACGGCCACCTCCACCGTAGTCGGTGTGACAGTGTCCAACACTGTCACCACGCCGCTCACGACCTCATCAGTCGTCGCGTCGTCCATTACGTCGTCAGGGGCGAGCATCACCTGGACGACCAACACTCCGAGCGACTCGCAGGTCGAGTACGGCGTGACCACCACTTATGGCAGCGTGACCCCCGTCGCCACCAGCCTGGTCACGGCCCATGCCGTCACACTCACCGGTCTCGCGGCTGGTACAACCTACCACTACCGGGTGAAGTCCAGGGACGCGGCGGGCAACCTGGCGGTGTCCGGCGATTTCGCGCTTACGACCGCACCCATGGCAATGCAGTCGCCCTACAGGGGAGTCCCCTGGACTGTGCCGAGTATTATTCAGGCCGAAAACTTCGACAACGGGGGCGAAGGCGTCGCCTACCATGACCACACCCCCGGCAACGCCGGCGGCGCATACCGCGCCGATGTGGACGCAGACATCTTCCTCCTCCCCAGCGGGGCCTACGCCGTCTGGAACTTCGAGACTGGTGAGTGGCTCGAGTACACGATCAACGTGACCCAGACCGGCACGTATCGCCTCGAACTTCTGGTGAGCAATGAGGTGTGGTCACCCACCCCCCGCTGGCACGCCGAGATCGATGGCGTCAACGTCACAGGGTCCATCTCGATCCCTAACACTGGGAGCTGGTACAGCTTCAGGTGGGTGGGCAAAACCGGCATCAAGCTCACAGCAGGGATCCACGTGCTGCGGATCTACGTCGACCAGCAATACTTTGGCTTCGATGCTATTCGGATTCGATAATGGGGGCGAAGGCCTCGACTTCGACGACCCGACGGCGGGCAGCCTAGGGTAGCCAGCGCGCAACATCCTTGGCATCTGCCTCGTCACTATGAGCGAGGTATTAGGGAAGATTACGTCTCCGCAGGGGTCAAAGACGAATCCCAATCGCTGGTTGTTGTATATCGAACGCCCGCTTTCCTTGACATAGGGTGTTTCCTATGGTCAAATTCAGGTGAATCCCGTAATTATCGGCAAGAAGGTCGTGGACTTGAGCGAGCGGCTACATTCCAGAGCATTCATTCGGACTCATTCAACGAGACTGTAGGACCAATAGCTGTCGCGGAAAGACCCCTTTCCGATAAAGGCAAACCCGTCGCGAGGCGGGGACGCAAAACCACGGGTCAGGTGATGAACCTGATAGCCGGGCTACCGAAGAAGGGGTTCGGAACTGGCGGTCTTCCGCACCGAGGAGACCGCCATGTTTTTTGCTGCAGTCCGCAACAGACTTGCTCGAGTGCTTCTGGCCGCGCTGCTGATCGCCGCGGTCGGGATGCCCCCATGGGCTCCTCTCTTGCGGCCCGCCCACGCGGCGGGCGTGCCGGAGTTGCCCCGCGTCTACCTCGATACGACCTACGCCCTCCCCACCGGCCCCACGATCACCGTCCCCGCCGGTGGCGACTTCCAGGCCGCCCTCAACTCCGCCCAGCCTGGGTCTGTGATCGTCCTCCAGGCCGGCGCGACCTATGCCGGCAACTTCTCCCTCCCCAACAAGACCGGGGCGGGCTGGATCTACATCCAGTCCTCCGCCCTCACTAGCCTCCCCGCCCCCGGCACCCGCGTCACCCCCGCCCAGGCCGCCCTGATGCCCAAGCTCATCGATACCAGCGGCCTCCACAACGGCTCCGCGCCTGGCTATCCCACCATCCAGACCCAGCCCAACGCCCACCATTACCGCCTAGTGGGCCTCGAGATCACCACCAACTGGACCACCGGCTCCTTGAACGCCACCGACTACGCCCTGGTCAATCTGGACTGCCCCTGGACTTGCTCGGCGCTCAGCCAGGTCCCCACCAACATCGTCATCGACCGGTCCTACATCCACGGCACCCCCACCGGGAACATCCGCAACGGCCTCATCCTCAATAGCGCCTCCACGGCCATCGTCGATTCCTGGATCTCCGACATTCACGAAATCAGCAACCAGTCCCACGCCATCATCGCCTTCGACGGCCCCGGCCCCTTCAAAATCGTCAACAACGAACTCCAGGCCGCCGGCTTAAGTATCTACTTCTCCGACCAGGCCCGGCTCACCGTCCCCGCCGACATCGAGGTCCGCGGCAACCACCTCTTCAAACCCCTCAGCTGGTGGCACCCCGGCGATCCCAACGCTGGGCTGACCACCTGGTCGGTGAAAAACTCCTTCGAGCTGAAGAACGCCGCCCGGGTCCTGGTGGATGGCAACGTCTTCGAGAATGCCTGGAATGATTACTTCCAGACCAACTCGGGGGCCGGCATCACGCTGACGCCCCGCGCCGGCAACTGCGGCTGCTCCTGGCACCTCGTGCAGGATGTCACCATCACTCACAACATCATCACCAACACCACCATGGGCACCAGCAACCTGGGCACCGATAACAACGGCACCACCCTCCCCCTGCAGCGCGCGCTGCTCCGGGATAACCTCTTCCTCAACATCGGCGCCTTTCCCGATGTCGCCTGGGGCAACCAGGGCCGCTTCCTCTATTCCTCCACCCCCTCCGGCACCGGCTTCATCGACGTCACCTTCGATCACAACACCGTCGTGAACTCGTCCTTTTATAACATGTACATCTTCGGCGGCGGCAGCGCCAATTTCCAGGGGCTCGTCTTTACCAACAACATCACCACCAGCGGCGGCGGGCTCAACGGCAACACGCTGAACACCCTCAACGCGTCCTATCCGGGCTACCTCTTCACCAAGAACGCCATGGTCGGCGGCACCGACAACCCCTACCCTACGGGCAACTTCTTCCCCTCTAGCTACAACCCCGGCGTCGGCTTCGCAAACTACGCCGGCGCCGACTACCACCTCGCCGCCTCCAGCCCCTACAAGAACGCCGGCACCGACGGCCGGGACCTCGGCGCCGATATCGACGCCGTCCTCGCCGCCACCGCGACCGCCATCACCGGGATCGGTATTGCTCCTCCCCCCACCCCTCTTCCCACTCTCTCCGTCACTCCCCAGACCGCGGTGGACTTCGGCGCTGTAGCCGTCGGAGGATCGGCCGATCGCTCGTTCACCGTCACCAATACGGGAAGCGGCTCTCTCACCGGCACCGCCTCCGGTGCGGCTCCCTTCAGTGTCATCTCTGGCGGTTCATTTAGCCTGGGCGCGGGCGCCAGCCAGACTGTCGTCGCCCGGTTCAGCCCCATTGCCGCCGGCAGCTTCGCCAATACCGCCTCCTTTAGCTCCAACGCAGGCACCGCGTCCCGTTCCGTGACCGGCACCGCCACGGCCGACATCACTCCGCCGGCCATCTCCTCGGTCACGGTCTCTTCCATCGCCCTGACCACGGCCGCCATCGCCTGGACCACCAATGAGCCGGCCGATTCGCAGGTGGAGTATGGCCCTACCACGGCCTACGGCTCCAGCACCCTGCTGAACGCGACTCTGGTCACCGCCCATGCCGTACCTCTCAGCGGCTTGGTGGCGGGGACGCCCTACCATTACCGCGTGAAGTCAAGGGACGGGGCCGGCAACCTCGCCGTCTCAGCAGATCTCACATTCACAACAACCGCTGTACCCGACACGACCGCACCGAGTGTCGCAGTCACAGCCCCCACCGCTGGCACAACTGTCTCCGGTACCACTAACTTCTCTGCCACCGCCTCTGACAATGTCGGGGTGGTTGGGGTGCAGTTCATGCTGGATGGTGTCACCCTGATGGCCGAAGTTTCCGCTGTGCCGTATGCCGTCTCCTGGAACACGACGACCGCCACCAATGGCAGCCACACCCTCACGGCAGTAGCACGCGATGGCGCAGGCAGCCGGACTACCTCTGCTGCCGTCAGCGTCACCGTCAGCAACGCCGCTCCCGACACCACACCGCCGGGCATCTCTTCCGTGGCGGCGGGATCCATCACCTCGTCCGGCGGCACCATCATCTGGACGACAGACGAGGCGGCCGACTCGGTCGTCGAGTATGGTCCGACGGTAAACTACGGGAGCGCAACGCCGCTCGATCCGAACAGGGTCACCATGCACACCGTGACACTGAACGGTCTCGCCGCTGGCGTACTCCACCACTATCGCGTCAAGTCTACGGACGCGGCGGGGAATCGGGCCCAATCCGCCGACTTCACCTTCACGACCCTCGCGATCGCACCGGTGACCACCGACCCGCCGCCCACGCCCCAAGATCCGGGGACTCCGCCACCCCCAACCGCGGCCTCGACCCAAGGAGGCTCGGGATCTGCTTCGGGTGGTGGAGGATTCTCGGGCGGCTCCGGATTTGAGTCAGGCGGAGGATCTCCCACGCCGAGCCAGAGTTCAGCAAATGCTCCAGTTGGGACGGCTCCCGCCCAGGGCGCCGGCGTGGCCTCGGGAAGCGCGGTCGCCCCGGGTCCTGACCCGGCAAACACCTGGAGCGCAGCAGTCCCGGCCCAGACGCAGAGTGTCGTCTGGAGCAGCCTTGTGAATGTAACATCCACCGGCAGTTCGCTGCGAAAGATCTCCGGCTGCGACGGATGCCCCGACGCCGGCGCCGTCTCGCAGCAGCAGATCGCCTCCGGTAATGGATACCTTGAGTTCACTGCCTCTGAAACGAACAGCTGGCGGCTGATCGGCTTCCGCAGCGGAAACCGTGGCGCGAACCAGAATGAAATCCGGTTCGCCATCAGCCTCCGGCCCGGTGGCATGGCCGAGGTCCGAGAACTCGGAATGCGCCGCACCAACACCAACTACGTGCGGGGCGACGTCTTCCGTATCGCCGTGCTGGCGGGTACGGTGCGTTACTACAAGAACGGACGCCTCCTCTACATCAGCGGTTTGGCGCCCGCCTACCCGTTCACGGTTGGTACGTCTCTCATGAGCCGGGGCGCCACCGTGACCAGGGCGATCATTTCCGGAAGGCTTTCCCCGAGGACCGCGCGGTCGGCGGACACCACGCCGCTGGCAGCATCCACTGATGTGCCAACCGAGGGTGTTTTGGTCCTGGGGACCGTGACCTTTGAAATATTGGCAGGAATTCATCCAGCCCGGAGCGGGGAGTTCCTGTACAGCGACGGATTCGAGGGAGTCGAGAGAGGCTAATACGGCTCGCGAGATAACAAAATCGCGGAAAGACCCCTTTCCGATAAAGGCAAACCCGCCGCGAGGCGGGGACGCAAAGCCGCGGGTCAGGTGATGAACCTGATAGCCGGGCTACCGAAGAAGGGGTTCGGAACTGGCGGTCTTCC
>Ga0209056_10001627_pt1 | contig 24722 bp, 19 predicted proteins | sample GraSoiAngelo_114_FD_185876 | JGI IMG/M metagenome (GOLD analysis project Ga0209056, IMG submission 185876) | Grasslands soil microbial communities from the Angelo Coastal Reserve, California, USA - 14_0903_13_40cm (SPAdes) (version 2) | ecosystem: Environmental > Terrestrial > Soil > Grasslands... | reverse complement strand
TCCGTGCAATGGGAATTGTTAGACCGGGGCGAACTTCACTTGATTCGCCACGACACTCCTGCGCCGACGACGCGCCGCAGAGCCTCCAAGAACTAGCCCGCAAAAGCGATCATAACGACGGGATTTGAGCCACAACCGCCACCGGAGCGGTTTTTGAATTAGCCAATGGCATCCAAAACACCCGCCGTCATTGGTGCTTCGACTCTGGGACAAGCCTTAGCCTAGCTCCTTCGGAGAGTCTGAAGGATATTAGCTTTTCGGCCGACAGGCTGACCCAGACTGAAGTCGTTGGCTTGATCAAAGAATTCAAAAGCATTACATGGTGTCAGATTGTTGACCCACAAGAGAAACTTGATAAAGAAGCTCTTAGAAAACTGGGTAACGAAAAAGGAATAAAGATCGTTGTGAAGCGAACCGGAGCCCTTCAGGATCTCCGAAGGGCTCCGTAGCAAACCGTTAACACTACTCCTCCGACAATGTGGGCAACTATCTGGGTGTGTCGCGGCAGGACGACTCTTGGTTGAAACCCGTTGACGGATTCACCGATTCACCTTTCAACGTCCCTGGTTCACACGCCAGGAAACGCTGTCCAAAATCAAGGTCTGGATGCCGGTAGCGAACGGCTGGAAAGAGAGATTTGGGGTATGACACTTACCCCGCCTTTGAGCCGGTAAGGAAGCCGCTCAATGCGTGCTCGCCAGGCTGCTCGACAAAAAGAAACAGCGGCGATCCAAACGCCGACGGTGAGAACGTCGCCAGGTTGTTCGTCATTGCGCCGACCGCCGCGCCGGGAATGTTCCGGTGAAATGCTCGTCCTGTATTGCGCGAGGTTGAGCGCAGCCGCGCCGGAAAAAAGTTGCGCTGCGTCGGGGCGGTCATGCCGGATGCGTTCCGTTCCAGACACAAGAGCAGTTATATGCAAAGCCGCCTCCTGCGCCGGTGTCCGCTCCAACGCAGAACCTCGCGGCGCACGAGTCTCCGCCGTCTCCTCGTCACGTCGTCCGACGGCCCGGTTCATTGAACATAACTGCGCCTTGTGTCCGAAAAAGGGGTCAGTCCCGGCTATTTGTCGATTTTCGGCTTGGTACCTGTCCTGTCGGACCGGATTCTAGCCGCACGGTTTAGCGCGCAAACTTCCACGACGACGCCGACCGCCAGCGGATTACACGATGCACCGTTGGAACCGGACGATGACGGGCGCACAGTGGCAGATGCCAGCCGGATGGACTCCACAGATGCCAGTTCACTGAAACATGAAAACACCGCCGAACACCTATTAAGCACGCGCGGTCAATGGGGAAACGTAGTTCATCATCGAAAAATTGAAGGCGGCTCTCGCATCACCGGCCCTGGCCGACGGGTGTGCGTTCCAGTTTTTTTGCGGAAGTGCCACTGGGGCGGATGGATCAAACTACCGTGCCGTGCGGCACGATGCCGTTCTTGGGAATGATGATGATGCCGTCGCGGATGTAGTACAGCTCGTGGTCCACGTTTTCGGGTTTGCCGGCCGGCGAAATCACGCAGTTGTTCCCGAGGCGCGCGTTCTTGTCGATGATGGCGTTTTCGATGCGCGTGCTGTGGCCGATGCCGATCCGCGGTTGGCCCGTTGATTCGTGCCTCTGAATCGAGTCGAGCGACTCGTAGTAATCGCAGCCCAGCATGATCGTCCGGTTCAACTCGCAGCCATCATTCAAAATGCTGCGAACGCCGACGATGCTGTGAGTCACCCTGGAACGATTGATGATGCAGCCGTCGGACACGACCGCGTGATCAATTTGCGCGCCGTTGATTTTGGAAGCGGGCAGGAAACGCGGGCGGGTGAAAATGGGCGCGCTCATGTCGAAGAAATTGAATCGCGGCAGTTCGGAGGCGATGTCGAGGTTCGCTTCGAAAAAGGAACGAATCGTCCCGATGTCCTCCCAATAGCCCTGGAAGATGTACGAGCAGACATGGTGCGTCTGGATGGCGCCGGGAATGATGTGCTTGCCGAAATCGGCGCAGGCGTTGTCGAGCAGCTTGATCAGAATGTCCCGGTTGAAAACGTAGATGCCCATCGACGCCAGGAAGAATTCTTCGTCGCCTTCGACACCGAGCCGGGCATAGGAGTTTTTCTCCAGTTTCAACGAGTCCAGCGCGGCCGGGTCCTTCGGTTTTTCGACAAAGCGCGTGATGCGGCGCTCGGCGTTGACCTGCATGATGCCGAGCGATTGCGCCGGGCCGCGCGTGACGGGAATGGTCGCGATCGTCAGGTCCGCCGCCGTCGTGGCGTGTTGCGAAAGGATGTGGCGAAAATCCATGCGGTAAAGCTGGTCGCCGCTCAGGATCAGCGCGTAATCGAAATCGTGGTTCAAAAAATGAACGAGATTTTTGCGCACGGCGTCGGCGGTGCCCTGATACCAGGAGGTGTCAGCGAAGGTCTGTTCCGCCGCCAGGATTTCCACAAAGCCGCCGGAGAAATGGTCGAATTTGTAGGACTGCGAAATGTGCCGGTGCAGCGAAGCAGAGTTGAACTGCGTCAGCAGATAGACGCGGCGCAAACTGGAGTTGATGCAGTTGGAGATCGGGATATCCACCAGCCGGTATTTGCCGGCCAGCGGCACGGCCGGCTTGGCGCGCTCGCGTGTGAGAGGGAACAAACGGGTCCCCTGGCCGCCGCCCATTATGATGGAAAGCACGTTGCTGGCGTTGGCCGACATGCGCGCGCTGTCTAACATAGCGAAATCGTTTCTTGCGGATGCTGTGCTTCTTTTATACCCTGCCCCGGCGGTTGAGCGCAAGAGGCAAGCGGACCGCGGAGTTGGAACCCTTGATTTATGTGCGGCATCGTAGGCTACGTTGGCAAGCAACAGGCGGCGCCCATCCTGCTTGAAGGACTGCGCCGGCTCGAATACCGCGGTTATGACAGCGCCGGGTTGAGCGTGTTGAACCACGCCGAACTCCAGACGCGCAAAAAAAAGGGGAAAATCGACGAAGGCCTTGGCCGAACCCTCCAAGCCCAGCCGGCAACCGGTCAACTTGGCATCGGCCACACCCGCTGGGCTACACACGGCCCGCCGTCGGACGAGAACTCCCATCCGCACCTCGACCGGACCGGCCGGATCGCAGTCGTTCACAACGGTGTGATTGAAAACTTCGACCGGATCAAGGAACGGCTTGCTCAGGCGGGACACGAGTTTCGCTCGGAGACCGACACCGAAGTCCTCGCCCATTTGATCGGCGAGCATTACGCGAGGATCGAGTCGTCCGGGCCACGCCAGAAACAGAACGGCATTCCAGCGTTGACGCAAGCCGTCATGGAGGCGCTCAAAGAAGTCATCGGCACCTACGGAATCGCCGTCATCTGCGCTGATTGCCCGGACATCATCGTCGGCGCGCGACGTGGATCGCCGTTGATTGTCGGGATTGGCGAAGGCGAAAACTTTCTGGCCAGCGACGCCAGCGCCATCGTCGCCCACACGCGCCAGGTGGTTTACCTGAACGATTACGACGTGGTGACGCTGACGCCGGGACAGTTCAAGGTTGAAAACCTCGGCTCAAGCGCGGCGACGGTCCGGATCAGCCAGATCGAATTCAGCCCGGAAGCGGCTGAGCGGGGCAAGTTCCCGCATTACATGCTCAAGGAAATTTTCGAGCAGCCGCGCACGGTCGAAAACGCAACGCGCGGCCGCCTCGATCATGAGGAAGCCACCGCGAAATTTGGCGGATTGAACATGACCCTGGCGGAATTGCGGGCGGTGGACCAGATTGTGATCGCGGCTTGCGGCACCAGTTGGCACGCGGCGTTGATCGGAGAGCACCTGTTCGAGGAATTCGCGCACCTGCCGGTGGAAGTCGAATACGCCAGCGAATTCCGCTATCGCAACGCGCCGATCGAAAAACACACGCTCGTCCTCCTCATCACGCAATCAGGCGAGACAGCCGACACGCTGGCCTGCCTCCGTGAAGCCCGACGGCGCGGCCATAAGGTGCTTTCCATCTGCAATGTCGTCGGCAGCACCATCGCGCGCGAAGCCGACGGCGGCATCTATTTGCACGCCGGTCCGGAAATCGGAGTGGCCTCGACCAAGGCCTTCACTTCACAGGTCACCGTGCTGACGCTGATGGCCCTGCTGATGGGCCGCATCCGCATGCTGGCCGCCGGCCGCGGCACCCAAATCATCCGCGCGCTCGAAGCCATTCCAGATCAGATCGAAAAGGTTCTCGCCCAGAACGACATCATCAAAAAAATCGCGTTGAAGTACGCCTCTGCCGAGGACTTCTTCTTCCTGGGCCGGCTCTACAACTTCCCGGTTGCCCTTGAAGGCGCACTCAAGCTGAAGGAAATTTCCTACATTCACGCCGAAGGCTACCCCGCCGCGGAAATGAAGCACGGCCCCATCGCTATGATCGACGAGAAGACCCCGACGGTCATCCTTATCCCGACCGGGACGCTTTACGAGAAAACGTTCAGCAACCTGGAGGAAATCAAGGCGCGCAAAGGTCCGATCATCACCCTGGCTACTGAAGACAACGCCAAGATCGCTTCCAAAGTGCAAGAGGTGATTTACTTGCCGCAGACTTTGGAACCGTTGTTCCCGCTGCTGGCGGTTGTGCCTCTGCAACTGCTCGCCTACCACATCGCCGTCGCCCGCGGCTGCGATGTCGATAAGCCGCGCAACCTGGCCAAGAGCGTGACGGTGGAATGACCTGAGCCCTTCGCGAGAGCAGAGCGGCGCTGACTTTAAGGACCATGCCCGTCGCGCGACTAATTCAAATCTGGAACTCATGACTCCTTATCGAATCGGCATCATCGGCGGCAGTGGTCTCTATCATCTCGACGGTTTCACGAAACAGAAATGGGTGAAGGTCAAAACGCCATTCGGCTCGCCTTCGGACAGTTTTTTGTCCGCTCAACTGGCCGGGCGTCAGGTGGTCTTCCTGCCGCGCCACGGTCGCGGGCATCGCATTCTCCCCAGCGAATTGAACCATCGCGCGAACATCTGGGCGATGAAAAAACTCCGTGTCGCATGGATCATCAGTGTCAGCGCAGTCGGCTCGTTGCAGGCGCGTTACCAGCCGTGCGACATCGTGTTGCCGAACCAGTTCGTCGACCGCACGAAGAAGTCTCTCGAACACACTTTCTTCGGATGCGGTATTGTGGCGCACATCGCGTTTGCCGATCCGATTTGCGAGGAACTGCGGCAACTGCTGCTGCAAACCTGCCGCGCACTCGGCGCGCGCGTGCATGACGGCGGCGCTTATGTGAACATGGAAGGACCGGCGTTCAGCACGCGGTCAGAGTCCATGACGAATCACAACCTGGGCTACGACGTCATTGGCATGACCAATCTGGGCGAAGCCAAATGCGCGCGCGAAGCGGAAATCGCCTACGCGACGATGGCGATGGTGACCGACTACGACTGCTGGAAAGCGGACGAGGCGCATGTCACTGTGGAAATCGTGATCGCGAACCTGCAACGAAACGCCGCTCAAGCAAAGGAAATCATTCAGCGTGTGCTGCCGCAGGTCCCGGCAGAACCCGGATGCTCCTGTCATCGCGCGCTGGAAAACGCCGTTTTGACCGACAAAAAACTCTGGCCCGCGAGGACGAAGACGGCGCTGCGACCGCTGCTTCAAAAATATCTGTAGCTCACTTTTCGGCGCCACTTCTGCAGAACGAACGCCCACGCAAGGAAACAGGCAAAACCACACAGATCGGCCAGAGTGGCGCCGTTAAATCCAGAATCAATAACCGACCGAGACTCTAAAAGTGACGCGATTGTCATCGTAGTCAAACAACAGATTGCTGTTGGTGTCGAACTTCTCGAAATCATAAAGCAGGCTGGCTTTGAGCCAAAGCCGGATGTTGTAGTTCAAGGCAAAACCGGCGCGGTACAGCAGATCATGCCGCGACGCAAAAGCGCCGGTATTTTCATATTGGTCATTTTCCAACGAACCCGTTGCGACCGCCTGCAACTTTCCATCCGGAGTGATCACCTGGCTGAGTTGCAAGGTGAGCGCGTCCGCAGTGTAGGCCGAACTTCCGATTTGGGCGGAAATACTGTTCCTTCGCGAGCCGGTCAAAGACGCCACGGTTCTGTCCGAGAATTTTTGAGTAAGGGAAGCTTCCGCGACCGGGGAGCTGGAACCCCGAGAACCATCTGAAAACTCCAATGCTTCATAGCCAACCTTCAGGCTGCCGCTCAACCGGGAATTGAAAACGCCGCTCGCTCCGACGTACCCGCCATAACGATCGGCATGAGGCCCGTCAGGCAACGTGCGGTCATTGGGTGAGGTGGCTGTTTGTCCGTAATGAACCTCACCGAACAGCCTCATTCTCGACCCGATTCCAAATGCGAAGCCGCCAGTGCCCAGGATCGTGTTTTCATCATAAAGCAGAGTGCCCCGCTTGTAATCCGTCGCTTCCAACGCCCCCTCGAGATAGACGCTGGTCTTGCCGCTCAAGGCGTATTCAATCCGATAGTCATCGAAAAACGCCTTGCGGTCAACCCGCTGCCCCTGATTCAAGGCCCCACCGAGGATATCGGAAAGGAACTGCACGCGGTCGTTTCCATCGAGTTTGATACGATTGCCCGCCAGATGAGTGTTCAAGAGTACGGTCTGGTTACGATGGTCTTGCGCGGTCTGATCACGATAGAACGACTGATCCATCGTGTAATCGAAGGTAATGTGATTCGCCTCATTGCGGCCCAGTTGGAGGTTTACCCCAGGACTTATCACCGCCAGAAAATCAGCCACGCGCGGTAAAGGAAATCCCGGAATGGGTTTGGCCGGACGATAGAAAATGTTGTCGTCATATTCCTCGGCCAACGCGAGGTGCGGTTTAACACGCACCGAACCGACGCTGTAAACCAAAACGTCGCTCGCATCGACCGCCCACGCTCGCGCGCCCGCCGCGGAAAGCCCTGCTGCAATTGCCAAAAGACAGTGACCACGTTTTGAACGACGCATTAACTATCCTCGCACAGAGGAGAACCGGCCTGGCCAGTCCCGACCAGCGAACGCTCTGGCAGTCCGTTAAAGAACCCCCCTGTTTTCAGAATCGATTGAAGCATCCGACCTCGCCACGGAAGGTGCCGCCGGAGTCAGGCCAAGCGAAGAGCTGAGTTTCGCCCGCGACATGGCAGACACGATCTGCTCCGCCTGCGCCGGAACGGCGGCAATCACCGCTGAGCGCACATCGTCCGCTTTGACTCCTGGCACGCGCGCCGCCGCCGCCGCAATGGCGCCGGCAGAATTCGGCAGCTTACTCGCCGCCGCCGCCGCTGCCGCCGGAGCGACAGCCGGCGCTTTTAGCGCAATCGCAGCGACCGCGGCCAAGGTCACGTCCGAATTGATTGACACGACCGCCTGGGCCACCGCCGCGGCCACCGCGGCCTTTCCTTTGGCCGGAGCATCGGCCACGAGTTGAGCGGCCTTGGCCGACAAGTCCGACGCGGGCACTTTTGCCAAAATGTCCTTCGCCACTGAAATTTGTTGAGCCGTCTGGGCCACAGCCACATTGTCGCTCAATACACAAAGCCCGACCAGCAGGGTCGCCACACCGAAAGAGTTGCAAGTCTTCATATCAATTTTCCAGCTACAAGTCTTACACCAACTTTAACCCAGCCGGGAGAATCAACCGGCTCGTTAGACAACTTTCTATCAGGCCGCACTCGCGGGTGTCACCTGAAAAATTGCAGCGTGACCCTTGACTGCGCAAATTGCGCAACCCCAACTTGACCCCCGGTTCCAAAAGCGGTACACGGAGATAAACTAACTCATGCCCCCGAAATCAATCATGGATGAAGTTTCTCTGGAATATTTCACCGCCGATTTTCCCGCGCGCCCGGCGATTCAAGGCGCTGCCTTGCGCGCGGCGCCAGCGCGGAAATCGAAGCCATCCCGCGCTATTTGAACGAAGAAAACCTGATGAACGACTTCGCCAGCGTGATCGCACTAATTGCCGGCTGCCTCCTGGGTGGCGTTGTTGTTTGGTTCCTGCTCAGAGAAAGGATCCGTACCATAGCCGCGCAGGCAAGGGCTGAATCCGAACTGGAACTTGCGGTTTTAAACGAACGCGTAACCGACAGAAACCAGGAAATAGCAGCACTTCGAGCCGAATCCGAGGGTCAAAGACAAAAAATTGCGCAGCTCGATTCCCAACTTCGCGGCGAATCGACCGCGCTGGCCACCGCTGAGGAAAAAGCCAGACGAATTCCCCAGCTTGAACACCAACTCGCAACCAGGGATGAACGGATCAATAGTCTGCAGAATCAAATCACCGAGTTGAAGATGGGTCGGTCGGAGTTGGAAACAACCCTGGCGGAGGAACGTAAAGCGGTTGAGGAAAAAATCGCCCTGCTGAATGAAGCTCAAGCAAAACTCTCAGACGCTTTCGAGGCCCTTTCGGCGGAGGCGCTCAAGAGCAACAACCAGTCCTTTCTTGATTTGGCAAAGTCCGAACTCGGAAAGTTTCAAGAAGCGGCAAAAGGGGACCTGGAAAAACGTCAGCAAGCCATCGATCAACTTGTGAAGCCGGTCAAGGAATCACTGGAAAAGTTCGATTCCAAGATTCAGGAGCTTGAGAAGTCACGGGTGGGAGCTTATGAAGGGCTGAACCAGCAAGTCAAATCCTTGCTGACGACCCAAAGCCAGCTTCGCTTTGAAACCGCCAACCTGGTGCGCGCGTTAGGCACGCCACGTGTTGCCGGGCGCTGGGGCGAAATGACACTCAAGCGCGTCGTCGAAATGGCCGGCATGGTTGATCATTGCGATTTTTACGAACAACAAAGTGTGTCCACCGAGGAGGGCCGGCTCCGCCCTGACCTGATTGTTCGCTTGCCGGGCAAAAAGAACATCGTCGTTGACGCCAAAGCGCCGTTGTCGGCCTATCTTGAGGCGGCTGAGGCCAATGACGAGCCGACCCGTCGAACGAAATTGCAGGACCACGCTCGCCAGATTCGCAATCACGTACTCGCGTTGAGTAGAAAATCGTATTGGGATCAATTCCAGCCTTCGCCCGAATTCGTGGTGTTGTTTCTGCCCGGCGACAATTTTTACAGCGCTGCCCTGGAACAAGACCCGGCGCTCCTTGAACACGGAGTAGAGCAGCGCGTGATTTTGGCCACGCCGATGACGCTGATCGCCATGTTGAGAGCCGTCGCCTACGGATGGCGACAGGAGAAACTTGCCGCCAACGCCAAGGAAATCAGCGACCTGGGAAAGGAACTCTATAAACGCATCGCTGACATGGGCGGCCACTTTAGCGACGTGGGTTCGACGTTGGGTAAAGCTGTGGAGAGTTACAACAAAGCCGCCGGCTCGCTTGAGTCACGAGTTCTGGTCAGCGCCCGCAAATTCCGTGATTTGGAGGCTACGGGAACCGAAGAGGAGATCGACCCGGCTTTGCCGGTGGAGGTCACCCCTCGGCAATTACAGGCTCCTGAAGCGGATTTACTCAATGAAAAGGACACGGGAAACGAAATGGAATAGCCTTGGCTTCGCGGCCACAAGGCCAGGTTCTCAACCAGAGGGGGAGCGTAATTTTGTTGCTTGCACGGGAGGTTAATCTTCGTAGAGTCGGCTGGTGCAAACAATCGATTGCGATTGCCCGGATTTGCGCCAAGCCACGCCAACGTTTGCCGGCGCGTTGTAGTCAATAACACGTGCCTTCAAACAACTTTGACCAATCTATGAAAGCTAATGCGCGCGTCTTTTTCACGTTAATGACCGTTTGCTGCGTTTGCGCCGGTGACGTGAGGGGCGCTTTGGGGCAGGATGACAAACAGGCTGACCAGGAAAAAGAGGCCTGCATTGGCAACCTGAAGCAAATTTACGAAGCCATTCAAAAATATCGACGGGATCACAAGGCGCTTCCAGACTGGCTCTCGGACCTGGCACCGAGCTACCTCCCGGATAAATCAGTCCTCGTCTGTCCGGTCACCAAACGAACGGGGAAAACCGCAAATTTTGGCATCGTGGACCCTCATTTGGCGAATGCTTACCTGTTTGAGTTTGCGAACACCGACATGGGCGCCATCTACAACGGCGGCAAAATCAAAATGCTGGAGTGGAAACAAAAACAAATGGGTGTGGTGGGCTCCGTCGTTCCCATGGTCCGATGTCATTTGCACAACCAGATCTTAAACCTTTCGTTCGATGGCGAGATCTACGAAAGCGGAAGTTCCTGGGAGGATTTGTTCTCTGTCGTGGATAAAGCCGACCTGTCCCCCGAGAAACTCTTTGGCAAGGACTTTGCCCGCCTGGCCGGAGGAGGAGGTGGTGGTGGTGGAGCGAGTGCTCCCTCATATCCTCCGCGAAGTGCCGAAGCCAAAACCAATCAAGTTGACTTGTCCCAGTTCTACAACGCCTCGTTAGCAAAAGCCTGGCACCCGGCCGCCGCTGGTACGCAGGGATATGACCTGGCGCCGCTGCCGCAGGGTTTGCAGACCTTCGCCGATGTTTCGTTTGATGTGCGCGGCGTGGTCCAAATCGCCGGACGAAAGCTGGAGGAAGCGGGCGGGAAGTTTCCCAGTGAGGTCAAAGGTATCCCCTTCGGAGCCAGGTGCAAAAGACTTCACTTTCTGCATTCGACAGGTTGGTCTGTTCCGGAAGGGACCAAAATCGGCAGCTATCGCCTCAATTATTCGAACGGGGAAACGCGCGAATTGCCCATCATTTATGGGCAGCAGGTGCGCGACTGGTTTGCCAATTCGAGTTCGCAACCGCTCGATAAAAACTCTGCGGTCGCCTGGTCAATCAAACCGCCGCGTGACGCCGACAACAAAACCCTGTTCAAAACGAGCTGGGAAAATCCGCTGCCGGACGGAGAAATCAAAAGTATTGATTACATCTCCGCGGGTTCCGACGCTGCACCCTTCCTGATCGCGATCACAGCAGAGTAGATTGGAGCGGTAGTTCTTTGCCCCTGTCGCTTGAAAAAAACAGACGCCATTAACCGCCGCAAATCGGGCAGGGTTCTCCTTCGTCGGGGCCGCAGGGCCTTCCTTTGAAAATCTGGTAATAACGACATTTCTTGTTGTGGCGTTTCTTGTCCAAGGTTATCCAGTAATCGGCGGAGTTCGTGGAAATCCTGCTCACAGTCGGTCTGAGAGCCGCTTTGGTGGTTGGTGCGTTGCCTTGCTGCGAGGTGCCTTCCACCAGCATCCGCCGCAGCAGTCGATTCTCGGCCGCCAGTTGCTCATTCTTCTCCTTAATGCTCCTCCAGTCACTCTCGGCGACAGTATTAGTCAGCCGGCCTGTATTCTGGATCGGCTCCGTTCCGGTTTGTGTCGATTCACTCCGGGTGGCGCTATCCGGTTTGCATCCGCTAACGCCGCCGGCGCAGAGAGAGGCCGTCACAGCGATCAGGAGTTTCAACCCGCAGCACGATCGCGGTGTCATGTCACAGTCATTAAACTTTGCCTCGAAAAAGGCCACTGCTACGTTTGATGCCGCAGCGGCCCGGGTTTTCGATTTGAAATATCGCAAATTCATAGCACTGGATTCACGAAATGTATAGCTCATTTCCATCCTTTGAAGCGCCGCTATCGGCGTGAGGGTGGTTGGGCGCTCTTCGGTTCGATCCTGTGGACGACCGCCTGTCAGTTTCCGCACCCTGCCGCAGGACCCGACGCTTTCGTTCCACAGCTCAAAGAACCATAACATCCTGGTGCGCCGTGCGAAGCCGCCAGAAATTTGTCACAAACCCCGGGATGAAGGCGACCGACCAGCCCAAACCCATCAATAATCGAGAAAAAAGAATGGCGGGAGTGGCGGGGCTCGAACCCGTAACCTCTGCCGTGACAGGGCAGCGCTCTAACCAATTGAGCTACACCCCAGCGCCAAGGGATCAAAAAGGTAGGAAAATCTTTCGCTCACGTCAACGGGCAAGTCGAGGAACAGGAAACGATTCGGGCAGCAGACGCCAAGGAGGTGGGGGTGGGGAACCCCGCTGAAGAAACGTACCGCTACCCGAATCACAACTAAGTTAAAACTCTCAAAAATTTTGTCAACAAGTTATCTTGGCCTTTCGACGCTTCATCATCGGCGTCAGAAACGCAATTTCAGGCGGCACGTCCGGCCGAATCACGCTTTTGTTTCGGTTCTGAAATTGACTGCTCGCGAAGCAGTTCACCGGCGGTTAAGACTTGACGAGGGTTTGGATTCTGTTTTGCATAACCGCATGAAATTTGAATTCTTCACACCGTTGGCGCTGAGTTGCCTGTTGGTTCTGGGCGCTGGGTGCGTTTCCACCCCCAAGGATGATCTTATCTTCGGATTGCCGGGCAGGGACAAAATTGTCAGCCGTTATGAAAAGCCTTACGACCAGGTGAAGGCTGCTGCAATCACTGTGCTGAAGCGTAACGGGACGCTCGTGGGTGATGACCTGGTCAAGAAGGTTTTGGAGGCAAGAATTGACACTGCCAAAGTGTATGTCGCGCTGGATGACAGCGAGCCGAAGATTACCAAGGTGACGGTCCAGGTGCGCCGCGGCGGAGTCGCGGACATTGACCTCGCCAGCGAAATCGACAAACAAATCTACGGCCAATTGCTCGTCAGTCAGTAAGACCCGATCTCGTCTTCAGTCCGATGTTCTGTTCGTAAGAACCAAGTTTCAGGACTTTGCTCTCTTTCTTTGAGCGCAATTCGAGTTGCAAATAAGCCATCCGTTTTTTCGCATTTTCCGCTGCCGCTGACCGCGGAAACAAATCGACAATTCGTTGCAGAACCTGGCTGGCAGCGGTCACGTCACCCGCGTGTTTGATCTGCAGATCGGCGAACGTGTTGAGTAAATGGACGGCTTGCCTGGCGGGCAGGTTCGGCTGGGCCAGCAACTGCTCGAACTGCTCGGCGGCCAGGTCCAATCGCTGATAATGCTCGACGTAAATCGCGGCCAGCGTTTCGCGTGCCTCGCTGTCCTGCGGGTGCTGTTCGAGGTGCTTGACCAGGTCCGACGCGACTGCTGCCGGGTCTTCGGCGGGAGGTTTCACGACGGACGACCTGTCCAGCAAACCGAGGTTTTGTTGGTATTGTCCCAGCTCGATGCGGCGTGGTTCGCTTTTTTCAGCCAACATTTCCGGTGTCGTCAAATGAGCGATGCGCTGGCTGGCCAGGTAAGCCTGCTCCGTTTCAGGAAACATCCACAGGATACGTTCCAATGCCTCGCGCGCCGAATCCGGATCCTGGCCGTATTTTAAATGCCAATCGGCCAGGCGATTCAATGCCAGCGCCAGGTTTACCGGCGACTGGTTGGGTTCCCCCAACAAACGCACGATCGTCATCTGCGCGCCGGCCAAATCGTCCAGGTTCTCCGCTTGAATTTCGGCCAGCATCAGCCTCCCCGGGAAGTCGCCCGGAAACTTCGCCAGTTGTTTTTGGATTTCGGCGACGGCTTCGCGGTATTTGCCCTGTTTTCGTTTCGCCTCAGCGATCGAGTAGAACGGCGTGGGGACCACTTCGACGTCTCCGCCGTCATACAAACTGCCAAGCTGCCTTCCAAAAAATCCTCCGATGTTGCTGCCCCACGTCATCCCCAGAACAATGCCGCAAATGGCGCAACTAATCACGACGACAAACGCCGTAGCGTAGTCCAGGCCGCCGGCTGAGGCGGCAATTTTCGAAGCCGCGATCCACCAGGTAATAACAACCATCACCGCCGTGATGACCCATTTGGAAATCAAACGCGCAGGATCGTCGCTTCTCTTGAGCCAGCGATATAAGGCCCAGCCGACCAGTCCCGCACAGACAACCGATCCAAGAATGTCCAAAAGTTTCGCTCCAAAAGTGCTCATGGAACTTGATGGTCGACTATGGCCGCTTCGGATTCAAGACTGGCTCGCGCGTTTGGCAATGCGGTCCGGGTTGCGCGCGCGGCTCAACGCGGTGTCGTAGCTGATCCGGCAGCGCGAATACAAATCATACAGGCAGCCGTCCATCAACACCATGCCATCCTTGGCGCCGGTCTGAATGCAATTCTCCAGCATGTGGAGATTGTTTTCGCGGATCAGATTCCGCACCGCGCCGCTGGCAACCAGGAGTTCGTACGCGAGCACACGGCGGGAACGGTCCACCGAGGGCAGCAATTCCTGCGCGATGATGCCTTGCAACGCATTGGCGAGTTGCAGCACAATCTGGCGTTGGGCGCTGCCCTCGAAAACGCCGACGATTCGCTCCAGCGCCAGCGCGACGTTCGGCGAATGCAGCGTCGCGAGCACCAGATGGCCGGTCTCAGCCGCCTTTAATGCCGTCGCCATCGCCTCGTGGTCGCGCAATTCACCCACTACGATCACGTCAGGATCCTGCCGTAATCCATGCACAAGCGCGCGGTTGAATGAGTGAGTGTCCGTAAGAACCTCCTGCTGCACGACGATTGCGCGCTTATTCTCGTGCACATATTCAATCGGGTCCTCTATCGTGATGATCTTGCATCGGCGCTCCTCGTTGATGACGTCCACCATGTAATTAAGGGTCGTCGTTTTGCCCGCGCCGGTCGGGCCGGTGATAAGAAACAGACCGTTCGGTCTCCGCGCCATGTCGTCAATCCTCTCCGGCAAGCCCAGTTCTTCGCGCGTTGGAATCCGGTCGCCGCAAAAGCGCAAACTCATTTCCGCGTGCCCGTTGCGGCGATAAAACGTCACGCGCACCCGCCCGGCCGAATTGTGCAACAGCGAAATGCATAGCTCCCACTCCTGCTCGAATTTTTGCCGTTGTGCGTCGTTCAACAGGTTGTCGGCCATCGGCGTGATCTGGTCCGGTGTTAAAGCGTCTTCGTCGGCCAGGATGATTTCGCCATTGACGCGGTAGGCGGGCGGGACCCCGGCAATTAAATGCAAATCAGATGCGCCGCATTCACTCGCCGCCACGAGCAGTTTGTCCAATCGCGGCTCGTTCATCGGCGGAAGATCCGCCGCCACCGGCTGCGAAGCTTGCCCCATAAATTCATTTGATAAAGTCCGCGCAATGCCGAGTCTGCCGCGGCGCTCTGCACGTCAAACTGCCGGGCGTGTTGAAACGAAGTCCGGGCCGGCTCAACCAGACCGAGCGCCTGTTGACAAAAGCCAAGTTGCATCCAGAGCACGCTCTGCGCGGCGTTGTGGCTCAAGGCCTCCTGCGCCAGCTTCAGCGCGAGCGCAAATTTCTTGTAGTAGTAATGAATCCGCGCAGCCAGCCAGCGGATAAACCAGTTCTTCGGCGCGAGCGCGAACGCTTTCTCGAAACAGTAACCGGCGCGTTTTTCTTCGCGCGCCATTTGCACATCGCCGCGTGCCAGCCAGATGTAAGGCGTCTCACCACGCTCGCCGATGGACGCGTCCGAGTAGGCAATTGCCGCTTCGAAATCGCCCAGCCGGGCGAGAGACACGGCCTTGGCCGCCAGCAATTCAGGTTCGTCCGGAAACCGTTCCAAGGCCTTGTCCGCCCATTTTTTGGCTTCTGCAAATTCATCCAACTCAATCAACATCCGGACCTGGCCCGTCCAGGCAGCAGCGTTGCGCGGATTGAACTCCAAAACCTTCGCGTAAAGGCGCAACGCCTCCTCGAATTGGCCGTTTTCAAACGCGGTTTGCGCCTCGGCCAGGTAGTAGTTTTCGTCTTTTACCAGCCGTTGTCCGCTGCCGGACTGCTGCTGGGAATGCAGTTGCCCCTCGAACTCCTCGCCGAACTCGAGGTTATTGAAGCGGCTCATAATTCATCGCGTGGTTGGAGGTTTGCACCGCGGGCGATTGCAAAGAAATGAGGAGGCACAACTGTCTTTGTCAGAGAGCCTTGCGCGATGTGGATCATCCTGCCAGACTCTAGCCAACCTGGCCGAAATCACCACTGTTTTCCGGCATGCGCCGTTTGGGTTCACGTCAATCCTGACAGCTTTGACAATGCCACTTTCGTCACGTCACGCGGATTTTTTACGCGTTGAGCCTGGCGGAATGGCTACGGCGCTCGAACTGCGCTGGCATGGCGGGCCCGACCGACCGCCCAACTGCGGAGCCGGCCGATTTGTTCGTCCATGGTCCGGGCCAGCGGCACCGTCTGACGCAGGGCCTCAAGGATGTGCTCCGTGGCCAGCTCATGCCGTGCATAGAAGGCGTCATAGAGGGCGCTTATGACGGCCTGTTCGATTTCCGCGCCGCCAAAATTTTCGCTACAAGCGACCAGGGAATCGAGGTCGAATGGCTGTGGGTCGCGGCCGCGCTTGGCCAGGTGAATGCCGAAAATCTCCTTGCGTTCTTCTTTAGTCGGCAAGTCGACGAAAAAAATTTCATCTAACCGCCCCTTTCGCAGCAATTCCGGCGGCAACTGCGAGATGTCGTTCGCCGTCGCGACAACGAACACCGGCGCGGTCTTTTCAGAAAGCCAGGTCAGGAACGTACCGAACACGCGCGCTGTGGTGCCGCCGTCGCTGATGCCGGAACCTTGCGCCCCGGCAAACGCCTTGTCGATTTCGTCCACCCACAGAATCGCGGGTGCGACCGATTCCGCGACTGCAATGGCCCGGCGAACATTCTCTTCCGAAGAACCAACCAGGCTGCCGAACATCCGTCCGATGTCGAACCGGAGCAGCGGGAGTTGCCATAGGCACGAGACCGCTTTTGCGCACAGACTCTTGCCGCAGCCCTGCACGCCGAGCATCAAAATCCCTTTCGGCGCGGGAAGACCGAAGGCACGCGCTTCGTCGGTGAACGCTATGGCGCGTTTCTGCAGCCACTCCTTCAACACTGCGAGGCCCCCAACGTTTGAGAACGTCTCGTCCGTCGTGTAGTATTCGAGCAAACCGCTCTTGCGGATGATTTGCTGCTTTTCGGCGAAGACCTCGTTGACATCATCGCCGCTCAAGCGACCGTCTTTTACGATGATTTTCGCGAACACGTTTTCGGCCTCGCCGAGTGTCAGCCCCAGCGCCGCCTGCAACAGCCGCTCACTACCAGTGTCCTCGAGTTCGATTTTCACCTGCTTGAGCTCGCTTACGTCCTCGACGATTTTGTCGAGCAGCGCCGCCAGGTCCTCGCGCGTCGGCAGCGGAAAATTCAGGACGGTGATTTCCTTCTCCAGCTCAATCGGGATTTCGAGGACCGATGAAACCAGAATGATGGTTTTGAAACTGTTCTTGAGCTGCAAAGCGATTTCCTTGAGTTTGCGAATGACTGCGTAATTGTTTTTCGCGAGAAATGGATGAAAATCCTTGAAAACAAAGAGCGCCGGCTCAATCTGGTCAATGACTTGGTCCAGAGCGAGTAAAGGGTCTTTGGTGGGCGCGGTGCGGTGTTTCTGTGCCTGGATTGATGTGCCGGCAGGTACGATGCCGCTGCTGACGCTCCATTCGAACACTCGCTTCTGCCGTCGCTGAGCGATGTCCACCACGAGCTCCTGTACGCGGGCTTCTTCTGCCGTAACCACGTAAAGAATCGGGTAACGCGCACGAATGAGCGTTTCAAATTCCTGGGCGAAGTTCATTGTCTGCTTCACCTGCAACATAGAATTGAGCATCAGCATCTGCCTCGAGGCGCAAATCACAGATCAGCAGACCTTCGGGAAAACAACCTCTGCCACCAGGAGCGCTCGGGCTTGGGTTCTTTCGCAATCGACTCGGCCACGCGATGGGCAAGCCGCGGAGGCGGGCTGGTTTGCGCTGCATCGTCACGCAGCATTTCCTCAACCGAGGCAAATTCTCGCGCGGTCCGCAGTTGGCCGGTCTGTTCGACAGCCTCCTGTTTCTGTTGTTGCTGCAATTTCGGGATCTTCGGGTTCATGGGATCAGGTAAACTTTTGGAACTGGGCAATGAAAGCCTTGCGGGCGCGGTGTAATTTGCCGCGGACGGCGTCGGGGCTTTGCTCCGTCAACGTGGCAATCTCCTTGTAGCTCATCTGCTGGTCCGCGACAAGAAGCAACAAAAGCCGGTATTCCGGCGGCAAACCATCAAGAGTTTGCTGAATGCGTTGGCCAAGTTCCTTGATTTCCAGCACGCGCAGCGGACTCTCCGCGGCGGCAACGGCGGTTTCCCAAAGGCTGTCGTCCGCGTTGCTCACCATGTTGCGCTGATGCCAGGTTTGCAGAACATTTCTGCAGTGATTGATGGTGATGCGATAAAGCCACGTGCGCATTGCCGACTCGCCTCGAAATTCGCCGAGCTTGCGATAAGCTTTCAGGAACACATCGTGGGTAGCGTCCTCCGCTTGGGTCGGATCGCCGAGGAAGCGCAGTGCAACGTAGTAAATCTGGCGGGAGTGCTCCTCGTAAATCGCGCCGAATTCCGGTGAGGCCCACTTCGGCTGGTCGCCGGCGGACGGAGGCCCGTCTGCCACAGGTGTGCTCGCTGAAACGGAAAGCGCCTCGGCCTGACGCGCGTTGTCAGAAACAAACGAAGATTCAACTTCGACAGGCTTGGCCATTGAAATAGATGATGCCATCGCCCATTGGACAGGACTTTGGCGCAAAAGTCACGCCGGGAAGAGGAGCCATGAGTTTGTGGAGAATTGAGAGGTGGAGGACGGGGATGGCAGATGCTCATTCGGCCCGATCAGCACGCCGATACTCTACGACTCCATTACTCCCCTACTCAGTCGCTTTCTGTTCGTAATTGAATTCGAGAACGGTGTGGGAGTCGGTCCTGGCGTTGCGCATCTCCAGGTTCTTCAATTCCCACTGGCCATTCACTTTGGTCAAGCTGCCAACTTCAAATTCTTTAAGGAGTTTGTCGTCCGGCCCGTAGGCTTCGGCCAGGATCGGCTTCCCGGTTTTCGCGTCGATCCATGATCGCACACGCGTATATCCGGCGGCGCCGGGGTGCGGGTTGACGCTTTCGAGCACTTTGCAGGGACGGCCCTTTCGCATTTTGATTTTCGCCTCTTCCACAATCCGTTGTTTCGGCCAGTGCAGGAATTCCAGACCGAGGTCCGCCAGCCAAAAGTCGGAGTTTGCAAACGGAACCATCGCTCGATCGCCGCTCATGGCCAAAGATTCCGCCGACGGAGTGTTCGTGCCATTGGAACGGAGAATGACGTAACGATTGGGCTGGTTCTCGGCCTTGACCACAATCAGTTTCTCCGCGCCGCGCCGCGCGGCCGGTTGTGTCTCGTAAATGCTTTGCCAACTCTTGTCCCCGACTACGATTTGATAGCGGAACGGGACTTTCGTGCGCTTGCCGTCGCCGTCGCGAATCTTGATGAAGCCTTTGACCTCCAGGTTTTCCTCCGGCTTCATCATGCGTAGCTCCGCCGCCAGCGCCTCGCCTTCGACGATAGAACTTTGGCTTGGTTGTTTCGCCGCTGACGCAACCGGACTTCCGGGCAACAAGAAGCCCGAAACGATGAGTATCCGCCACGAGGTCATTTGGGGCGCAAGGCGAGCGGGAAAACCTGAGAGATGTGATGAACGAAATGAGCTTTGACCTTCTGGCGGACTTCCGCCGGAACGTCCACCCAGTCTTTGCGATTCTGTTCAGGCAGGATAACATGCCGGATGCCGGCCCGGCTCGCCGCGAGCACCTTTTCCTTAATACCGCCAACCGGCAACACGCGCCCACGCAAGCTGATTTCCCCGGTCATCGCTACGTCCGAACGCACCAATCGCTGCAACAGCAATGACGCCAGTGCCGCGACGATAGTCACACCGGCGCTGGGTCCGTCCTTTGGGGTGGCGCCTGCGGGCACGTGGATGTGAATATCCTGCTTTTCGGAGTCATTAAAATCCAGTTTCAGCGCCTTAGCCTGGCTGCGCAAATATGTCAGCGCCGTTTGCGCGCTCTCCTTCATGACTTCACCCAGCGAACCGGTTAGCAGCAGTTTGCCGGAGCCGGGCATACGCGTCGCTTCAATAAATAAAATGTCGCCGCCCACGGGCGTCCAGGCCAGACCGGTGGCGACGCCCGACTCGGTAATGGCCTCGGCCATCTCGGTCTCAAATTTCGCGGGGCCGAGGTAATCCGCCAACTCGACGGAACCGACCGTCAAAGGTCGGAGCAGTCCGTGTCGACTCACAATCTTTCGCGCCGCCTTGCGCGTCAGGGCGGCGATCTCGCGTTCCAACTGTCGGACGCCGGCTTCGCGCGTGTAGTCCTGAATCAACCGTTTCAAAGTTGCGTCCGGCAATTTCACGAGTTTGGCCTTCAAGCCATGCTCTTCCAACTGCCGCGGCACCAGGAAGCGTTTGGCGATTTGTAGCTTTTCGGTCGCCGTGTAGCTGGGCAGTTCGATCACTTCGAGCCGGTCCCGCAAGGCAGGATGAATCGGGTCGAGCCAGTTCGCGGTGGTGATAAAGAGGACAGGCGACAAGTCAAACGGCAGGTCGAGGTAGTTGTCAGTGAAAGTGTTATTCTGTTGCGGATCGAGGACCTCGAGTAACGCGGCCGCGGGATCGCCGCGAAAATCCGAACCGACCTTGTCGATTTCATCAAGCAAAATGACCGGATTGTTGCTCTCCACGCGCCGCAAACCTTGAATGATGCGTCCAGGCAACGCGCCCACATAAGTGCGCCGGTGACCGCGGATCTCGGCTTCATCGCGCATGCCGCCCAGTGCAATTCGCGCAAACTTTCGCCCCAGCGCGTCGGCCACGCTCCGGCCGAGAGAAGTCTTGCCGACACCGGGCGGGCCCACGAGGCAGAGGATCGGCCCTTTCAGTCTATTCTTCAGCTTGATGACGGCCAGAAACTCCAGCAGGCGGTCCTTCACCTTGGTCAGACCGTAGTGCTGCTCATCGAGAATGCGCGCGGCCGCGGCGAGATCAATTTTGTCTTCCGTCGATTTCGACCAGGGCAGATTGACGATCCAATCTAGATAATTGCGTGAGACGGTGTATTCAGGTGTTGTCGGCGGGATTTGTTGCAGCCGTTCCAGCTCTTTCAGCGCCAGCTTTTTCGATTCTTCCGGAAGCCTGTTTTTTTCAATTTGCTCGCGAAGAGAGTTGATCTCGCTCGCCGCCGGATCCGACTCGCCAAGCTCGCGTTGAATCGCGCGGATTTGCTCCCGCAGAAAGAAGTCGCGCTGGCTTTTGCTCATGGAGGAAGCAACCTCCTTCTGGATTTTCGAGCCGAGCGTCAGCACCTCGGACTCGCGGCTCAGCAGCGGGAGAAGCCGGGCCAACCGCTCTTTGACCAGGTTTATCTCCAGCAACTGCTGGCGCTCTTCCAAACTCAGATTGAGGTTCGCCGCGATCAGGTCGGCCAATTTGCCCGGATGCTCCGTGTTGAGCGCGGCAACCTTGACTTCGTCGGACATCGCGGGCGAGAGATCGATGATTTCCTGAAACTGCCGTTGAGCGTTGCGCGTCATCGCGGTCAGTTCCAGCGACTGTTCGACCACGTCGCGGATGACTTCGACTTTTGCGCGGAGGTAAGGCTCGTGCGACTCGTAGTGCGCAACGCGAAACCGGCGCAAGCCCTCAACCAGCACCCGCACGGTGTTGTCGGGGAATTTCAACATCTTCAGACCCCGCACTGCGCAACCGTGGTGCCACAAATCGACAGGGGTGGGATTTTCCCCCTCCGGCTTCTTTTGCAGCACGAGCCCGATGAAACGGTCGCCCGCCACGACGTCGTCAATCAATCGAATGCTCGCCGCCGACTCGACCAGCAGCGGCGCGACCATGCCGGGGAAGATCACAATATCAGACAGGCCGAGGATGGGCAAAACTTCCGGAAGCGACTTGCCGCCCGAGCGCGTGATGACGGTGTCCGAGCCGCTGGGAGCGCCAAGAATACTGATGAATTCAGTGTCCGGTGAGGTCATTTTATAGCCGCTCTCATGGTTAGATGTCGGAGCCGGCCAAAAAGTTCAGCAAAAGTTTAACTCTCGCCGGTGGGAATGGAAACTGAAATCGATTTTTGAGATGATGGGGCCAGTTCAGGCACGTCGATGCGGAGAAAACCATTTTGATAGGCGGCCTTGGCCTGGCTTAAATCGTAGCCCGACGGCAGCTCAATGACACTCTCAAACGCGCCGTAATTTATTTCCATGACCAGAAACGTGCATTTGGGAGCGCGACAACCATCCGGACGATGCCCGCTGATTTTCAACCGGTTGCTCTCAACCGTCAGCTCCAAATCCTCTTTCCGCATGCCGGCCAGCTCAACTTTGATCACCAGACCGCCCTCGGTCACGTAAACGTCGGTGTTGGGGACCCAGAAGGTCTCGGAGGAATCCAGACTGCTGCTTTGCGGTCGCTTGACGTAATGTAAGGATGTAGAAGCTTTATTCAGGGCCATGATCAGGGGAAAAATATATCAACAATCGAAGTTACGCAAGGTGCAGCTCATTGGGATTTGAGGATGATTTGCGGGCGCTCGCCCTTGCGCGCATGGAAAACGATCGAGCGTTGAGGAGCGGACTGACCGGGCGAAGAGCAGCCGCAATGAGTATCCCGTTCAAATCTGAACTGGCGACGGCGAAACCGTGTCCAGAGGAAAACCCCGGCGGTCGCGGCGACAATCAAGAGCGAGACGGCCTGCTGCCAGTCCATGCCCGCAACATAGTCCAAGGCGGCAGGTTCGCAACAAAGATTATTACCATGTCGGTTGATTCCAGCTCGCTCCGATAAAGCAGGCCTGTTTGGCTCGATCCATTTCCGGCAGTGTTCATCGCCGCATCCGCCCTGTCACCGACGCCGAATCCGCCATTTGGCAACCACATTTTTACTGCTCCCGCTGCCTCGCCTTCCTCGAAGAACCACCCGGTGAATTTTCCGGCCATTGGGCAATCTACTGCTTCTTGCGCCCTGACTCCATCAACCCTCGGCGCAACCGTAAGCAATCTCTACGTTCAACTTATTTTCCTTCGCTTCTTCGCTTCTCGATTCAAAACGCGCTCCGGATGCGAATAAACATTGAACGATGCACCGCGCAAAAAACCAACCAGTGTCTGCCCGCTCGCGCGCGCGAATTCGACCGCCAGACTCGACGGCGCCGAGACTGCGCAGACAATCGGAATCCGGGCCGCCAACGCCTTTTGCATGATTTCAAACGACGCCCGCCCGCTCACCATCAGCACCTGCCGGTCAAACGGCAGGTGGTTCCGCAGAAATCCGTGGCCGACGACCTTGTCCACCGCGTTGTGCCGTCCGACATCTTCACGCAAGACGACCAGCTTGCCGTCCTCGTCAAAAATCCCCGCCGCGTGCAAACCGCCGGTTTGCTCGAACGTTTTCTGAGCTGAGCGCAGCCGCTTTGGCAAAGCGATCAACGCCCGCGCTGAAACGGCGGCTTGCGGTTCCACCGGCGGAAAATGCCGGTGCACGGCTTCAATCGACGCCTTGCCGCACAAGCCGCAGCTCGACGATGCAAAAACGTGTCGCGTGAGTTGCTCAAAGTTCACGTCCACTGCCGGCGAAAGAAAAACGTTAAGCGTGTTCTGGTAATTCGCCGTTTCGCCACGTCGGCAATGCGCGATTTCGACGACATCACTCCGCTGTCGAATCAGTCCTTCCGACAACAAAAACCCGGCGGCAAGTTCATCGTCACGCCCCGGTGTCCGCATCGTTACAGCGACGCTGCGCCCGCGCACGCGGATTTCCAGCGGCTCTTCCACCGCCAACGCGTCGCGACGCCGCGCCGGCCGGGCGCCGGATTTCCAGCTCACGATCTGTTGGATCTCTATCGTCAAGCAATGTTAGTGGGCGGAGCTTAACCTTCCTCGCTGCATCGTAGAGAACAAATGTGCCCAAATCGCCATGCTCGGAGGCCGGAGGAGAAGCAAAGCGCCAAAGATTGGATTCATCTTCGCCTTCTAACTCTCCGCCAGCTTCTCCACGCTCACTCGCGCGTAGTAATCCGGCACACCGCCGCCTGGATCGGTCACGCCGCGGCGGATGATGACGTTGCCTTCGGGCCAATGAATTTGCAGGTTGCCGCGAGCAATCTGCGCAAGAAAGACGCGGCCCGAGAAACTGCCCAGGTCGTTCTTCAAAATCACACGATCATTGGGGATGACGTGAAGGCTCGCGGCGTCTTCGGGATTCATCAGCACAGCGTCGCGCGGTGCCCCGTTGAGCGGGTCAATCTCGGCATAAACGAGCGTGTTGAATTGTTTGCCGCGACGGGTGGAAACGGAAAATTCGCGCTGCCAAGGCGTGGCTCCATCCCCTGAACCCGGCCCTCGCTCCCCTTCCGGCGAGGGCATAGGGTTGGGTAACGGCACGGTGCGGAAATGGGCTTTGCCGTCAGGCGTGGGAAATTTCCAGTTCGCACACAGATGCGGGCCGCCGTATTGAAAGGCGTCACCGGTGTCGTGCAGGCTTTGAATGCCGTCGTAGGATGGAATCACACGGGCAATTTCTTCGCGCATTTTCCAGCCGGTCTCGCAGCCGAGCAAATGCGCGCGTTCGGGATAAACGGCGGCAGCAAGTTCACGCAGAATTTTCCACTCCGCTTTCGTTTCGCCGATGTGGCGGGGAATTTCGGGGCTGAACATGACGCGGCGCTCGGTGCTCGTCTCGGTGCCGCCGTCGTCCTGTTCATAGCGCGTCTTGGCCGGAAGCAGGATCACCTCCTCAATCGGCTCGATGAACATCTGATCCGTAAGGATGATGTCCTGATGCACGCGCATCGGCACCCTGGCCAGCGCCTGGCGGACGTAATCCGGCTCCGGCAACGTGCGGAGAAAGTTTCCCCCAAGACAGTAGAGCAGATCGAGTTCGCCGCGCGCGCACGCGTCGATCATGTGCGGCGCGGTGAGGCCCACCCAGTCTGGTACGGGAAACCCGTAGAGGGTGGAGAGCGCGGCGGCGTTTTGTGCGTTGATCGGTTTGCCGGCGG
>Ga0209056_10001625_pt1 | contig 24732 bp, 22 predicted proteins | sample GraSoiAngelo_114_FD_185876 | JGI IMG/M metagenome (GOLD analysis project Ga0209056, IMG submission 185876) | Grasslands soil microbial communities from the Angelo Coastal Reserve, California, USA - 14_0903_13_40cm (SPAdes) (version 2) | ecosystem: Environmental > Terrestrial > Soil > Grasslands... | reverse complement strand
CTCCCCCTCCTCGTCGCCTCGTGCCGGTCTCCCTGTACGCCGGCGTGGCTGGTCGAGCGGGCCCGCCAGGAAGCCGAGCTGGCGGCGCGCTCGCAGGTGGCTCACGACTTCCGGTTCACCGATCAGCGGCAGGCCAGTGGCATTACGTTCGAGAACCGGGTGGTCGACGACGCGGGCAGGGCGTACAAGCTGGTGCACTACGACCACGGATCCGGCCTCTGTGCCGCGGACGTCGATGGCGATGGTCTGCCCGATCTTTATTTCACCACGCAACTCGGCACCAACGAGCTCTGGAAGAACCAGGGAAAAGGTCGGTTCGTGAATGTCACCGATGAGGCGGGGCTCGGAATGCCGGACGCGATCGCGGTCGGATGCTCATTCGCCGACATCGACAACGACGGCGATCCCGACCTCTTCGTCACGACGGTGCGCCACGGGAATCGGCTGTTTGAAAACCTCGGACATGGAAGGTTTCGCGACATCACCCGAGAGGCAGCAGTGGGATACGTCGGCCACTCCTCCGGTGCGGTGTTCTTCGACTATGACGGCGACGGCCTCCTCGATCTGTTCGTGACGAATGTGGGTGTGTATACCAGCAACCAGCGTGGGCCGGGCGGCTACTACGTCGGTCTGAGCGACGCGTTCATGGGCCACCTCCACCCCGAACGCGCCGAAGCGAGCATTCTCTACCGCAACCTGGGTGGCAACCGGTTCAAGAACGTGAGTCGTGAAGTCGGGCTGGTGGATCTGAGCTGGACCGGCGATGCCACGACACTCGACGTGAACGACGACGGGTTTTCCGACCTCTACATCCTCGACATGCAGGGCGGGGATCACCTCTGGCTCAACGAGGGCGGGAAGCATTTTCGCGACGCGACCGCGACGTACTTCCCGAAGCCCCCCTGGGGTTCGATGGGAGTGAAGGTGTTCGACTTCGATGGCGATGGCCGGCTCGACCTCTTCGTCACCAGCATGCACCCGGACATGTGGGTCAACATCGCTCCCGGCGACTGGCCGGCCGAGGGTCGCAAGGCCGATACATCGACGGTGGCCGCCGGGATGATTCCCGAAGGGAAGGATCGCTTCATCTTCGGCAACGAGCTGTTCGCGAACCGGGGCGGCGGCCGATTCGCGGAGATTTCCGACTCCGTCGGGGTCGAAACGTACTGGCCGTGGGGGCCGAGTGTAGACGACTTCAATGCCGACGGATGGGATGACATTTTCATCGCTGCGGGCATGAACTTCCCCTACCGATATGGCATCAACTCCGTCCTGCTCAACCAGGGAGGCCGTCGCTTCCTACCGAGCGAATTCGTGGTGGGTGTCGAGCCGCGACCGAGCGGCGCCACGCAGCAAGTCTGGTTCACCCTCGATTGCAACGGCGCGGGACTCTTCAGCACTTGGTGTGAAGCCTGTTCCAAACCGGAGGCGATTGCCATGGGGTGTCGGCTCGATAGCGCGCGCCACCTGACCATGATGGGCTCGCGCGGTACGCGCGCCGCGGTCGCACTCGACCCGGACGATGACGGTGATCTCGATATCGTGACCGACGAGTTCAACGCACGTCCGCAGGTGCTGGTCAGCGATCTCGCGCAGCGCCATCGCGTCCACTTCCTCAAGGTCCGTCTCAGGGGCACGCGCTCGAACCGCGAGGGGCTGGGTGCGCAGGTCACCGTCGTGCTGCCCGACGGGCGCCGGATGCTGAAGGTGCTCGACGGAAAGTCGGGATACCTCTCGCAGAGCGACCTGCCGCTCTATTTCGGCCTCGCGGACGCCGACCACGCCGGGGCGATCGACGTGCACTGGCCTTCGGGCCGACGCCAGAGCGTGGTCGGCCCCCTCAAGGCCGGTCAGACCATCGAGGTCATCGAGCCGTAAGCGTTCCGACGTACCGCGGTCCCTCAGCGTCCGAAGTACCACCGCACCAGCGCCGTCGCGTTCGTCCCCAGGGCATGACCTTTCGCGTCCGAAGCGGTGAACGTCGCAGGGCCGCTTTGAGCCCAGTGGGGCGTCCCGCTGTGGAGGTAGCCAAGCCCGACCTCGCCGCCGATGCTCAGATGCGAAAACAGATGCTCCCCGCCGACCACCACGTTGGCGTACCAGTCGCTCTGCGTCTCTGTGAGCGAGGAGGCTGAAGATCCGTCGGTGAGATTGTCGCGCGTCCACGCGAGACCGATGCGCGGCCCGTAGTACAGGATGGTCGCGCCGTCACCCGGCCGCTGTGTCCCGAGGAGACCGACGCCGAGCAGCAGCACGCGGCTCGATCCGGACACGCTGTTCGCGGGAGCGGCGGGATCGCTCGCCACTTCCTGAAACGAGGTGGTCCGCCAGCCGAGTTGCGGCTCCAGCCGGAAGTGGCTGCCGAGGTTCAGGGGAACGAAGAGGTTGAAGAAGCCGGCGAGCTGACCGGCGGGGCTCGCGATAATGAACGCCATTCCAACGCCGGCCTTGGGGGAGTACACCTGGCCGTCGGCAGTGGCCCGGCAGACGCCTAGGATCCCCAGCGCAATTCCGATCGCTCGCATGATCGCCTCGCAGCGTGAGTGAAGGGGGTGGGGCCCACCCTCAGGCCCTGTGACCAGCTGGCAAAACGAATCCCACCGCTCTCCCGAGTAGCGGAGCGTGAAACGTGCCGTCGAGGTTGCGGACGAGGTCGATCCTTCGAACGACGGAAATGAGAGCAGACGCGGTCGGCCACGGTGGGCGCGGACCCCAGAGCGGCGAGGGCGAACGCGCCTACTCGCGGCCGTGGAGTCCTCTCCAAACCGTCGGTCGAATGTCCCGCGAGCGCTCCGCAGCGTACGCCTGCGCGGCGCGGAGCAGCGCTTCGTACTCGGCCCGCCACTCCGGCGGCATGTTCGCGCGGAAGTGAGCGGCCGTCATTACCGAACCCGTCGCGCTCTGCGCCGCGCCGTGACCCACGTCCAGCACGTCGCCCAGAAAACAGGTGGAGCTCCCCGTATCCATCACGTTTGCCACGCGGCACTCGAAGTGCGCGTAGCAATCGTCGAGCACCGGCACGCCCAGCGTGCCAAGCCGGTGCGGGACGTCCGCGAGCTTGTCGCGCGTGCGCCCGCTCGCGAAGCCGAGGCGGTGGATCAGCTCGAACTGGTCGTCTCGCAAGAGGTGCAGCACGAAGCGGCCGGTCTCGAAGATCAGGTCGTGGCTGTAGTTGAACTTGTGGATGTAGACCGACAGGCGCGGAATCGCGGGCACGATCGACGCCCGGACCGCGCTGTCGGCGATCATGCCGTTGCGCTTTCCACCGCGCTCGGCTGTGATCGCCACGACGGGGGAGGTCAAGTTGCGTAGCAGCTGGTAGATCTGGTCGGGCTGCAGGCTTGGCATGGCCCCATATTAACGGCCCCGCCGGAGCGGCGGGCAAGGCGCGCTGCCCGCAGCCGCCCCGCCAATCATTTATACTACAGGATGGCATCGCTGCTGTCGCGCCTCCGCAACCATCTCGTGCGCACCCGCCTCCTCGGGGAGCCCGGGATCGCCCTGGTGGCCGTGTCGGGCGGCGCCGACTCCGTAGCGCTGCTCGACCTCCTTCACACGCTCGCCCCCGAGTTCGGCCTCTCGCTCGTGGTGGTGCACGTCGATCACGGCATTCGGTCGGACAGCGGGGCGGTCGCACGGGCGGTCGGAGAGCTGGCGGAGCGCTACGAGCTGCCGTTCGAGGTCGGCGAGCTGAGCCTCGGCCCCGACGCCACGGAGACCGTCGCGCGACGGGCGCGCTATGCGTGGCTCGGCGAGGTCCAGCGCCGGCACGGCGCGCGCTACCTGGTGACCGCGCATCACCGGGACGACCAGGTCGAGACGATTTTGCTCCGGCTCCTGAAAGGGAGCGCGCCGGCGGGCCTCGCCGGTATCCCCGCGCGCGGGCGGGGCGGGATCGTGCGGCCGCTGCTTCCCTTCGCGAAAGCCCGGCTCGTAGCGCACGTCGCCGAGCTCCACCTCCCCATGCACGACGACCCCGCGAATCGCGACCCGCGACACCTGCGCAGCTGGGTGCGCACCGTGCTCCTGCCGCTCGTCGCGGAGCGGCTGGGGGCGCGCGCGAGCGACGACGTGTTGCGCGCCGGGCGGGCGGCCGCGCGCGAGCGGCGCGCCTGGGACGGCGTGCTCGACCACCTTCCCGATCTCGGACTGCGCGTCGAGCGGGACCGCATCGAAGTTGCCCGGGGGGGGCTGGCCCGCTATGATGACGTCCTGTCCGCGGCGCTGTTGCGGGCCGCGGCGCGCCGTACCGGCCTCGTGCTGGGTGTGCGTCGCGCGCGCCAACTGGTGGAGTTGGCGCGCCGCCCGTCCGGGCGGCGGCTGCCGCTCGGGGAGAGCTGGATGGCAGAGGTGGCGTTCGATCGCCTGCGGGTGAGCCGCGCGGTCCGGGACGCCGCCGTGGAGGTCGTCCCGACCGGTGAGCGGGGCAGCGCGGTGTTCGGCGAGTTTCGGGTGGCCTGGACGCCCGACCCGGCGCCGGCCCGGCTGCCGCGCACGGACTGGACGACGTGGATCGCGGGAGCGAATTGGGAAGTGCGGCCGCCTCGTCCGGGCGACCGGCTGGTTCCGCTCGGCGGCATCGGGCGGCGGCCGCTGCGGCGGATGTTGATGGAAGCACGAGTACCGCGCAGCGACCGGCCCGGCTACCCGGTGGTCGCCCGCGGCGAAACCATTCTGTGGGTGCCGGGAATCTGCCGGAGTGCGGACGATCTCCCGCGGCCTGGAACCCGGGCGGTACGGGTGGATGTTACCAAGCACGGCGGGCCTGAAGCAGACGGGCGGGCGTGAGCTCAAGCGGATCGTCTTCGATGAGGAGACGATCGCGCGCCGGGTCCGCGAGCTCGGGCAGGAAATCACCGCGGCGTACCCCGACGGTGAGCTGCTGGTGCTGGGTCTCCTCAAGGGAAGCTTCATTTTCCTGAGCGATCTCGTGCGCCGCATCGAGCGGCCGCTCCAGGTGGACTTCCTGGTAGCCGCGAGCTACGGCGCCGATACGATGTCGAGTGGGAACGTTCGCCTGTTGTACGATCCGGAAACAGAGCTGCGGGGTAAGCACATCCTCCTGGTCGAGGATATCGTCGATACGGGGAAGACCCTCAACCGGTTGGTGGCGCTCCTGCGCGAGCGCGCGCCGCGGAGCCTGGAGATCTGTGCGTTGTTGCATAAGCATCTGGCCGAGCATCTCGAGCTCGAGCCGGCGTTCGTCGGGTTCGACGCTCCGCGAGTGTTCCTCGTGGGGTACGGGCTCGATCACGCCGAAAACTTCCGGCACCTGCCGTACGTCGCGAGCCTGACCTGATGGCCAACCGCATCCCGCCGCCGCGCGAATTCAGCTGGGCCCGGACGCTCCGCACGCTCTCGTTCTGGGCGCTGCTGATCGTGGGCTCCATTGCGCTCGTCCAGTTCGCCGCGAACCGACGGCAGGAGACGGTGGACATCTCCTACTCCCAGTTCACCGAGCAGCTCGACAAGACCAACGTCGACACGGTCGAAATCACCGAGCGTCAGCAGGTGAAAGGGAGCTTCAAGACCCCCGTGCCCGTCCGCGGGCGCAACTTCGACCACTTCACGACGCTCTTGCCGTTCGAGTCGAGCGATGCCTGGGTCTCGACGCTGCGCGCCAAAGGCGTGGACGTACGGGCGCGCGAAGAGAAGCAGTCGTTCGGCGTGTTCCTCTTCAGCTTCCTGCCGTACCTGCTGATCTTCGGCCTGCTGATCTTCATGCTGCGCCAGATGCAGCAGGGGGGCAACCGCGCCTTTGCCTTTGGCAAGTCGAAGGCAAAGCTGCTCGCGGGCGACACGCCCAAGGTGACGTTCGCCGACGTCGCCGGCGCAGACGAAGCGAAGCAGGAGCTCGAAGAGATCATCGACTTCCTGAAGGACCCCCAGAAGTTCCAGCGGCTGGGCGGGCGGTTGCCCAAGGGCGCCCTGCTCGTCGGCCCGCCGGGAACGGGGAAGACACTGCTCGCCAAGGCGGTGGCGGGCGAGGCGGGCCGGCCGTTCTTCTCGATGTCGGGATCGGACTTCGTGGAGATGTTCGTGGGGGTCGGCGCCTCGCGCGTGCGCGACCTCTTCGAGCAGGGCAAGGCGCACGCGCCCTGCATCATCTTCATCGACGAGATCGACGCCGTCGGACGGCACCGCGGCGCGGGACTGGGCGGCGGGCACGACGAGCGCGAGCAGACGCTCAACCAGCTGCTGGTCGAGATGGACGGCTTCGAGTCGAACGACGGGGTCATCCTCCTCGCGGCCACGAACCGGCCCGACATCCTCGACCCGGCGCTCTTGCGGCCCGGGCGGTTCGACCGCCAGATCGTTGTGGACATGCCGGACGTGAAGGGCCGGGAGCAGATCCTCCGCGTGCACACGCGCAAGATCCCGCTCGGCGGCAACGTGGACCTGGAGCGCATCGCTCGCGGGACGCCGGGCCTCGCCGGCGCGGAGCTCGCGAACGTCGTCAACGAAGCGGCGCTGCTCGCCGCCCGCCGGAACAAGGCCGTCGTGGACAATCAGGATCTCGAGGACGCGAAGGACAAGGTGATGCTCGGCCTGGAGCGCCGCAGTCGGGTCCTGTCCGACGAGGAGCGGCGCCTCATCGCCTACCACGAGGCGGGACACGCGCTGGTGTCGCTCAACCTCCCGGGCTCGGACCCCCTGCACAAGGTCACGATCATTCCGCGCGGTCGCGCGCTCGGGATTACGGCGTACCTCCCCGAGGAGGAGCTCCACAAGTACACGAAGCAGTCCATCCTGTCGCGCCTCGCCATGGCCTACGGGGGGCGCGTCGCCGAGGAGCTGGTATTCGGCCCGGAGAAGGTCACGACCGGTGCGGCGCAGGATATCCAGCACGCGACCGACATCGCGCGCCGCATGGTGACGCAATACGGCATGAGCGACACGATTGGACCGATCGCGGTCGGCGACCGCGAGGCGGAGATCTTCCTGGGCCGCGAAGTGGTCCAGCGGCGGGAAATCTCCGAGCGCACGGCGGAGCTGGTCGATACGGAAGTGAAGCGCATCCTCGGCGACGCGTACGAGCGCGCCAAGACGGTGCTGCTCGATCACCGCGATGCGCTCGACCGCCTCGCCGCCGCGCTGCTCGAGCGCGAGACCCTCGACCGCGAAGAGGTCGAGATGGTCGTCGCCGGCAAGCCGTTGCCGCCGGTTCCACCGCCACCGGCCGCACCCGCCGCACCGACGGCGGAGGGGACGGCGCGCGAGAAGACGCCGGCGGCGCGTGGTCCCGTGCTGGGCAGCCCGCCCCCCGAGCCCGCCGGCGCCTGATCCCGGGGCCGGCCTCAAGGCAACAAAAATCGAACGGTTGCGGTAGGTGTTAGGATTGAGGGCCATGGAAGCGAAGAACGCGGACCTCTCCGCGCTGCGGATCGACCGCGCCGCTGACCCGGTGGTCGCCTCGCCCGGCGCGCGGCGCTGGCTGGCGATCGGCCTGCCTGTCGCGGGTGTCATCGTCCTGGCGGCCGTCCTGTTGGCGACCAGCGGGGCCCTCGGCTCCGCGGTGCCTGTTCGGCTCACGCCCGCCATTATGGTGTCGCCGATGCGGTCTGGAGCGGTGCTCATCGCCAGCGGCTACGTGGTCGCTCAGCGCAAGGCCGCCGTCGCGTCCAAGGGCACCGGCCGCCTCGTCTACCTCGGCGTGGTCGAAGGCGACCGAGTGCGCGTGGGGCAGGTGATCGCCCGCATCGAGGACGACGACGTCCGGGCCCAGCTGGCGGAGACCCAGGCCAACCTCGATTTGAGCCGCGCCGACCTGCGCGATGCCGAGCGGGCGTTGGCGCGTGAGCGCATGCTGATGGACAGCAACTTCACCTCCCAAGCAAGTTACGACGCCGCGGAAGCGCGCTACCAGCGCGTGAAGGCCGGCATCGCCGTCGCCCAGGCGGCGCTGCAGTCGGCCCAGGTGGCGTTGGAAAACACCGTCATCCGCGCGCCCTTCGACGGCACGGTGCTGACGAAAAACGCCGACGTGGGCGAGGTCGTCGCGCCGCTCGCCGGGAGCGCCTTCTCCAAGAGCGCGGTGGTCACCATTGCCGATCTGCGCTCGCTCCAGGTCGAAGCGGATGTGGCCGAGTCGAACCTCGAGGCCATCAGCCTCGACCAGCCGTGCGAGATCGTGCTGGACGCGTATCCCGACGTGCGCTACCCGGCCGTTGTGGCGAGAATCGTTCCGACGGCCGACCGCGCCAAGGCGACGGTGCAGGTCAAGGTCGCCTTCCACTCCTACGACGCGCGCGTCTTGCCGGAGATGAGCGCCAAGGTCCACTTCCTGCCGCGCCCGTCGCGGGTGGCCGTGGACACTCAGCCTGTCCTTGTGGTCCCGAGCACCGCGGTGGCCGAGCGAAACGGCCGTAGCGTGGTTTTCGTCCTGGAGAGGGGCCGAGCGGTGGAGGTGCCGGTCGTCGTCGGTCGGCAGGTTGGGTCGTCGGTGGCCATCCGCGAGGGATTGCGTCCCGGGGTTCAGGTGGTCGACAGCGTCGGCGCCCGCCTGCGCGGCGGCGCCAAAGTCACCGTGCAGTAGAGGAGCACATGCCCAATTCGATCGTGCAAGTCCGCGGGGTCTCGAAGTCCTATCGACGCGACAGCATGGCGATCCCCGTGCTGCGCGACATCTCACTGGAGGTTCCCGAGGGGGAGTTCCTAGGCCTGATGGGCCCCTCGGGGTCCGGGAAGACCACGCTGCTCAACCTGATCGCGGGCATCGATCGGCCCGACGCGGGCAGCGTCTCGGTCGCGGGCACCGACGTCACGACGCTCAGCGAGTCGCAGCTCGCCCGCTGGCGGGCCACGCACATCGGCTTCGTGTTCCAGTTCTACAACTTGATCCCCGTGCTCACGGCCTTCGAGAACGTCGAGCTGCCGCTCCTCCTGACGTCGCTCTCCAAGACCGAGCGAAAAAAGCACGTCGAGACGGCGCTCACGCTCGTCGGCCTCGCCGACCGGATGCGCCACTATCCGCGCCAGCTCTCCGGCGGCCAGGAGCAGCGCGTCGCCATCGCGCGCGCCGTCGCCACCGACCCCACGATCCTCGTGGCGGACGAGCCGACCGGCGACCTCGATCGCAAGTCCGCCGAGGAGGTCTTGACGCTGCTCGAGCGGCTGAACAAGGAGTTCAAGAAGACTATCGTGATGGTGACGCACGACCCGCACGCCGCCGAGCGCGCCCATCTCGTACGCCACCTGGACAAGGGCGAACTGCAATGAGGGCCCGGCCGTGAAGCTGCTGCGACTCGTTTTCAAGAACCTCTTCCGACATCGCCTCCGCACGGCGCTCACCATCGTCGGGATTGCGACGGCGGTGATGGCGTTCGGTCTGATTCGCACGATCGTCGGCGCCTGGAACGCCGGCGTCACGGGCGCCGCCGCGAACCGCATGATCACCCGCCACCGGGTGTCGCTCATCTTCCCGATCCCGCTCCCCTACAAAGGGGAGATCGCCCGGGTCCCGGGCGTCACGGCCGTCTCGTGGGCCAACTGGTTCGGGGGCGTCTACGGGGACCCCAACGATTTCAAGAACTTCTGGCCGCGGTTCGCGGTCGACGCGGACACGTACTTCGATCTCTACCCCGAGTTCCAGCTGCCGCCGGACCAGCTGGCCGCGTTCAAGAAGGAGCGCAACGCCTGCGTCATCGGCCGCAAGCTGGCGCAGCAGCACGGCTTCAAGCTCGGCGACGTCATCACGATGGAAGGGGATATCTATCCCGGAAGCTGGCAGTGGGTGGTGCGCGGGATCTACACCGGTCGGGACCCGTCGACGGATGAGACCCAGATGTTCTTCCAGTACCCCTACCTCTACGAGCAGGTGCGCCAGCGGGAGCCCGGACGCCCGGTGGACGCCGGGTTTTACGTCCTGCGCGTCGGGTCGCCCGACGCGCTGGCCCGCGTCGCGTCGGCGGTGGATACGCAGTTCGTGAACTCGCGCGCCCCCACGAAGACCGAGAGTGAGCGCGAATTCCAACAGAGCTTCGTCCAGATGTCCTCGGCGATCATCACGTCGCTGCAGGTGATCTCGGTCGTGATCGTCGGGATCATCCTTCTCGTCCTCGCCAACACGATCGTCATGTCGGTCCGGGAGCGGACCCGCGAGTACGCGGTCCTGAAGACGCTCGGCTTCTCGGGACGCCAGCTCGCGGGCTTCGTGCTCGGCGAAGCGCTCGTGATCTCGCTCTCGGGAGGGGTGCTCGGGCTGCTGCTCACGTTCCCGATCGTGAAAGGGTTCGCGAAGGCGCTCCCGACCTTCTTCCCGGTGATCAACGTCGCGCCGCTCACCATGGCGCTCGGGATCGGGGCGGCGCTCCTGGCCGGGCTCGCCGCCGCGGCCATCCCTGCAAACCGGGTCGTGCGCATGCCGATCGTCGTCGGCCTGCGGACGGTGGGATAGCCCAGCCATGATGCGGATCCCGTTCTCGTATATCTGGCGGAGCCTCTGGGCCCGCCGCCTCACCACGGCGCTCACGGTCGGCGGCGTGGCGCTCGTCGTATTCGTGTTCGCCGGCGTGCTCATGCTCGCCCGCGGTCTGGAAGCGGCCCTCGTCGAGACCGGCTCGCCCGACAACGTGATCGTGCTCAGGCGCTCGGCCACGTCCGAGCTCTCGAGTCAGGTCGACCGGGCCACGGCGGACGTGCTCGAAACCGAGAGTGGCGTGGCGCGGGGGGCCGAAGGTCGCGCGCTCCTCTCGCGGGAAGTGGTCCTCGTCATCGACCTCTACAAGAAGAAGAGCAACGCGCTCGGGAACGTGTCGATTCGGGGCGTGTCGTCCCGGGCGCCGGAGCTCCGGCCCGGGGTCCACATCGTCCAGGGACGGCCCTTCCAATTCGGTACGCACGAAGTGGTCGTGGGAAAGGGCATCGCGACGCAGTTCAAGGGCGTGACCCTCGGCGCGGAGCTCGCCTTCGGCGGCGATCGCTGGACCGTGGTGGGCATCGCCGACGCGGGCGGCACGGCCTTCGACTCGGAGATCTGGGGGGATGTCGACCAGTTCATGCAGGCGTTCGGGCGCCCGGTGTATTCGTCGGTGACCTTCCACCTCGCCCAGCCCGGCGGCTTCGACCAGCTCAAGACCCGACTCCAGGCCGACCCCCGCATGCAGTACGTCGAGCTCAAGCACGAGCGGGACTACTACCAGGAACAGTCGAAGACGCTCGCCACCTTCATCCGGACCCTCGGGATCGTCGTGACCACGATCTTCAGCTTCGGCGCGATGATCGGGGCGATGATCACGATGTACGCGGCGGTCGCGAACCGGACGATCGAAGTGGGCACCCTGCGGGCCCTCGGGTTCAGGCGACGGAGCGTTCTGGGAGCGTTCCTGGTCGAGTCCGTGATGCTCGCGCTCGTCGGCGGAGCCCTCGGGGTCGCGCTCGCCGCGCTGCTGTCCTTCGAGCGGATTTCGGTCGTCAACTTCCAGAGTTTCTCCGAGATCGGCTTCGGGTTCGCATTGTCTCCCGGCGTCGTCACGCGCGCCCTGATCTTCGCCGTGGTGATGGGTGTGGTCGGCGGCTTCCTCCCGGCGGTGCGGGCTGCGCGACTCAACATCGTCAACGCGCTGCGGGCGTCGTAGCAGGGGAGGCCCGTGCGGTGAGGCTCACCCCACTCGCCGCGCACACGCCGGAGGCGGTGCGCGCGGCGCTCGCGGCCCGTGGGTGGGAGACCCAGCCCGCCTGGTTCGCCGCCACCGGCGTGCAATCCCTCGTTGTCCTCCTGGAAGATGTCAGCGAACCCGAGCGCGAGAGCCTGGTGCGCTGGGGCGCGAAGACCGGCGCCGAGGTGCTCACGGGGGAGGGCTGGGCCCTGGTGGGAGCGGCCGCGAGCCGCCTGGCACCGCTCGCGCGCCCCGACCGCCTGCCGCCCGGGCTCGAGCGCCTGGCGCCGGAGCTGGGCCGCTTCCTCGCGAGCTACGCCGATCCGCCGCGCCGCTGGGAGATCTCCCAGGGCGTGCTCCACCTCGATCACCCCGTTCTCATCGGCATTGTGAACGTGACGCCGGACTCCTTCTCGGATGGCGGGCGCTTCGCCACCGTCGACCGCGCGGTGGCACAGGCGGAGCGGCTGGTCGCCGACGGGTGCGAGCTGCTGGATGTGGGGGGTGAGTCCACGCGGCCGGGCGCCGCGCCGGTGACCGTGGACGAAGAGGTCGCTCGGGTGGCACCGGTGATCGAGCAGCTCGTGCGCCGGGGCTTGGGCCCCGTCTCGGTGGACACCCGCAAGGCCGCCGTGGCGCGCGCCGCGCTCGCCGCCGGTGCCGTCGTGGTGAACGACGTGTCGGGGCTGGCGTTCGATGCGGCGCTCGCGGGCGTCGTGGGCGCCGCCCAGGCCGGCATCATCCTGATGCACATGCGCGGCACGCCGGACACCATGGACTCGCTCGCCGTGTACCGGCACGTGGCGGCGGATGTGGCGGCGGAGCTCGGTGCGGCGGCGGCCCGGGCAGAGGCAGGGGGCGTCGCGCGGGAGCGGATCGTGGTAGACCCGGGCTTCGGGTTCGCGAAGACCCCTGAGCAGAACTTCCGGTTGCTCGACGAGCTGGCAACCATCGTCGGCTTGGGCTATCCTGTAGCGGTGGGACCGTCTCGCAAGCGGTTCCTCGGGGCCGCCACCGGGCGACCCGTCGAGGATCGCGATCGCGCGACGGCCGTGGCGTGCGCCCTCGCGTGGGAGCGCGGCGCTCGCCTGTTCCGGGTGCACGACGCGGCGCTCGCGCGCGAGGCGCTGCGGGTGGCTGGCGCGACGACGAGCCCAACTTGAACCTCGAAGCCTACCAGTTCCTCATCCCCCGGTTCTGGCCGGACGTGGTCGAGATCCTTCTCGTCGCGTTCGTGATCTATCGTTTCCTGCTGTTCCTCGTGGGGACGCGGGCGATGTCGATCGTCGTCGGCGTGATGATTCTGTCGGTCGCGTACTTCGGGGCGCTGGTCGCGAAGTTCACCATGATCAGCGCACTTCTCTCCTACGTGTTCACCTTCGGCGCGTTCGCGGCGGTCGTGGTGTTCCAGCCGGAGCTGCGGAACGCGCTGGCGCGGCTGGGCCAGTCCCGCCTCATGCGCCGCTTCTCGCAGAGCGAGCGCCAGTCGGTGGCCGAGGAGATCGCCGAGGCCATGGACCGGCTGTCGCGGGCGGGCACGGGCGCGATCATCGCCGTGGAGGGTGACATCGGCCTCGAGGAATTCATCTCGTCGGGGGTGCCGATGGAGGCCAAGGTCTCCGCCGATCTCCTGACGACGATCTTCACACCCTACTCCCCGCTCCACGACGGCGCCGTGCTGGTCCGCGGCGACCGCATCATCGGTGCCGGCTGCGTGCTGCCCCTCACCCAGTTCAAGGTCGCGGACAAGTCGCTCGGCACCCGCCACCGCGCTGCGCTCGGGCTCTCCGAAGAGACCGATGCCACGGTGCTCGTCGTGTCGGAAGAAACCTCGACCATCTCCGTGGCGAGCCACGGGCTCTTGCACCGCCACCTCACGGCGCCGCAGGTGCGCGATCTCCTGTCCGGGGCGATCTCGCACCTCGAAGGCGGCGAACGAGTTACCGCACCGGCGAGCTGACCCCCCGATTGTTTCACGCTGGGCTCCGGGCTACTTTTTGCGGTTATGAATTTTGGAGCCCTGCCCGAGCGGCTGGCCCACGTACGGGCCGAGATCGCTCGGCGGCAGGCGACGGCAGGTCGGACCGAACCGGTCACGATCGTCGCCGTGACCAAGGGCTTCGGGCTGGACGCAGTGGAGGCGGCGCTCGCCGCCGGCCTCCCCGACGTCGGGGAGAACCGGGTGCAGGAGGCGCTGGGGAAGCTCGACACGCCCGCCGGCCGGCGCGCGACGTGGCATCTGGTCGGCCACCTGCAGCGCAACAAGGCGAAGCACGTGGCTGGGCGCTTCACACTGATCCACTCGGTGGACTCGGGCCCGCTCGCGGAGGAGCTGGACGGCCGAGCGGCGGCGCACGGCGCACGACAGCGCGTTCTGTTGCAGGTGAACGTGGCAGGCGAGACGCAGAAGAGCGGCTGTACGCCTGCCGAGACGTCGGCGTTGGCGCGCCAAGTGACGGCGCAACCGCATCTCGCGCTCGAGGGGCTGATGACGATCGCGCCGTTCACCGACGACCAGGACGTGCAGCGGCGCACGTTCCGCGGCCTGCGCGTGCTGCGGGACGACTTGCAGCAGGAGGGCTTATGGCTGCCGACGCTCTCGATGGGGATGTCCGCCGACTACGGCATCGCCGTGGAGGAGGGGGCAACGGTGATCCGCTTGGGTACCGTGCTGTTCGGCCCGCGGGGAGCGGTGGCGACGTGAGCGCCGACGCGTTCCACCTCACGCCGCACGACGTTCGCAAGCAGGAGTTCCGTCGCAGCCTGCGCGGCTACGAGCCCCTCGGCGTCGAGGACTTCCGCGTACGCGTCGCCGACGAGCTCGAGCGGATCCTGCGCGAGAAGTCGGTGCTCGAGGAGCGGCTCGCGGCGCTCGGGGAGCAGCTGGGCGTGTACCGGGAGCGCGAGCGCGCGATGAACGAGGCGCTCGTCGCGGCGCAGCAACTGCGCGAGGAAACGCGCGCCACCGCTCAGCGCGAGGCCCAGGTCATCGTGCGCGAGGCGGAGGCCGAGGCACGGCGCGTCCTCGAAGAGGCGCGGGCCGCCGATGGCGAGGTCCGGCGGCAGAGCGCGGACGTCGAGCGCCAGTTCCAGGCGTACGTGGCGGGATTTCGCGCGCTGCTCGAGCGCCAGCTCGCCGAGCTGCGCGTACTGGACGGCCAGCGCGGCGGATGATCGACGAGGCGGTCCGCGCCGTGCGGGCGCGGACGAGATTCGTCCCCGACGTCGCGATCATCCTAGGCACCGGGCTCGGGCGGCTCGCGGACGAGGTGGCGGTGGAGACGCGGATCCCGTACGGCGAGATTCCGGGCTTTCCCCTCTCCACCGTCGAGAGCCATGCTGGGGAGCTGCTCGTCGGGACCCTCGCCGGCCGGCGGGTGGTCGCGATGCGGGGGCGGTTTCACTGCTATGAGGGCTACACGCCGCAGCAAATCGGATTGCCCGTGCGAGTGCTCGAGCGGCTCGGCGCGCGGACGCTGCTGGTCTCCAATGCGTGCGGCGGCATGCACCCTCTGTGGAGTCCCGGCGATCTCATGCTCATCGCGGATCACATCAACCTCCTGGGCTCGAACCCGCTCGTGGGGCCGAACGACGACCGCCACGGCCCGCGGTTCCCGGACATGTCGGAGGCGTACGACGCCGGGCTCCGTGCGCTGGCGCGCGCCGTGGCGCTGGAGCGGGGCATCACACTGCGCGAGGGGGTCTACGTCGCCGTCACAGGACCGAACCTCGAGACGCGCGCGGAGTACCGGATGCTCCGCGCCCTCGGGGCCGACGTCGTCGGGATGAGCACCGTGCCGGAGGTCATCACCGCGGTGCACACGGGGATGAAGGTGCTCGGGGTGTCGATCATCACCGACCAATGCCTCCCGGACGCGCTCGCGCCGGCCTCAGTCGAACAGATCATCGCCGTCGCGCGGGCCGCGGAGCCCGCGCTCACCGCCCTGGTGGGCGGCGTGCTGGAGCGCCTCAACTGATGGCCTACCCGCTCTTCGATCCCAAGCTTTCGGCGGACGCGCTGGAGAAGCAGCTCCTCGCGGCGTGGAAGCACGAGCGCCTGTTCCAGAGGACGCAGGAGGCCGCCCGCTACGGGCCGCCGTTCGTGTTCTACGAGGGGCCGCCGACGGCCAACGGGCGCCCGGGCATCCATCACGTGTTCGCGCGCACCATCAAGGATCTGGTGTGCCGCTACCACACGATGCTGGGGCAGGGCGTGACGCGCATCGCCGGGTGGGACACCCACGGCCTCCCCGTCGAGATCGAGGTCGAGCGGATGCTCGGCATCTCGGGCAAGAAGCAGATCGAGGCGTACGGCGTCGAGAAGTTCAACCGCCTGTGCCGCGAGAACGTCTTCAAGTACAAGGCCGACTGGGAAGCGCTGTCGGAGCGGATCGCCTACTGGCTGGACTACGAGCACCCCTACGTCACCTACACCAACGACTATATCGAGACGGTGTGGTGGCTGCTCAAGCGGCTGTACGACAAGGCGCTGCTGTACCGGGGCCACAAGGTGCTGCCGTACTGCCCGCGCTGCGGCACGGCCCTCTCGTCGCACGAGCTCGCGCTCGGCTACGAGGAAGTCCAGACGAACTCGGTGTTCGTCACGTTCCCGCTCGCGAGCGCTCCCAACCGCCAGCTGGTCATCTGGACCACCACGCCGTGGACCCTGCTCGCGAACGTCGCCGTGGCCGTGCACCCGGACCTCGAGTACGGGGAGTACGAGGTGAACGGCGTGCGCTACGTCGTGGCCGCCGAGCGGGCGGCGCACGTGCACGTGGGCGGCCAGGCGCTGGCCGCCGCCGTTCGGGTCGCGGGCTATCGCGGCCGCGAGCTCGTGGGGCAGAAATACGTTCGGCCGCTCGAGGTCGTACCGCTGCCGCAGGAGGGCCAGCGGTCCCTCGTCGTGGCCGGTGCGTTCGTATCCGCCGAAGAGGGGACGGGCCTCGTGCACATGGCCCCGGCGTTCGGCGCCGACGACTACGCGGTAGCGCAGCAGTACGGCCTCGCGTTTGTCAACCCGGTCGCGCCCGACGGCACGTTCCAGGACACGCGCTGGCCGGAAATCAACGGCCGGCTCGTGACCGACAAGGAGACGAACCGGTTGATCCTCGAGCGGCTGAAGCACGAGGGCCGCTGGCTCGAGACACTGCCGTACACGCACACCTATCCGTTTTGCTGGCGCTGCGACTCGGCGCTGATCTATTACGCGCGCAGCTCGTGGTTCGTGCGCACCACCGCGGCGAAGGCGCGCATGCTCGAGGTGAACGCGCAGGTCGCCTGGCATCCACCCGAGGTGGGCAGCGGGCGGTTCGGCGCGTGGCTCGAGAACAATGTGGACTGGGCGTTGTCGCGCGACCGGTACTGGGGCACGCCGCTCAACGTGTGGGAGTGCGATGCGGATGCGGAGCACCGCGAGGTCATCGGCTCCTACGCCGACCTCGCGGAGCGCTGGGGAAAACGGCTGCCGAAGGACTTCGACCCCCACAAGCCGGCGATCGATCAGTACACCTGGCGCTGCCGGGGGTGCGGCGGCACGATGCGACGCGTGCTTGAGGTGATCGACGCCTGGTTCGATTCGGGCGCGATGCCGTACGCCCAATGGCACTACCCGTTCGAGCACCAGGCCGACTTCAAGGCGCACTTCCCGGCCGACTTCATCTGCGAAGGCGTGGATCAGACGCGTGGCTGGTTCTACTCGCTCCTGGCGATCGGCGTCACCGCGTTCGACGCGCTCGTCTACAAGAACGTGATCGTCAACGAGCTCGTGCTCGACGCGCAGGGCCAGAAGATGTCGAAGAGCCGCGGCAACGTGGTGAACCCCTGGGAGGTGATCGAGGAATACGGGGCGGACGCGGTGCGGCTGTACCTGCTCGGCCAGAGCCAGGTGTGGCTGCCGAAGCGGTTCGATCGCCGTCAGGTGCCCGACGTCACCGGCGGGTTCCTCAACGCCCTCCGGAGCACCTACGAATTCTTCCGGCGCTACGCGGAGGACTGGAAACCGCCCCCCTCCCTCGACGCCGCGGCGACGCCGTTCGAAAGGCGGCCGCCCGCGGACCGCTGGCTGCTTGCGCGGCTCGACGAAGTGGTGGGAGAAGTGCGCCGCGCCTGGTCGGATTACGACGTGACCGCCGGCGTCCGGGGGATCATGGACTTCGTGGGCGAAGACCTGTCCCGCTGGTACATCCGCCGGAACCGTCCGCGCTTCTGGGCGCCCGACCGCGCCACCGACGCGGTGGCGTTGGAGACGCTGCATGAGGTGCTCGTTACGTCGGCGCGGCTGCTCGCGCCCGCGGGGCCGTTCGTATCCGACTGGATCCACCGGGCGCTCGTGGGAGCGTCGGTGCACCTGGCGCCCTTCCCGACCGACCAGGGCCGCCGGGCGCCGGAGTTGCTCCAGGCGATGGCCGCGGTGCGGAAGCTCGCCTCCCTGGCGCGCGCGGCCCGGGAGACCAGGCAGCTCCCCGTGCGCCAGCCCGTAGCCAAGGTCCAGGTGGTGGTCCCGGCGGCGGTGCGCGGCCCGGCCTTGGCAGACCTGTTAGATATCCTGGCCGCCGAAGTGAACGCCAAGGCGATCGAGGTGGCGGGGTCGGACCACGACCTGGTGCGACTCAAGGGGAAACCGGAGTACCGGAGCCTCGGCAAGCGCTATGGGAAGGACACGCCCCGCGCCGCCGCGGCGGTGTCGCAGCTCACGGCGGCGGAGCTGCAGGCGCTCGAACGTGGTGACCCCGTCCGGCCGGGGGGGGAGGGGGGGGAGTTCGAGTTCCGGCCGGAGGACGTCCTGGTGACGCGCGAGGTGGTGAGCGACTGGGCAGTGCAGGCCGACGGCCCCTACGTGGTGGCGGTCGATCCCCGGTTGACCGACGACCTGATCCAGGAGGGCCTGGCGCGCGAGCTGGTGAATCGCGTCCAGCGTCTGCGCAAAGAGGCGGGGTACGAATACACCACGCGCATCGAGCTCAGCGTGGCGGGCGCGGAGGAGATCGTCGCAGCCGTGTCCGCGTTCCAGGGGTTCGTCGAGGGTGAGACGCTGGCGCGCAGGCTCGTGCTCGGCACGGTGCTGGACGAAGCGGATGTGACGCGGGAAGTCGACATCGAGGCTCGCCGGGTGACCATTGCGCTCCGGCGACATGACGGACGAAAGGGCGGTACGCGATAATGCCGACGAAATCAAAGACCAAAGCCAAATCCAAGGCGACCAAGGGCAGCCTGAACAAGAAGCAGCTGACCCACCTCGAGAAGCGCCTCCACGAAGAGCGCGCCCGGGTGATGAAGGAGCTGGGCTACTACGACGAGTCCTTCAACTCGAGCCTGCAGGCGTCCGACGGGGACCTCTCGAGCTACTCGTTCCACATGGCGGATCAGGGCACCGACGCCATGGAACGCGAGAAGGCGTTCCTGTTCGCCTCGCAGGAAGGGCGCTACCTCTGGCACGTGAACCAGGCGCTCCGGCGGCTGTTTCAGTCGCCGGAGAAATTCGGCAAGTGCGAGCAGTGCGGCGAAGACATCGGTTTCGAGCGGCTCGACGCGTTGCCCCACGCCCGGCTGTGCATCAAGTGCAAAGCGAAGGAAGAAGATGGCAAGCGCCGCTGACCGTCGGCTGTTCTGGACGACGGCGGGGGCGGTCGTCGCGGCCGATCTGGTCACCAAGCTCCTGGCCGAGTCCCTACTGGCGCGGCACCTGCCGGTCCAGGTGATCGGCGACTACGTGCAGCTGCGCCTCGTGTACAACCAATGCGCGGCGTTCGGGCTGTGTCTCGGCGCCTACTCGCGCTGGATCTTCTTCGGGCTCGCGATCGTCGCGCTGTTCGTGCTGCGCTCCATGGTCGTCTCGGCGCGGCCGGGCGACCGGTTCCGGCTGCTCGCCCTGGCGCTCGTGTGCGCCGGCGCGGTCGGCAACGTGATCGACCGGATTCGCAGCGCCCAGGGCGTCGTGGACTTCGTGGACGTGGGGATCGGCGGCGCGCGCTGGCCGACCTTCAACGTCGCCGACTCCGCGATCACGGTCGGGGCGATCGCGCTCGCGGTCTCCCTCTGGCTCGAAGGCCGGGCGCAGGAGCGAGCGAAGGAGGCCGGGGCGGCTCAGCACTGATGGCCGCCGTGACGTTCTGCATCGTCGCCCCCGAGACCGAGCGCCTCGACCGGTTCCTCGCCGACCAGCTCGCGCTGTCCCGCACCGTCGCCGCCCGCATCATCGCCGACAAACGTGTCACGCGTGACGGCCGCCCGCTGCGCGCCTCGGTCCAGCTGGAGCGCGGCGCCGTGGTGACGGTTGAGCTACCGCCGGAGGAACCGCCGCCCAAGAGCTACGCCCCCGCCCACCGAGACCTCACCTTCGCGTACGAAGACGACCACCTCGCCGTGCTGGACAAGCCGGCGGGTCTGGTCGTGCACCCGGGCCCCGGTCACTGGGACGACACGCTGGTCAACGTCCTGGTGGCGCGAGGCACCGCGCTCGCACCGGGTGCCACCGAGGGGCGCCCTGGCATCGTGCATCGCCTCGACCGCGACACCTCGGGCCTGTTGCTCGTCGCGAAGACCGACCTTGCGCACCGCCGCCTCACGCGCATGATCGAGCGGCGGGAGGTCGCGCGCGTCTACGCCGCGCTCGCCTGGGGCCATTTCGCGAAGAGCCCCGTGGACATCGAGGCGCCGATCACGCGCCATCCCACGGATCGGAAGCGCATGACGGTGCTGGCCGGGGGCCGCCACGCGGTCACGCACGTGCGTGTGACCGCGCGGTTCGCGCAAACCGAGCTGCTGCGCGTGACGCTCGGCACCGGGCGCACTCACCAGATCCGCGTGCATCTCGCGCACGTGGGGCACCCGATCGTGGGCGACCGGGAGTATGCCTTCGGCGGCAGCCGGCGCGTCACCCCGTCACAGCGGCAGACGGCCGAGCGGCTCGCGGCGCTTGCGCCGCGGCAGCTGCTCCACGCGGCCCGCCTCGCATTCGCCCATCCGGTGAGCGGCGCGCGGCTCGACCTGCGCTCGGAATGGCCCGCCGATCTCGTTCCAGCGCTTCGAGAAGCGGCCGCCGATCCGAATTTGCTTGCTCAACGCAACCCCTTGCAGTATCTTGGCTTCTTCGCTTCGGATGAGTGACGCGGGAGTCGTCCGACTGCTCCTGTTTCGGGTGGGCAGCCTCGTCTGCGCCGCTGAGGCGGAGCGGGTCCGTGAGATCCTGCCGCGGCTCCAGCCGACCCGGATTCCCGGGGCGCCGCCCGTCGTGGCAGGGGTCGTCAACGTGCGGGGCACCCTCGTCACCGTGGTGGAAGGGTGGCGGGCGCTGCGGCAGCCTGAGCCCTCCGCCGACGGAGGAGGAGGGGAGGGGGGGTCCGGGACCACGGTGCTCCTCGAGGTGGGCGGGGGGAAGAAGGTCCTCGGCTTCACGGTCGACGAAGTGGTGGACTTGGTCTCGGTGGGTGGGGAGGCGCTGGAACGCCGGCAGGCGCTGCCGGGCATCGATCCGACGCTGGTGCGGGCCGTCGGGCGCCTCGCCGGTCAACTCTTCGTGGTTCTCGATACCGACGCGCTGCTAACCCCCATTCTGTCTTCCTAGGGAGGATGTGTGAGCCACACTGTCCTCGTCTGCGACGACGCCATCTTCATGCGGACGATGATCAGCGACATCCTGGCGCAAGCCGGCTTCGAGGTGGTGGGCGAAGCGGAGACGGGATCCCAGGCGGTCGAGAAGTACCGGCAGCTCAAGCCCGATCTCGTCACGATGGACATCGTGATGCCCGACATGGGGGGGATCGACGCGGTGCGCGAGATCGTGAAGCACGATCCCGACGCGAAGATCCTCATGTGCAGCGCCATGGGCCAGCAGGCCCTGGTGGTGGAGGCGATCCAGGCCGGCGCGAAGGATTTCGTCGTGAAGCCGTTCCAACCGTCGCGCGTCCTCGAGGCCGTCCAGCGCGTCCTCGGCTGATTCCATGGACCTCTCGCAGTACGCCGAGCTGTTCCTGGCCGAGAGCCGGGAGCACCTGAGCGCCTGCAACCAGCTGCTGCTCGAGTGGGAGCGCAGCCCTGCGAACCTCGCGCCCGTCGGCGGGCTGTTCCGCGCCGTGCACACCGTCAAGGGGATGGCGGCGACCATGGGCTACGCGCGCGTCACCGAACTCGCCCACCGTGCCGAGAATCTGCTCGACCTGTTACGCCGCGGGGGGCGGCCCGCGACCGACGAGGTCCTGCAGCTCTTGTTCCGGGCCCGGGACGCGCTCGAGCAGGCGGTGGAGCTCTCCGTGGTGGGCCGGGAGGACGAGATCGACGTCGCGGAGGTGGTGGCCGATCTGGACGGCGCTGCGGCGCAGCTCGGCAGGGGGGGAGAAGGCGGCGGGATCGGCGCGCGCACGACCCCGGTCCCCGCGCCGGCTCCCGCCGTGGAGACGCCAGCCACGGCCGGGCGGCTGGTGCAGGTGACGCTCCGCGCCGAAGCGCCGCTCAAGGGCGGGCGCGCGCTGCTCGCGATCAAGAAGGCGCAGGCCGTCGGTCCGGTGCGCGCGGTGACGCCGCCCGAGTCGGCGTTCGAGGCCGACGAGTTCGACGGGCGCTTCAGCTTCCGTATCGGCGGGGGAGCCGGTGTCGCGGAGATCGAGCGGGCGGTGCGGGCCGCGGGCGACGTAGAGCACGTCACGGTGGGCGGAGAAGAGCGGCGCGCGGCCCCCGGGGCCGGCGGCCCCTCCGCCGCGCCGGAGACGAAGAGCCGCCATATCCGGGTGGACCTCGGGCGACTCGACAGCCTCATGGACCTGATCGGCGAGCTCGTCACCGTGCGCGGCCGGCTGAACGACCTCGCGGCCTACGCTCGAGACCCGGCGATCGACGACGTCGCGATCCAGGTCTCCCGGCTCTCGCGCGAGCTGCAAGCCGAAATCATCCAGGCGCGCATGACGCCGGTGTGGCAGGTGTTCGACCGCTTCCCCCGGCTGGTGCGTGACCTGGCCCGCGAGCTGGGCAAGCAGGTCGCGTTCCGGGTTGAGGGCAAGGAGATCGAGCTCGACCGGGCGATCCTGGACGAGCTCGGGGACCCGCTGCTGCACCTGTTGCGGAACGCGGTGGATCACGGTGTCGAGCCGCTGGCCGAGCGGCGGCGGCGCGGTAAGAAGCCCGAGGCGGAGATCGTGTTGGCGGCGGTGCGCGAGCGCGCCAGCGTGGCGATCAGCGTGAGCGACGACGGGCGCGGCATCGACCGCAAGAAGATCCTCGAGCGCGCCAAGCGGGACGGCGTCGTGGACCCGCACGCCGAGGCGCTGACCGACGATCAGCTGCTGCGCGTGCTCGCCCGGCCCGGGTTCTCGACCGCCGAGGCGGTGACGAGCGTGTCCGGGCGTGGGGTGGGGATCGACGTGGCCGTGACGCGCATCCGCGCGCTGGGCGGCTCGATCGATATCCGCTCCGAGGAGGGGAAGGGCACGACGTTCGTGATGCGGCTGCCGGTCACGCTCGCGATCGTGCGCGCGTTGATCGCGGGCGTGGGCGCCGAGCGCTACGCCCTGCCGCTCACGTACGTGGCGGAAACGGTGGAGTTCGGCGTGCAGGCCACGACCATCGTGGAGGGCCGCGAGGCGATCGTGCTGCGCGACCGCGTGGTGCCGCTCGTGCACCTGAGACGGCTGCTCGGTGTGAGTGGGGATGCGCCGACCCGGTGTCCCATCATCGTGCTCGAGATGGGGGAGCGGACGAGCGGCATCGTGGTGGACGGGATGCTGGGCCAGCAGGAGATCGTCGTGAAGGGGTTCGACGCGCCGCACGGGACGCTGCCGGTGTTCAGCGGGGCGACGATCATGGGCGACGGGGTTCCCGCGTTGATTCTCGATGCGGGTGGGCTCCTGTAGGGGGAGGCGGCATGGAAGACGTGCGGGATCTCAAAGAGCTGCAGATCGACGCGTTGCGCGAGGTGGCGAACATCGGCGCGGGCCACGCCGCCACCGCGCTGTCCCAGCTCACGAACCGCAAGATCATGATCAGCGTGCCGCAGATCAACATTGTGCGCCTGGAGGAAGTGCCGGACCTCCTGGGGAACCCGCAGGACGTGGTCGCCGCAGTGCTGATGCACATGCTGGGAGACCTGACCGGGCGCACGCTGCTCCTGTTCCCGGAGTCGGTGGGACGGCGGGTATGCGACATGCTGTTGCGCCGGCCGGTCGGGACGACCGTGGTGTTCGACGCACTCGAGCAGTCCTGCCTCAAGGAAGCCGGCAACATCCTCGCGGGGGCCTACCTGAACGCGCTCTCCGACTTCATGGGGATGCTGTTGCTGCCGTCGGTGCCCAGCCTCGTGGTGGACCTCTCGGCGGCGGTGCTCACCACCACCTATTTGAACTTCGGGCACGAGCGCGACTTCGTGTTTTGCGTCGAGACCGAGTTCCACATCGACTCGGGAGAGGGACTGCGGGGCGACTTCCTGCTGCTCCCCGATCTGGCGTCGCTCAAGGCCATCTTTGACGCCATCCGCCTGACCTGACCCGTGACGGCGCCGGCGCTCTCGGAACGCGACCTCGCCGTCCTCCGATCCTTCGCCCGCCGGATCGACCCGTCGGACGCGGGGGCGCACAACAATCTCGGCGTCCTCTATTATCAGAAGGGCCTCGTCGAGGACGCGATCGCGGCGTTCACGCGCGCGCTCGAGCTCGATCCGAAGATGCAGGTCGCGCAGCGCAATCTCGAGATCGCCTATCACGACACCGGCTACTACGACCGGCGCGTGGCGCAGCTGCAGGAGCGGTTGCGCCAGGCGCCCGACGACCGCGACGCCCGCTGGGAGCTGGGACGCGCCTACGCGATTCTCGGCGCGCACGACGAGGCGGTCGGAGAGTTCGAGCAGCTGCTCGCGCACCGCCCCAAGGACGTGGCCGCGATCATCCAGCTCGGGCTCGCGGAGAAGAACCGCGGGCGACCCGAAGCCGCGACCGACTGGTTCCAGCGCGCCGTCGAGCTCGAGCCCGAGTCCACCGTTGTGCACTTCTACTTGGGCGAGATTTATTACAACCGCGGCCTGAATGCCGAAGCGCTCGCCGCCCTCGAGCGCGCCGTGCAGCTCAACCCCGACAACGCCAACGCCCATTACCTGATGGCGTTCGTGCTGGGCGACCTGGGCCGACACCAGGACGCGCGCGTTGCGTCGAAGCGT
>Ga0209056_10001624_pt1 | contig 24736 bp, 18 predicted proteins | sample GraSoiAngelo_114_FD_185876 | JGI IMG/M metagenome (GOLD analysis project Ga0209056, IMG submission 185876) | Grasslands soil microbial communities from the Angelo Coastal Reserve, California, USA - 14_0903_13_40cm (SPAdes) (version 2) | ecosystem: Environmental > Terrestrial > Soil > Grasslands... | reverse complement strand
TGTTTGTGAGATCGAGAAGTGGATGACCCATGAAGTGCTCCTCGGATTTTCTGCTGCTAAGAATTCTGAACAAAAGCGCCAGGGCAAGTTTCGCCGACAAAAATTAGATACTTGATTTCTCCCCGGACTCAGGAAGCGCGCCGCGGAGGAATGGTTTCGATTGTAATGCGAGACGCGCGTTTATGGCATTGTGTATTGCTAAAGAAACCGTTCATCGCGTTTGATTGGATCCCCACGCATCCGCACAGAACAGGAAACGGGCTGGAGCGATGGCAGTCACCAGAGGGAAAGAAACACGCGCGGAGAGTTCTGGTACCGATGTAGGACACTCTCGGAAGCCCACGTTGTAAATGGTCTGACGGGAAAATCGTTTTCCTGCCGACAGTTTTGAATTTTGCTATCACCTAACCTTCCGCCTGCAAGTGGGACCCAGAGAACAGATTTAGGGACATACACAAACCAGGTCGGCCCTCTTCAGCCCAGCTCTTCAGGACCCAGCGGTTTTCGTTCTCTTCGCCAATCGCCCAACCCCAGCCAAAGCGATCTTGCGTCCCGCAATACCAAAAATTAGGACCCGGAGGCCCCGTGTTGACGCTTGACGCTAGATTTTTGTTCCAAATGACAAACAAACGCAATTTTTCCGCCACGGTGCAAGGTGACTTGCCGATGGCGCCAATGAACAAATCCTTGAGGTACGCGAGAAACACATTTGCCTTCCTGGTTCTTTTTCTTGGCTGCGTCTCGCATGCAGCGGCCCAAAAGACGATTTGGCCGAGCACAGCGACGCCATCGGATATTGACGTGGGTCCGCTTGGACCGGTGGAACTGGGCGTTTCGTTCAAGTCCGACGTGAGCGGATACATCACGGGGATTCGCTTCTATAAGGGTGTGAACAACACGGGGACCCACTTGGGCCACCTATGGAGCAGCACGGGCACATTGCTAGCTACAGCCATCTTTACCGGGGAGACTGCTTCAGGCTGGCAGCAGGTGAACTTTTCGAGTCCCGTGGCCATCACGGCCAATACGGTCTACGTGGCTTCGTACTACACTACGGGGCATTGGAGCATAGACACAAACTATTTTGCGACCAGCGGAGTTGACAATGCTCCGTTGCATGCGCTGACCAACGGGAATGGCGCGACGAACGGAGTCTACGTGTACGGCGACGGCACCGTATTCCCCACCTCCAACTATCTGTCTTCGAACTTCTGGGTCGATGTGGCGTTTAGAAGTGGGAGTTCAAGCTCAGCGGCGCCAACGATTACAACGCCGCCGGTGAGCAAGACGGTGGTAGTAGGCCAGTTAGCTACGTTCACAGTAACGGCCGCTGGGACGGCGCCTATGAACTATCAGTGGCAGAAGAATGGGGCGAACGTTGCATGGGCGACGTCGGCAAATTATACGACACCTGCGACGACGACAGCCGATAGCGGATCGACGTTCCGAGTGGTGGTGAGCAATGCAGGGGGAGCAGTGACTAGCACAGCCGCGACCCTGACTATCGCTGCGGCCGCGGGACCGGGGATTCAGTTGAGTTCCAACGCAGCGAACTTTGGGAATGATCCGGTTGGTACGAATACGTCGCAAGCCCTGATTATTACCAACACGGGCACGGCACCTTTGAGCATCACTCAAGTAACGGCATCAGGTTCAGCAGCGTTCACTGTCGGTGGGTACACACCGCCTATGAGTGTGAGCCCCGGCCAGAAAACCACAATTACGGCGAATTTTCTGCCAGCGTCGGTTGGTACCGTTTCCGGCAACATCTCTATTGCGAGCAACGCATCTGCCACTCCCACTTCGGTCCCTCTAAGCGGCACTGGGGTCGCCGCCACTTACACCCTCAATATCAGTCCGCCAAGCCTGAGCTTCGGCAACGTCACGACAGGCACGTCCTCCACTTCGCAAAACGTTGTGGTGACCAACACGGGCAATTCCAAGGTAGGAATTTCACAGGTCGCGGTGAGTGGGACCGGATACTCAGTCACGGGCGGAAGCACACCGGTGACGCTCTCTCCGTCGCAGACTCTCACTCTTGCGACTCAATTCCATCCGACTGTGGCTGGGAGCGCTAACGGTAGCATCTCGATCACGAGCAACGCGACAGGGTCGCCTGCCGGAGTCTCCCTATCGGGGACCGGAGTGGTAACGATTCAACATTCTGTAGCTCTGACTTGGGGCGCAAGTCCTTCCTCGGTTTCTGGATACAACATCTATCGCAGCACGGTGAACGGGAGTTCCTATACAAAGGTTAACTCATCGCTTGTCACTGGGCTTAGCTACAGCGATACGAATGTACAAAGCGGCAGTACCTACTATTACGTGACAACTGCTGTGAATGCTTCTGGGAATGAGAGCAGCTACTCGAATCAGGTGAGTGCCTCGATTCCCTGACCAGTTGGCGTGCCCCCATCGGCGGGTGTTGGAGGAATAGAGCAGGCACCATTACCGGTCCGCCTCAGGTTCCCGGCGGGCCCGGTAATGTGAGCACGAGACGGGCGTTCCGGTGAACGTGAAAGGGTCTACTGAAAAAAGAAGCCAGGCCCGCTTAGAGTGCGAAATGGTAATGGAATCGCAGTTTGCGCATAAGTGACTGCAAGAGCGTGGTTTGTCAGCCGCGTCCTGATATTTCCGATTCAGAGTTTTGACCCTTAGTCCTTGAGTCCAGTGGTACCACCTGTACTTTATTTGCACTTCAAACCGGTATTTCGAGCTATCGCGGTGCTTGTAGACTGTCCTGGGGGTAAGGAGGGGAGCAAAGTAACGTATGGATGTCAACTCAGGACGCAAGATAAACCGCCCGGAACTCGACACAATTTCTCATTTTTTCAACCTCGGCAAGACGCTTGCGCTCGTGTTGTTCGGGATGCTTCTAGCGGTCGGCCTCGCTGGTGGATGCAGCGGCACCGTAGGCAGTACCCAAGGCACGAATCCACCGCAACAGACGCACAGTATCTCTGGCACACTCACTCCAGCGGCAGACGGAAGCGGAGCGACGGTTACATTAAGTGGGGCATCGACTGGGACGCAAACGGCTGACAGCTCGGGGAATTACACTTTCACGGGATTGGCGCCAGGAAACTACGCTATAACTCCGAGTAAGGCGGGATTCGCGTTCAATCCGACCAGCCAAAGCGTGACGCTTAGCAATGCCGATGTCACGGCCGTGAACTTTACCGCCGCAGCGCAGCAAGCGCACACCGCGACCCTCAGTTGGGTGGCGAGCACATCAGTAGTGACGGGCTATTACGTTTACCGGGGCACGGTGGACGGTGGGCCTTATATCTTGCTTAATTCTTCGCCAGTCACCGGCCTAACCTACACAGACACTACGGTTCAAACCGGTCAAACTTATTATTACGTAACAACGTCAGTGGACAGCAACGGAAACCAGAGTAGTTTTTCGAACCAAGTACAAGCGATAATCCCTTAATCGGATCGACCCTATGGTGAAGGCACGATGGCGCGGACCTGATTCGAGAACGCGCTCTCGCGGCCTTTGGCGTCGACTGCAGTCACCTGGTAAAAGTAAGTGTGGCCGGCTTGAACTGCAGAATCTTTATACTCGGTCTCTCGGACGGGAGAGGAATTCAGCTTTTTGTATGGCCCCCCGGGATTCTCAGACCGATACACATAGTACCCGGCAACAACGGAAGTACTGGCCTTCCACGTCAGAACGGCATAGTGCCCGCCCGAAGGCGCTCCTTGGAGGAGCCTGCTGCTTGAGCCGATGTTGCCATGGTGCGAAGTCCACAAGGCAGCGATGATCACGAGGACTGCGGTGCAAAGTATCGTGATCGGAATGGTGCGGCTGCCCTGGAGAAACCGAATCACAGGTTCAACTCTAGCGCGGGGCGTATCGACGAGACCCCTGGAGGGAAAGCAATCCCCAATTGGATTCGGCATGCCAATATGGTCTCTCTCGAGGAACATCAGGATACCAGTTTTGCCGAATATGCGTCTATCCCCAGTGCCGACCTCCGTCACAGTCGTCGGCAACGGTTCGTTTTTTAACAGTTTGGTACTCCATTGGGCCTGTACTTTCGTAAGAGAAAGCCCGACGCGATTTCGCCAGACAGTCCCACAAAAACTTCATGATTCCGCCGACTGTCTACAATTCCTTGATAGTTTAGGCTCCGTCGTGTGGGCGGGAATTTTAAGCACGTCGAATCCGGCCCGCAATGCCGCAACTGCTCTACCCGCCCGATTGGTTGCAGTAGGGAATTACTTGAGGCTTTTGGCCGAAGAATGGAAAAGGCCGGCTTCACCATTCCCGTCAATCCAGAATTTAGATGACCAGACATCGTTGAGAGTGAGTATTCGAACGAAGTCTCTGCAGCCGCACCTATTCCGAAATAGTACACGACCGGCGGCGGTTGTTAGCCTTCTCGCCACATAGGCCTGAGGGCCGTTGAAAAAAAACCGGGTAAAGGAACAAAATGTATATTCGACGCATGAAAAGACTTCTGATTTGCTTAATTTTACTTTCCGCGACACCGCTCGCCGTTCGCGCTCAGCAATGGTCCGGAATCATTGATCCTAGCAGGGCCATTAACTGGTCAAATAAGGGCGTCAGCGGCGGGATTCCCAACATCACAGCCCAATGCGTCACAAGCGCCTGCGCTGCAGTCACCACGAGTGGTTCTGCCTCCACGCTAGCTCAGATTAACGCAGCGATCGCGTCCGCGCCTAACAACACATACGTTTTCTTGCCGGCCGGAGTCTACAGCCTCGGAGGAGCTCTCTCGATTACTGGGCGCAGCAACGTGGTTGTGCGTGGCGCAGGCCCCGACCAGACATTTCTGGTGTTCACTGGGTCGTCGGCCTGTCAGGTTGGCGGTACGGATGTGTGCATTTCGGATGGCAGCGGTTTCAATCCAGGTAGCCCTCAACGCACTGCAAACTGGATAGCTGGCTACGCCAAAGGAGCCACATCTATTACTTTAGACAGCGTCACAAACTTGGCGGTAAACGACATTCTAATTTTAGACCAATGTAACGATGGACTATCAGGAGCCTCTTGCGGAGCAGGCACCGAAGCAGATACGGGCAACATATGGGTTTGCTCAGTGTCGTGCTCGAGCGAAGGGGACAGCAATATTCGGAGACCCGGTCGCAGCCAATCCCAGGTCGTCGTCGTCACGAGCATTAGCGGTTCAGGGCCATTCACGGTTGGAATAACTCCCGGTTTGTACATGCCTAACTGGAGGGCCAGCCAAACACCAGGGGCGTGGTGGAACATAGCCCCGACAGTTTCCTTCATAGGGATTGAGAATATGTCGTTGGACTACACCAATAGCGGCGGGCTCTCGGGAATCTCGGTGTCGGGCGTGCGTGATTTTTGGGTGAAGAACATTCGCTCCGTTGACGCTAATCGGGCCGCTATCTGGACCTACGGAGCAACACGGGGAACCATCCGCGACAGCTACTTCTTTGGAACTCAGAATGCTCAATGGCAAAGCTACGGCCTGGAAACCGACCTTACCTCGGATCTCCTAGTAGAGAATAACATTTGGCAAGCGCTGGCTGCCCCCATGCCCGCGGGCGAGTCGGTAAGCGGCGTCGTCTACGGCTACAATTTCGCTGTTAACGATTTCTATGTCTCAGGTGGGAACACAGCCTGGATGCAATCGCAAAACTATCATCATTCATCTGGGATCAGTTATCACCTGTATGAGGGAAATATAGGCGCCGGGTTCACAGCGGATAACATCCACGGTTCATCGAATTTTTCGACCTCATTTCGCAACCGCTTTATCGGATGGGAAGTCGGGAAGACTCAACAAACGAACGCATATCACGTGTATAACGGCAATAGATACTTTAATGTCATCGGGAACATTTTTGGTCAACCCGGTTATCACACTGTATACACATCCGCACCCGCAAGTACAACCGACAGCGCGCCGAACGGGGACCTTTCGATCTACGTTCTCGGGTTCTCTGGAAACGAAGGGTTAAACGATGCAGCCCATCCAAATGACCCTCTGGTTGCTTCGACGCTACTTCGTTGGGGAAACTACGACACCGTAAGTGGCGCCGCTCGTTTCCTCAGTTCAGAAGTTCCCTCCACGGCGCCGGGATACCCAAATGCTGTCCCCGGGAATCAGGGCTTGCCGGCATCATTTTATCTTTCCATTAAACCTAGCTGGTGGGGAAGCATGCCGTGGCCCGCGATTGGTCCGGATGTTACGGGCGGAAATATGGCGAATTTAGGAGGCCACGTCTATCTGACTCCTGCCGCGAATTGCTATCTCAATATCATGCACGGTCCGGCCGATGGCACTGGTGGCTTTTTGACGTTCAACGCCAACAACTGCTATGGAGCCTTGGCAGGGAGCACTCCTCCTGCTCCTCCGACAAATCTTACGGTCGTTGTTCACTGATCCGCTTTATGAGAAGGCAAAAAAGCTCCCCGGTGCATAAGGGCCGGGGAGGGCGGCCGCGGTCAATGAGCGCATCCCAGATTCTGGTCATGACGCGGAACTGCATAGTTCTTCGCACGCTTGAACAACCGTCAAGATCCGCGCGCCCGAATTCACAGAGTATCGCACAATATCTTCAAAAAACCGGGGAGTACATCCAAAGGGAGAGGGGTTGCTACTGATGTCGTGAGTCGCGAAAATAAGCCATCCCCGAGCCCGTTGATTCTGATCAATCAGTTGCTTTATGACCTGAGGATCCCTACATCTTTCCAGGAAAAAGGCCGAAAGGTAATTGAGATCCGCGTGTCCAACATTGAAAGTTTGACCGCCGCACCTACAGCACACGAAGTGCTTGGCTACTCTTCGTTTTGTTTGCGCCCGCGGTACGCTTATCGGATAGGAAAATGTCTTGAAAAAAGTCCCAGGGGCGAGCTCGCTGAGTGCCTGCCGGTTCTTGATTATTGAGTCTTCGAACGCATGTGGTTTTGTATCCCATGCGTGGCAGTGGTCAAATGTGTGGCATCCCAACTCGTGACCTTGTTCAATCAGCACCTTTAGATCGTCACGCAAAAACATGGTGCCGGTGGGCGTTTGCTTTCCTGCCAAAGCCAGCGATGCGTAATAGGTCCCTGCAAGCCCACACCCTTTCAGAATAGCGCCGCCTGTTAAGAGTGCGGAACGGGGGAAATCATCAAAAGTAAATGAAATGATCGGCGTCTGAGTACTGATCGGAAGGGGACGTCTGCAAAGGAAATGGGCGGTACTCCTCTGATACGAGCCTTGAACTCTTGCCAGAAAATCAAGAATGCCCATTCCTTCTGTCTCCCTCTCTTACATTGATCTTTTTCTGTTTTCTGGCAATGACTTGAAAGCTGTGTCGAACGATAGCTCCCTGTAGATACCAGGTGGCAGAACGTTGGTTGAATATGATTTCCCAGAGGCGGTTCTGCATTTCAGGAAGCAGCTGGAGCCGCCAGACCGATGGCCAAGCGTGTACCTTCTAGCGCAAATATTTTCAACCTACAGCTCTCACGCGCAAGCCGATCCACTACGTTAGATACTTCCACGAACGCGCCATAGTCATGCCACAAAATCACCCCTCTGGGTGCCAGATGGTCCAGCGCATTCTGAGAATCTGCGCGGACGTATGCTTCAGAGTGGCAGCCGTCGATAAAGATTAAGTCAAAAGGGTCTCCAAGTGTGCCCCAGTCCAGCTTGGCACTATCCCCGTAAACTTGCCTAATCCCAGCAGAAAGCCGGTGCTCCTGGAACTGTCGACCGAGTTGATCGCGTGGCGTCAAGTTGAGTTCGACGTCGGGATACATCAGTGAATCCTGCTTCTCCATATCAAAACTTGGTGGCAAGTCCACCGTAATAACTTGGCCTTCCGGCGCCAGATTCGCAGCTAGTACCAGCGCCGTGTTACCATCATATGTGCCGATTTCCAATACTCTGGCAGCCTTGGTACACTTCGCAATCGCTCCCAGATGACACGCCTCTTCCACACTTATGGAAGTGCCAGTTTTCCGGTCAAAAGCCCGCGGCAAGAGTACTTCTGCTTCTTGAACGCCGGGTAGGATCGTAGTCAGCGGAACACGAGGCAGTGTCCCGGCAAACCAATATGTTTGGCTCACGAAAACCTTGTCTTTCGCCAAATGACCGCGGCGAACCCAAGACAAACTCGATCGGGGGTAGGTTATCGCTTTTATCAAACCAAAGACTGTCTTATCAGCAAAGGAGTTCTTCATATTGACTTCTTTCTAGTAGAGGAGAAGGTAGACGTGCGATTCAGCCCAACCGTCACGGTCCACGCAGGATCGCTTTGTTTGAGCAGCTTTGGTGGATTTCAGGCCTAAGGAATCCGATACAGTTTTAACAATTTGATAAGGTCTTCGTCTTACGGTCAAAGAATCCCTTGATCTTGATAATCTGATCGTCGGGAATTTCCCGTCCATGTCTGAACACCAGGGATAAGATGCCCTCGTTGTCAGCGACGCACTCGAATCCTAATTCTTCGAAGACTTTGCCCGAAGTAGCATTTTTTGACGTTTTGCGGTAATTCGCATAAAAATCCCGCTCTTTCTCGGACAGACTTCGCCGCAGCAGAAATGACAACACCGCATGTTCTACGCGCTTGCCTTGAATGCGGCAGCTAAACATTAAATCGAGAAGGCGCGACTCCCGAGTGTGAACGACAGCAAAGCCTACGATACCGTACTTGCCGAACCGATCGCTGCAATCGATCACGTATGTTTCCAGAAAGGGGGACTTCATGATCTCCGCAAGTTGGGCTTGCGGGTATCGATTCCCTGAGAAATTCAATTGATTTGTTCGCTGCGCGAGTTCGTACACCCTGCTAAGATTCGTGTCGTCTAGAGACGATATGCCAACCTCCATACGACAGTCCTTTAGGAATCCGATGTAATCGCCCTTGTAAGAGCCCAGTGAAGCTTGCCGCTGTTCCTGCTCCCGATACATCAAACGGCGACTCTTGCTCTCTGTTGTGATGGGAAGGCGGCATTCAGGGCGGTCGGGGATGTGCGCGTAATCCGCGGCATCGATGACGACTACCTCTGGCAGCGTTGCTTTCACCTCTTCTCTTTCGAACACTTGATCATCGACAAAGGCCACAGCTTCCAGACCGATATTTAGCAGATGGGCGATCTGAACGATAGACTGGCTTTTGGGTTGCCAGGCTATCTGTGGGCAGAGGAAATAATCATCGAGTCCCCAGAGACGCAAAGCATTCATCGCGTCGTGGTGATTATTCTTGCTGGCGATGGAATGCAGGATGCCCCTTTGATCTGTCAGCTTTATGACATCCGCGACGCCTTGTCTTAGCCGGATCTTCTCCGGACCATCTTCAATAAGAATGCCGTCCCAAAGAGTGTTATCTAGGTCCCAAACGACGCATTTGAGCGGCTTGACCACCAACTCGTGTCCATTCTTGCTTGTTGGTTCGGGCCGCTCCTTTACAAAGTCCATCAGCCCGAAGTACAGAACGATGTCATCACTATCATTTGGCACGATCTCGACTTCAAATGACTGGCTGCTGTTAATCAATGGGGATATATCTGAAAAGTTTATTTTCGTTCGTGTATAGCCTGGCGATGTGTTGATCATCGTTTGAAACGGTCTCAGGTCTTTCTGAAAGCTTTGTCTCACCGTAAACGTCAAAGCAATGTTCTGCTTGTTGGGGTTATAGCATTCAAGCAAAAAGTAATCTGGAAACTCCTCAGTTGGGCCAGCGTTCTCTGCGGAACGTTTTCTTAGGTAACTGATTTTTCGCAGGACGTGTGGCTTAATTGAACTGGGCAGAGGCGCATTGCGACCAATTGCTCCGACCGCTATGTTAACCCACTCGTGTTTATCTGCCTTTGATAACGGTTGAAGATGGAGATTACCTACAGTCCAGAGTTTCGCCCACCGTTTGAACTGAAGTTTCAATAAATAGGGGCTCAATCCTCCCGGGTGGTCGATGCGCACCGCGCCACCCATGAATTGCCGACAAGCACCATCTGATCTTGGCGTATACAGCTCGCAGGTGGCGAAGCAGGTAGGCCAAACGCACTCCGTGCAATGCTCACCCCACGGAAGAGTGGTGCGTGCAGCGATTCGATCACGAAACTCCACAAAGCATTTTCTTATATCCATCGGTAGAGTTTCAATTGATTCGATGGAATTGTTTACCTCCGCTTCGTACATTTGAATTCGTCCCTTCTGAGCCTTGGTAGATGTCTGCAACTCACGCCCATAGCCCCTTCCGCCGGTTCACGTAACGACCTTGCTCGTGCGGGTGTCACATGTCGCCGCTACCACCGAGGATGGCCTAGAGAGTTTGCTCCATGGCACCATCTCCTGCAAAAGCCCAACAACCTGATAGAGGGGTGTGTATCCTTGGTGCAACACGATGACCGCACCGGAATACAGAATGGCAAACAACAGGGAAGTTGTAAGGATGCGTAGTGCGACCTCACCTGAACCCGACACCGTGAGAAAGGATGGCATTGTTCGAATGACGATTGCGGATGCGCAACCTGCCAGTAGCGAGGCAACCAGATATTTCCAAACCGCGACTACGACTGTGGTGATTCCAAGATGTATTGGCTTTCCCGCGTACCAAAGCCCGGGTATCGCAAGAATCCAGAATGAGGCAGCCCAGGCCACAGCGATTCCGACTGGTCCCCAGGCAAGCCCCCCAATAAACAGCAGGCCCGTCACGATGAATTCCACAATGCCCCAGCGGAACCACCGGTCCGCTCTGCCGATGGAGAGATGAATCCACCCATGAGTGCCGTAGAGAAGCATGGCCCCGATTCCCGGTGCGAAAAATGTGAAGATCCTGCCGGCCGATTCCCACCCCGGACCCAAGAGCAGGCGAATTAGATCCTTGCCTACCAGAGTGAGGTATGCAGCTAGCCCCATACCAACGAACGCCAAAACCTCCAGAGCGCTGAGGAAGTACCTTCTATATTGGGCAGAATTCCCGTTCAGCCTGGACAGGGCGGACACTGCGACGCCAGTAAGAGACGTGACGAGCAGGCTAGCGGGGAGAGCAAAAAGGTCGTACGCCTTTTTGTAGAAGCCGAGAGACTGCGCTTGGAAGCGCCACCCTACCAAGAGGTTGTCCATATTCCTGGCGAAGTAGTTGACGCTGAACCGCCCGTAAACGCTCAGGGCGAAGCGAACCATGGAGCCGGTACCGTCTACACGCCGAGGAAAGCTGGGGATCCACCGGCACAGTAACCAGGCCCCGACGGACTGGCAGATCGGCTGCGCGATGGCCCCGGCGACTAGCGCCCGGTATCCCCAGCCAGTCCACCCAAGAGCGATTGACACGGCAACCGAAACTATTCGTGCGAGAACATCTATTGCGGAAACCGTGGAGAAGCTCATGGCCCGTCGCAGAAGAGCCAAGTGCAAAATGGAGGTACTGGTAAAGAAAATTGTTAAGGACACTCCGGCAGCTACGTGCGCCACGTTCGGATCACCATAAAACCTCGCCATCAGCGACCCGGCTGCCGCGAACGCGCATGTTAGGAGAACCCCCATACCGACGTTGACCCAAAACAAATTACTGATCAATGCATGACTTATCGTATCTCTTTGAATGACGGCCTCGGTAAATCCATTTCCTCCGAAGTTCATCAGAAGAAGGCTGAAGGTCGTAACCATGGTGACGACTCCGAAGTCCGCAGGTGTAAGCAGACGAGCCAAAACCACCGTAGCGATCATCTGAATGGGTAATCCCACGATTGAGGAAAGCACAGTAACGCCAGCGCCCCGAACGGCCAGGCGACGAACGCTGACCTCCGCTGCGGTGGGCCTGAAAGCGCCGCTTTGGTCGAAGGGCTTCAAGCGTCCTCGGTTAACCCAGCAACAACCACGTGGTTAGCTGCTAGATCAGGCTCAAAGAATCCATCTGGGTCCTCAATTCCGAGTGGAGGATCGATTGGAGGCGCGAGAACTTTAGGAACCGCCGCGACCGCGAGGAGGAAGAAAATCCATACTAGATTGATCTCCTTGAACGCGGCCTCCGTAAAGTTATAAACAACAGCGGTGACAAGATATGCGAGTCTAAGGCTGCCCACTTGTGGGTCGCGACGAAGCGCCGTGACAACGTCTCTGTAACCTGTCACTATAACCATGCTAAGCAACCCCACACCAATCCATCCAAGATTCAAGTAGACCTCGATGTAGCCGTTGTGAGCCTCATTCGGGTGCCACCACCAGATGCTCCATATTCTTTGGAGCCGGTCACCTAGCCAGAAACTCTCGAAGCCTGTCCCCAGCAGTGGGTTCGTGGCCAAAGCGAGGACTTGATTCCAGATTTCCGTTCGACCAGTTAGCGTTGGATCTCGCCCCATATCTGTTAACAAACTCGCGCCCATATTGAGGAACAAAGCAGAGAACGAAACGCATAGAACGGTAATCACAAGGAAGTGCACAACCCCTGTCTTTCGGGCAAACACGCTTAGACTTGTGGCCACCATCAAACTGGCAGTCATGATGAAGCACGCCAGGGAGGTCATTGAACCAGCCGTCACAAAAGTCCACGCCACCATGGCAAGAACAATGCCGTGTGCGATTAGGGGCCCAGCCCTCTCGTCGCTCTCTTCTGCACGAAGAGCCTGAAGGAAGCGCCACAGGGATCCCAGCCCCAACATGAGAGCGACCATCCCGAGGGCGTTCTTGTTCGTTGTAGCGCCAACGTAAACCGGCGTCCAAGACCACGCAGCGAATGTTCGTCCTAGTTCCGGGAAGTACTTAATTAATAAAATAGAGAGTGGTACGAGCAAAAAAGCAATCCTTGCGAGGAGCCGTTTGATTGCAGCGATTGGGTCCAAATCGGTCAGGACAATAAGGACCATGACAAGGTCGCCCAAAGCTTTAATCCATCTCTTGAATGCGACTTCCGGAAAGTCGGACCATAGGATGCTGATCACGCAGTAAAAAAAGAACCAGAGGATTGCCCAATTTGCTCGCAGAAAACTTCCAACCTGTCTTCCTCTGCTGACCAGCACGGCCAGCCCGACCGCTACCATCGCCGTCCACGCCGCCCGATCAAGCGGGCTCCCGTCAACGTACGGGGAATACGATTCTTGGGGAGCCATTTGCAGCCAAAACGATACGGGCCGTGATCCGGCGATGAATATCCAGACCACCGGAAGCCATAGAGCCTTTGAGGTTCGAGTCTTCCGATCACGATCGAGGAAGAAAAGACCTAATACTCCAAGAACAAATATGCAAGCGGCAATCTTTGGAGACATTCCTACTCTGCCCGTTTGATCTAACCCTTCGCTCCCGAATTTTCGTTGCCTCGGAAGAGATAGCTAGGTAGCGTGTCGTGGAAAAGCTGCGTCTGAGTCTATTCCAGCCTCTGTAGCTTTCACTTCATGAATCGCGTCGAACATAGAAGACGCCTGCTTATTAGGATCGATAAACAGCCGATGCAGCAGTTCCAGCGTCAGCAACAGGTGAATTTCGGAGGTGTAGTTCTGGTCCCCCTTAAGGTGACGGTTCACCATGGTTTCGACCGTTTTCCTTTCGAGGAACGGCCGGGAAAGGGTTTTCGGGTCAAGCAGCATCTCCCGAACGTACGCGGAGAGCACATCCCGATACCAAACGCGGTAATGAGCAAACTTGTGCCTACCCAGAAAGAGGCGTTCGAGGTGCAACCCTGAGAAGAGATGATCGACGCGGGCTACCCACTGGGGCATGCCGGTGTCATAGGCGTACTCCGCTTTGAATGTGAAGTCCAGAAGCGCACGCGAGGCGGCTGCAAACAAACGTCCTGCGCCTCCGGCGAGACCCCGGTCGGTCCGGATCCGGTGGAGAGCGACATCCCCGTCCGCAATTAATCGTAGGCACACGTCGTCGTTCGCGCAAGCGCATGCCGGGGCACGGAAGACGGTGCGAACGAAGTCATTATCAAGGTACGGTGTTCGACTGGATAGCTGTGTTTCCTCGATAGCAAACGCTCCATAATGGTGCCAAGGGACCTGCCTGAACACCGCAAAGGAAAGCGGATGGCCCTGAAGCAGCTTGGCGTAGGTTTCCCTAGCTTGGCGAACATAGCAAAGCAATTCGGGGTGAAACAAACCGGGCGACGGCTCTGTCGGTTTAAACGCTCTCACTCGGCGCAGCACTTCACCCCCGTAGTTCCCCGTCATCCGCACCGGGCCGATCTCCCGGGCCTTCTCGTTGACATACAAGTCAGGGGAGCGGTCCACACCGGCGCAACCGTCAGTGAGGTACACGGACTGTTCCGCGTAGTAAGAAAATCGTGTAAGAAACTCCTCTCCTAGGGAAATCACCTGGTAGGGCTGACCGCAGGCGCTGGCTACTTTCCGGGCAAGGATGACGTCCTGACAGTCGCGAAGCGTCCCCCCGAAGGAGTAGCAGGGAAGAACTGCTAGAGGAGACTTCTGCCAAGCCATGATCATCCGGGTATCCAAGCCCCCTGTCAGGGACATCCCAATCCGCTCGCGTCCGTTGAAGTAGCGAGGCAGGTTTCGCGAGAAAATATCCCGCAGTTCTTGATAGAACGATTCCGGTTCCAGGCAGGTTTGTTGCTCCCACTCCCGCGGGTCGAAGTAGCAGTTTCTCTTGTTGAGTGAATGGTTCCGAAAGACCCAGGCTGAAGCAGGCGGGAGAACATAAATACCTTCGAATAGTGTTCGGTTCTCCAACACACAACCGCAGGAGATGAATTCCCCCAGGCTCCGAAGGCTCACTCTCCGCAGTTCGGGGCGGACCGCAAGAATGGCCTTAGTTTCTGCGGCGAAGTAGAAAGCCTCCTTCGACTGGTGATAGTAAATCCGCTGTAGCCCGTACCGATCGTTGAATAGCGTTGATGTTTTCCGAGTCCGATCAATCAGAAGTCCCTGAAACCTTCCGTTCAAGCTTGCGGGATAAGCAGGGTCCTCCTCATAGATATGCACGAGGTATGAAGGTCCTTCCATCTCGAGGCTGTGCCCTCGCGCTTTCAGGCCTCGAGCGGTTCCCTGTCGGGGGAATTCCTCTCCGAAAAAGGTGAGAACAACGTCCCCTGCTTCGTTATACAGGGGCATTCCATCGGAAAAGGAGTTCTTTCTGATTGCCCACCCGACGTAAACACCCAAGGTTTCATCAATCCACGTTCCAGTCTCATAGCAGGATTGATGTCGAAGAGCCTCAACCATACGCAGCAACTGCGGTTCGGCCCAATCGCGCGGCATAGCTGTGATAAGACCTACGATTCCTGGCATATCAGATCACTTCAGACGTGAAACCGAACGTGGTTGCCTGTTGTCCCTTGGATGAGGGCACTTGAGAGTTAGAAATTGGAGCCGGCGGAGGGATTTGAACACCCCGTCTTCCGAGTTACAATCTCGGCCGCTCTGCCATTGAGCTACACCGGCTCATTGACTGTCGAAGATGGTACCACTTTGAACGCGCACTAACGACAGCCGCTATTATGCGAGGAGGAAGAATTCCGATAGGTCCACGATGGAGCCTTATCTTCAAGCAAAGAGTGCCCCATTCGGTCAAAGGAATAATGTATCTGGGCACCAACACCTCTGTAAATCCGTTTCGAATCTTGAATTCCCGCAACGGACTATTGGTTCTGTTGCCGTAATTGAACATTCCATAAGTCAGATAGCCGATTCCTTTTGCTTCGCACAGCTGGACTGCCTTTGCTAGCAAAGCGTTCGTAGGCCTTCGATCATAATGACTAGCCTTTGCAAACAGCTGTAATATTGAAGCGACATCTCCTCTGTAGACTATCTTCAGAAGTCCGACCAATTCATTCCCGACAGACGCACAAATGCAGTCGCTCCGGTCTTGGAACGATGAGTAGTCCCTCTTGACCTGCTCAAAAGTTTTAGAGTAATGAGCAAAGGGTCTCCCCTGTCGAACTGGGGACTCATTGTTGAGCGCTACTATATTGTTAATTAATTCATCATTTAACTCCTTGACGGCAACAACGATTCCACGTTTCTGTGATCTCCTCACGTTCTTGCGAGTTTCTTGGGGCAGCTTCTCCCACCATTCCTTGAAGCCCGTTATGCGAATTGCGGCAATGCTGTCCCACTCCGAAGGATACTCATACAGAGGGACGGTTGCGGGCAGTTTCTGCGTGAAACTGAAGATATCAGCACGCATTCCATTTGATCGCTGTTCTTTCAACTTTTGCACGCACAGTTGAGGATCTTCGAGTCCCGTTTCCAGCCAATCCTCGTCAAGTATACAGGCTATCTTGAGCCATCTTCCCCTAACGATTATCGTTTTCCCGTTTATGTCCATCGCAGGGACTCTGACCCATTTTCCCTTGACGCTAATCTCGGCGCCGCTTTCTTCCTTGGACTGATTGGGTCGCGTGCTCATTAATCTGCAACACGAGTGACGGTTTTAGTCGCCGCTTTCGGCCAGAGCCTTGCGTCGCGGACAGTCTTGGTAAGCTCCCTGAGGGTCCCGTTGATTGTTCTGAGCGCTTCGCCGCATTCGACCCCTAAATAGCTGGAGATGCTCGTGTGCGAATCGAACCGCCCTAAGAAGCTGACATCCTTGCCGTTATTCCCGGCGAGATCGCTTTTGAACTTGTAAGTCCCCGGATTTCTCGCTTGATTGATTCCATGCAGGTTGTAAATGACAAAGCCCCTTTGTCTCAGCCATCCCAGGAGCTTCCAATGCAGGAGATATGATCCGCGGCTTTTCATACCGGCGTTGCTCGTTGCCCCAAACAGGTATATTGCCGTTTTTCCGATTGCGCTGAAGACCAAACCTGCGACGGCGTCCGCGCCGGCTTTGCATAGCATGATTCTCATTTTGAGCTTCTCTGGTAACTGCGCCTGTACGAGCCTGAATTGATCGACATCGCTTCCTGCCACGAATCTCTTTCGGGATACCATCTCTTTGTATATGTCAATGAAGGTCGCGAAGAGCTGGTCTTCCGAGCCTTCAACAACTTCCAACCCGTTCCGTTCAGCCAATTTCAAATTGCGTTTATACGCTCCCCGCATGCCCTCCCGCAAGTCCGCAAGTGGAGGGCTCAGATTCATGAGAATCGTTCGGCTGGGCGATTGGTTGCGGACCGATGAGAAGCCTTCTTCATCCAGAATGGCTGAAAAGCGCGGAGAATCGTCGTCAAAAAGGGCCGGGAACAGTCTTAGAACCAGGCCACGTTTGCACGCAAATTCATTGCGCAACGCCCGAATGGCCTGACGGAATACGTCGAAATTCATTTCAGTTGCATAGCGTCGCCAGAGTGGTCCCCATCGCACGTAGGCAATACCCACGTTTACGAACGGTAGCTTTTCGATTCTGACCTGGGCGGCAGCAACAACCTCCTGATTCCGTTTCAGTATCAGATGACACGCCCTCCGTCGACCGTTCGTCACTGCCGCGTAGGACCAAGTTTGATAAATGTTAGCATCATCAAATTCCTGGAGAATCCCACACCACCTCTGTTCATCTACGGTGTCAACCTCCGAAGTGTAAACTGCATCTAGAGGGTGAATACTTTGAGTTCGCATGGGGTCACTCGCTCTCGCCTACAAGTTCGAATGTCGACGCCGACTCATAGAGTTACCTCTGCGCGGCGCCGCTCGCTGTGGCTGGCGAAGCAATTGCAATTCCGAATGTAAAAAGATGATGTAATGCTGCTTCCCTTAGTCGGCAGACAGAGTGGATTGCGGTTGAATTTGAATATGCTCCCTGGGCAGGTTGGCGCAAATCTGGTGAAAGATACTCTCCATAATCCTAGCCGTCAGCAAGATCTCGCGATAAGGTATGGGAGGTGGCGTACCTTCGTTAATTGAGCGATAAAAGGACTCGATCAAATAACTCATGCCAGCGCTCATGCGTAACTCTCTAGCCAAAAAAGCTCTTACGTTCATGGCTACGTTCTTGAGATGCTGTCGCGCGAAAACAACAGGAGGAACAAACTGTTCGAGGTAGCTCTTCAATTTAGTGCCTCGAAGCTTTATCAACGTTTCGTGATCCTGATCTAAAATAAGGCCGTTTGCCGGCCCGTAGATACGAAATTGATGGAGCAAGGGACGCATTTGGGACGAGAAGGTGAAGTAAGCCGTGGTGCCGTCTTCTTCAGAAACGATGACTCGCAGTTCATCAATGATTTCGTTTCCGCCTAGACTCTTGAGGAACGGGCTAACGAATCCATAAGCCATTACCTGAGGTGATTCACTGGTCAGGAATTCAGCCAGCCGGGCAATTCCATGACTTATGATATTATGCAGCAATTTGCCCGGCAAATTTCGGACCCAATGGTACTTATCTCCGAGAAATGCTCTTGCATAAGTGGGATTTCCAAGGTCATAGCAGAAGTAGCTTTCCATATGGACCGCTGGCCCGCCTAGGTAGCCGTTCTGAACAAGACGTCGCATGCGACGCGCCACGTTACTAAATTGGTCGTCATGCCCGGCAGTCAGCTTGAGTCCCCTCTCATTCGCGAGTGCAATTAGTACCTCGGCCTCCTGGGCGCGAAGTGTAAATGGCTTCTCCACATAGACGTGGCATCCCCATTCCAAACAAAACCTGGCAATATCGAAATGGCTCTGCGGCGGCGTCGTGATATGGACTACATCCGGTCTAGCTTCACTCAGGAGCTCCGCCAATTCGCCATAGTGGCGTTCAACGGGGAACCTTTCCCATAGCTGTCGCGCCATTAGAGGTTCCTTGTCGCAGACGCCTACGATCTTGCATCCGCCGATCCTCTGAATTTGCGACGCATGCACATCGGCGATCTTGCCGCAACCGACAATAGCGACCTTAAGCATGTCCTTTTCCATTTCGGCAACTTTCAAAGTAGCGCCTAAGCCCCTCTTCGGTGGAAATCTTGGGCTTCCACCCTAGCCGCATCTTCAATCTTTCGTTGCTGTACCGTGTCTTTTTCCAAAAGGCGTGCCACTTGCTACAGTTAAAAACAGGAGGCACCTGTCCACGGGACCATTCCGAATATCGCTCCCATAAATAACACAGCGCATAACTCGCAGCATGAGGAACGTAGAGTGACCTAAAATGTTTCACATCGCGTTTGTATAAGCGTAAGAAGAGACTACTTGAAGGCAAATCGTCGTCTACGATGTTAAAGACCTCTCCATCAATCCCCTCGATCAACCCAGCAAGCGCAATCGCCTCCGCACAGTTTTCGACGTAGGTGAAAGGTATTGTATTTGAGCCGCCAAGGTGCAAAAAGAAGCCAAAAGTGTCGATGCCCACGCGGTTTGTGATAGTTTCATGCCCAGGACCGTAAACGTACCCAGGTCTGACGGTGACGTACGGAATTCCAATCCTCCGGTTATACTCGGCGACGATTTCCTCCTGTTTTATCTTCGCAAAGCAGTATGCATCGCTCCGGAGTCTTCCGTCCCCTTCAATTGGACACGTTTCGTCCAACAGTCTCCGCCGAGGGTTCTGCTTGTTGGCATAAACTGTGAAGGAACTGACGTTGACAAAACGCTTCAAGCAATCGTGCTGCTTGCTAGCTTCGAGAAGATTTCGTGTGGTGATGACCGAGTTCATGAACGCGTCCGGGAATGACCTCGCATCTCTGCCAGTGGCCAGGTGGAACACAACCGCCACGTCTTCCATCGCAGCTGTGCAATCCTTGCGCGAAAGAAGGTTACCTCTAACCACTTCGACTCGAACCCCACCGCGGTAGAATCCGGACAGCTCCTCAAGCCTAGTTACCTCGCTGGTAGGCCTGCACAAGCAGCGGAGGTTGCAAAATCCACGATCCAACAGATTCTCCACAAGTCTAGACCCGATGAACCCGGTCGCCCCAGTTATGAGGATGGGATCGTTCTTGCGAACTATGAAATTAGCTTGTTCTGCTTGGTTCATATTTCACATCTAGTCGACGACGTACGGTTCCTTTATTGGATCGAAGCCCAAGAGCGCTAGGAGTCTACCTAGATGATCAGAGAGCTTGATTAGGAGCGCCATGAACCTGTGATATCCGAGCATCAATGCGAATGGCAACGCAGCTGCGTAAACTGGAACGGCGATGACTGATTTTACTATTTCTGGTGTTTTCCAAGTAGGCTGGAGGAGGGAGGTTGCCCCACTGAGCAAAGCCCTTCTTAGCATGAAGGTGTGCTTCCAACGTGTCGGGGGAACTACCTCGTATGCTATCGCCTCATCGCACCAGATGAAAGCGTTACCCTTTTCGATCATTCTCTGAAAAAAATCCTGATCTTCTCCAGTCCGGAACTCCGGCCTGAAAGGCTGTCCATCTGCCGCGAAAAGTTTCCTTTTCAGCAACACGTTGCCGGTTCGCCCCTTCCTCCAATCGATAACGAAACCAGTCGGATAAGTCGGCCGTTCGTAGAAATTTCCCTTAAGGACCCATCTCGGGGGCTTTTCGTCGAAGTGCCGTTTCACCGATCCGAGTGCCCCGTCGGCATTATATTCACTGCACGCCTTGAATAGGGCCAGCAGCCAATGCTTGATTGGGAATTCGTCATCGTCGATAAAAGCTACAAAGTCTCCGACGGCGTTCTCAATGGCCTTGTTCCGTGCCATAGCAATATTCTGCTGAGCCTCCACGCAGTACCGGACAGGAATAGGCGAGCCTGCGGCAAATTCCAATACCACGGCTTCGGCAGAGCACAAACGGTCATTGTCGGAAACAACTATCGAATACGTGAACAGCCCTCCCGTATCCTGCCGGCCGAGTTCCTCCAGCAACCGTTTGAGAGACTGAGGCCGCTTGTAAGTACAGACGCATACGCTAATATGCTGCGTCTTGCGGGGCATCGCCTCCGCCGACAAGCGCTGAACATCAGGCATATGCGGATATGGGACTAAATCAATGGTAGGGGCTCCCGGTCTGTGTTCTTGGCGAAACGCCAGGCGATTGGATAGTCCCCGGTCAATCGGAAAATCTCGCCTCCGGCCAGGAACTCATATTCTTCCGGCTTAGCGGGATGCGTTTCCACTTCAACGACAAACTCACGGGCCAAAGAGAAGATCCGCTGCAAACGTTCTCTAGGTTCGAGCGGTTCTAGCGAGAAGAAGAAATGGACGAGGCGATGATGACGGGCCAGCACGCGGTCCACGAATTGCCGATACAGACGGTTACCCATGCTCTTTTCTCCCGGCTGAAATGAGAAGTTTCGCCGAACAAGAGATCCACGCGGTAGCAATCCCTGAATGAGTACGTTGGCGCAAAGATGCGCGTGATGATGACCATCCAATCGTTCCGGTTCTGCCCCGTACAGGCGACGAAACTCGTCCAGTTGGGCGGCTACAACATATTGGAACGATTTCGTGAGTCCGGGATGAAATACGGTTTGAGCAAAGCGATGCCACCGTAGGTACTGGCCCACTTCGTGCTGCCGCTCAAGAAGTTCCGGCGGGCAGCTGGAAGCTGAAAACGGAGTTGTGAAATTCAAGTGCAGGCCAGCATCGATTCCTGATTCCCGGGCCATATCCGCGGCCCGTTCCGAGTCCTCCATGAAGACCATCGCGCTGACAGACGAGACGGCTCCACGCAAAGCGCAATTGTGGATCTGCTTCGTGGTCTCTCGATCTCGCCCCCAATCGTCGGCATTGACGATAAGAACGCCGACATCCCTCCCCTGAGGTGCCGACTCGTTACCCAGGTCAAAACTCACAGGAGGCTCCGTTGCCCGCGACACAAACCAAGTCTACCGCGCGGAATCGAAATGCGGTCTGCCTCACGAGATTTACCTGATTGTCTGGGGTTGGTGTCAACGTGATAGGAACCAGAATTCAAGAGCACTCGCTGATCTCACTCAAACACACTTCGGAGGGTGACGCAAAAGTTCATTGCTCGAGTCTCTGTAGCGTGCGAGAAACGTCCTCAATCTTTGCATTTGCTCAGTTCTACGGAAAGCCATAAGCTCAAGAGATATTGACCTTTCCGCGTGCCGAACCAGCGACCACAAATAGCCGGCCCCTAGCATTAGCCCACCAATGACGTAAGGCTTTTTGGTCATCTGATACACCGTCCTGAACAATTCCCAAACCGGATGGCCTCCGAGAGCGTAATCCAGGGCGCCCGTTCTATACTTCGCCATCCACGGACCGTGCTGGGCCGTCCCCGCGGGCCGATGGTGCAAACAAACTTTTTCCGTAAACGTTCTTGTCCGCCAACCCTTCATTCGCGCGGTGAGAAACGCGACATGATCCACGCCCCCACCCTTCAGTGCCAAATATCCGTCGATCTCTTCAAAGCACTCGCGACGAAACAATTGGCATGCCCCAGACACGTCTTCGATGTTGACGAAGCGATAATCGTATGTAGGGTTTCCCTGCCGATAGGGAGTGCCCACCACGCCCAGTTCTGGGTGCTCGGCAAACTTGCTCATTAGGAATGCAAAGTAGTCCGCGTCATCAAACGATATGTCCGCATCCAGATTACCGATGACCTGATATTGCAAGTTCTTGACTACCGCGTATCCTGCGTTGAAGGCATGAACCTTTGCAGCGAAATGCCGCTCTTGACGCTCGGGCATTCGGAGCAATTTTATCCACGGGTAATTGGCCGAATATTTCCTAACGATGTCGTCGGTGCCGTCTGTTGACCCGTCGCTAACGATGACCCATTTGAGAGGAAATATAGTCTGTGAGATAACGGACCTGATGGTTAACTCAATGAAATTTGCCTCGTTGCGCGCCGGGGTGATGAGAACATAAGTAGGAAGGGACAACATCCCGGAACTCCTTTCAAAATTCTCAATTCATCGGAATGGGTCGTTGCGTATCCGCTACAAACCGCGAGTCGCATTTGACCCTTAATGATGAGCCCAAAACAAGCATTCGTCCCGTCTTAGAACCGCCTCAGGCAAAGGCATTTGTTCAGCCTATTGCTGAGCCTTGTCAACAGCTTCAGGAAGAGGAGGGCCTGTATCATACTGCTGTGGCTAAAGATGCTGGTTCGAGCTGGTAAACTACGACGTTCCCTTCCAGGTTTGCATAGGCGACGCGCGCCCGCTCTTTACCTGGACCCTCAATCTCCCACGAATTTCCACGACGGACCAGTCTCATTTGGCTTCTTTGGTGCCACCACTCATTCACTTCTCGCGGGAGAGCCATCCAAACTTTTCCTTCGGAACGTAGTTCGGCAAGATAAGTTAGCAAGGCTTTGTAGGTTTCCCGCGCCCGCTGTTCACGGAGGTAATCAGGATGAAAGATAAAGCTTGCCAAACCGTGTTTCTGGAGGATTAGAGTGAGCTGGTGCACCCACAAGTCAATGGAATATTGCCTGAGAATATGAAACAGAGAGTAGTCCTGTGTTGTGGTGAGAGGCAGCTCCAGAATCTTGCCAATAAAAAATGGCATTATGGAACAACAGCCGCCCCTTTGACCTTCCAGGTGGCCAATATTTGGAATAGACATGTCGTAGGAGAAATCCAAGGATTCAAGCCACTCCGGATTCCTGTAGAGGACAGCGGAGCGGAACCCCGCTGCATGGTATTCCCTTGCGTACCGATTAATTCGCTCGGCGCGCTGTAAGAATACCTCCCGATTGCTGAACAGGAGGCCATCGTGGTTCAAGTCGTGAACGTTGATTTCAAATCCGCGATCCCGAATGCTACTGAGGAAGTCCGCCGACACTGGATACTGTCCTTCTGGTACCAACTGGAATGAGGCTTTGATCCCATAAGTCTCGTCCAAATCCATCAAGGTTGAGCAAAACTCAGAACCAGGTAATGCTTCCACGTCATGAGTCATGATGGCGCAACTGGAGAATCCATTCGGCCAAAACCAAATGAACGGGATTTGGTCGACGCCGTGAACTTTCAGCAACAGAGCCAGGAGCTTTTCGAACATTAGCTCGACGCTTAAGTCTACGGGCCAATGAGGGAAGGGGATTTGCTCCCAGTCGCTCAGACACATCCTCTGGAAATGCTTGCGCACGGATAAGGACAACATCGGCCGCATTTTGTAATAGGCTTTCCGGATGACAGGTGCAGAAGTAAGCTGTTTCCCATTACCATTCAAGGCCGTGACGTAGCGCTCATAACGCAGGTTAGAGACAACTTCCGACGGACTGAAAGGAAGCTGGAGCATCGGTCCATCAGCCGTCACCCGATCAGATACATCGTAAAGTTCATCTGCAACGGACTTAGCCAAGTAACCGACACATGTCCGCCCGTAGCAAATTGTGTCAGAACCAAAGTGGAAAAAGCCGTTGCTGTTGCACAATTCTCCGCTGAGACCGAAAGTTGCAAAACTTTCCGGACACCGGTAATAATCGAGAAAGGCCCCGTTCATGACTTCCCCTTGGATTGGCGCTCTTCAGTCTGCCATTTAGACTGGCGCGCTTTCGAAAATGCGCCTGCAGCAGGATTCAACCGATATGGCGGTACAACAGCCTTCCTGTTGCGGCGAGCAAACCATCAGGCATGCAGGTAAAAAGACGCTTAGCCATGTGCATTCGATAACCTTCTGCCGCGGGCCTGCGGCGCTGAGTGGAAAATCTGATGTAAGTCAGGATCGAGCGCCGCGCGCGCCAGCGGTCCTTAAAAGCAACCAAGCCGGTATTTTCAATCTCGGATCGACCCAGATCAAATTCCTGGAGCCCCTGCATCTTGCCTTCCTGAATTGTTCTCCAAAACAAAAGGGCCGTACCTCCTAAATTGTTAAGATTCGAGTCGGAGCAGCCATACTTATAAACGACCGTACCCCGGTGGGACAAGGTGAGGATACTGGCGACAGGTTGCCCATTCTTCGACACCAGCCGAATGCTCAGCCGTTCGCCCAGACACGCAATCAAATTTCGAAACCAATCGATGGGTTGGGGCGGCAACTTGTGACGCCGGCGCGTCTTCAAC